>JGI994J12354_10000102_pt1 | contig 76800 bp, 75 predicted proteins | sample IntmicLarv3ML3BL_FD_12354 | JGI IMG/M metagenome (IMG submission 12354) | reverse complement strand
ACTAGCAGGAAACCAAGCGCCACGTAAGTGGCATTTGGTTTCAACTAGTTGTTTAACGAGCGAGCTAAGCGAGTGAGTTATATTAGAGACGTAAGTCTCTAATAGGCACTAGCAGGAAACCAAGCGCCACGTAAGTGGCATTTGGTTTCAACTAGTTGTTTAACGAGCGAGCTAAGCGAGTGAGTTATATTAGAGACGTAAGTCTCTAATAGGCACTAGCAAGAAACCAAGCGCCCTCCTAGGAGGGCATTTGGTTTCACCTGATGGTTTAACGAAAAGTTCTTTGGGAATTCCGTAGGAATTTTATAAGGAACCGAAAGGTTCCAAAGAACTTAGAGTCTAAGCATCGTTAAAAAGTTCTTTGGAACTTAAAACACAACTATACAGTATGACTAAAAAAATCAATAAACTAGCATGATTTAGAGCATATTGTACTAAATTTAATGCTAGACCGTAGGCATTAACTTATGGTAAAATATATACTATGTTATGAGAAGCATTTATGCTTCTCATAATGTATGTATACAGACAAGTAATTAATCATATTAAAGGAGGCAAAAGAGGAATGCCATTTAATTCAAAACCACAAAAATTCGCTTCATCTATCAACACAGTAGAAATCGGATGTGGCGAAAAAGCAATCACCTTAGGAGGCGAAAGCGTTTTCCCTTTCTACACATTTGATGGTCCAATCGACAACGCACCAAAAGTAGGTGTTGAAATTAGTGATTTGGGCTTAGTAAATCCAACACCAGGAGAAGTAGCATATTATGGTGAAGGCGCAAGCGTAGCAGATATGGCAGCGAAAGCTGGAGCTATGGAAGGTGCTGATTTCATTTTCTTGAGTTTGGAAGGCGGAGATCCAAATGCTGAAGACAAATCAATCGAAGAACTAATTGACGTTGTTAAAGCGGTTGGTGACGCAACAGATGCACCACTTGTTGTATCAGGATGTAAAAATGAAGGTAAAGATGCAGAGTTATTACCTAAAGTAGCAGAAGCACTACAAGGTAAAAACGTCGTAATCATGCCAGCAACAGAAGAAAACTATAAAGCAGTTGGTGCAGCGGCAGGTCTTGCTTACAACCAAAAGTTGGGAGCTGAGTCAGCAGTTGATATTAACCTTGCAAAACAACTTAACGTAGTAACTACACAACTTGGCGTAAAAGCTGATAGTATTATCATGGATATTGGTACAGCGACAGCAGGGTACGGATACGAGTATGTTGTTTCTACAATGGACAGAATTAAAGCAGCTGCATTATCTCAAAATGATGCAATGCTTCAGATGCCTATTATTACACCAGTCGCTTCAGAAACATGGAACGTAAAAGAGTCTATGGCTTCAGAAGAAGATATGCCAGAATGGGGTAATCGCGAAGAAAGAGGAATTTCAATGGAAATTATGACTGCAGCAGCGGATTTGGTTTCAGGATCAAACGCAGTTGTGTTAAGACATCCTCAATCAGTAGCAACTATCGCAAAAATGGTACAAGAATTAGTGTAAAGAAAATAATAGGAGGATAAAACTATGGCATTATCAGGTATTCAGATATTTAAAATGACACCAAAAACAAACTGTAAGGATTGCGGAAGCCCAACATGTATGGCTTTCTCAATGAAAGTAGCTCAAGGAGCGGCTGATATTTCGGCTTGTCCTCATATGTCGGAAGATGCATTAGCAGAACTTTCAGACGCTACAGCGCCACCAATGAAGACAATCAAAGTCGGTACAGGCGAAGGTGAGTATACATTAGGTGGAGAGACAGTTCTTTACAGACATGAAAAAACATACGTAAGCAAAACAAGATATGCAGTAGCGCTTTGTACAGATATGGACGACGCAGCTATTGACGCAAAACTAGCAGCAATTCCAGTAGTTGATTACGAACGTATCAGCGAAAGAATGCAAGTAGAATTAATCTACGTAAACTGTGGTGAAGGCGGTGCGGACAAATATGTTGCACTTGTAGAAAAAGCAGCAGCGACAGGCAAGACTTTAGTTCTTGGTTGCAGCGATGTAGATACAGCAAAAGCGGCACTTGCAGTATGCAAAGATGCTAAGCCTATCTTAAACGGTGCTAACGCTTCTAACTACGAAGCGATGAGTGCAGTTGCTAAAGAGGCAGGCGTTGTTCTTGGAGTTTCAGGAGCAGACTTAAACGAACTTTATGATACTGTAGCAGCTATCGAAAAATTAGATAATAAAGAGCTGATTTTAGACGTAACAGGAGCTACAATCAAAGAAGCATACGCTAACGCAGTACAAGTTAGACGTGCAGCAATCAAAGATCAAGACAGAGTATTCGGATATCCTTCAATCGTTAATGTAGTTAAATTAGCGAAAGGTGACAAATACATGCAAGAAGCATTAGCTTCTACATTTACGATGAAATATGGTTCAATCGTTGTTATGGAAGAGTTGGGTTATGCGGAAGCGTTGCCATTATTTGGACTACGCCAAAACGTATTTACAGATCCACAAAAACCAATGACAGTAGAACCAGGAATTTATCCACTTAACGGAGCTGATGAAAACTCTCCATGTCTAACAACTGTTGACTTTGCTCTTACATACTTCATCGTATCAGGAGAGCTTGAAAGATCAGGAGTGCCAGTTAATCTATGTATCAGTGATGCAGGCGGATTATCTGTACTAACAGCTTGGGCGGCAGGTAAACTTTCATCAACATCAGTTGCTAAATTCTTCGAAGAAAGCGTGAATGATAAAGTTAAGTCAAGAAAGCTAATCATCCCTGGAAAAGTTGCTGTACTTAAAGGCGACATCGAAGCAAAATTACCTGACTGGGAAGTTATTGTAGGACCAAACGAAGCGGTTCAACTAATCAAATTCATGAAGGATATGGAAGCCTAGAGCACTTAGTAAACACAAGACGTAGTCGCAGTGTGAACTTAGTGTGAAGGTTGTTCTATGGAACTTAACGAAAGCAAGTCAAAGACGAAGCTTGAGTTTAGTAAATAGAACTTCCTTATGAATAATTACACCTCCTTGTCAGTAAAATAAACTAATTCAAAGAGGGAAAAGAAAAGGAGAAATGAGATGGCAAAATTTGTAACTATCGGTGAAAGAATACATTGTATTTCACCAGCAATCAAAGAAGCTATGGCAACACGTAACCCTGAAGCAATTCTACAACGTGCTGATGAACAGTTAAAAGCCGGAGCTACTTATCTTGACGTAAATATTGGACCAGCTGAAAGTGATGGACCAGAGTTAATGAAATGGGCGGTTCAAACAATCCAAGAAAACTTTGACAATGTTCCTTTAGCACTTGATACAGCTAATAAAGCAGCTATTGAAGCTGGTATTTCTGTATACAACAGAGCAAAAGGTAAACCAATCGTCAACTCAGCAGATGCTGGCGAAAGAATTAGCTATATTGATTTAGCGGCAGCAAACGATGCAATCGTTATTGCACTTTGCTCAGATGGACCAATCGCATCAGACAATGATGAACGTATGGTGCACTGCCAAACAATGCTTGAGCATGGAATGATGCTTGGGATGGAGCCAACAGACCTTTGGTTTGACCCATTATTCCTAGTTGTTAAAGGAATGCAGGACAAACAAATGGAAGTATTAGAAGCAATTAAGATGTTCTCTGATATGGGCCTTAATTCAACAGGTGGATTATCTAACAATTCTAATGGTATGCCAAAACATATCAGACCAATCATGGACAGCGCACTTGTTGCAATGTGTATGATGCAAGGATTTACATCTGCGATTGTAAACCCATGTGATGAAAGATTGATGGAAACTATCAAATCTTGTGACATCTTTAGAAATGAAACATTATACGCAGATTCTTATTTGGAACTGTAAAATATTTTAAGAGGCTTAGTCTATGTTTAAAGTGATTTTTAAATTCGAAAGTGGTGAAGGCGTTGAAACCTTTGCCACTTTAGGTGAAAACCTTTTGGAGATAGCTAGAAAGACAAATGTAGCTATCGATGCCCCTTGTTCGGGGAATGCGTCTTGTGGAAAGTGCAAGGTGCGCTTGACAAGTGGAGAATTAGATTCTCAAAAGACACGTCACATTACAGAAGAGGAATATGCAAAAGGGTGGAGACTTGCTTGTATTAGTAAGATTTCAGCTGATGTAGAAATCTTAGTTCCGGACATTGCTTCTGCTTATCGAAGCAGGATGAAAGTTGCGGATTTAAGTTCCAAAGACGAAGTCGCTATTTTTGAAAAAGCAAAAAGTGAAATGGTGGAGGCTGGTATTGCATTGCATAACAGCCTCCAGACCATATCTATCGATATGGATGAACCAACGCTCGATGACACTATGCCAGATAACGAGCGCTTGACTAGAGCTATTCAAAAGGTGACTGGTAAGAAAAAGGTTCAGATACCATATTCTGTAATGAGAAAAATGCCAGACGTATTACGCGTCGGCAAATTTAGTGTGCAATGCGTTATTCGGATAGCGAATGAAGATGTATTTGTATACGATATCTATGAAAAAGAAGCAGAGGTTGTAATTGGTGGTTTGGCTATTGATATAGGGACCACAACCGTATCTGCATTAATTATAAACATGGAAAACGGCGAAGTCATTGCCAAAGGATCAAGTGGAAATGGGCAAATACGCTATGGCGCCGATGTTATTAATCGCATTATTGAATCTACTAAGGAAGGCGGGATTAAACATCTTCAAGATGCAGTAATTAGCGAAACAATTAATCCAATGATAGAACAAATGTGTAGGGCGATATCATTTGACCCTGAACACATTTATCGAATGTGTGTAGCGGGTAATACAACAATGACACATTTGTTTGCAGGCATCAATGCGGATCCACTTAGGATGGAACCGTATATTCCGGCATTCTTTAAAACGAATTCGTTTTTCGCTTCAGATTTGGGAGTGACTATTAACCGCGATGCTCATATCATCATGGCACCAAACATCGGAAGTTATGTGGGTGGAGATATTACGGCGGGAACGCTAACAAGCCAGATTTGGAATAAAGAAACATTTTCATTATTTATTGATTTGGGAACTAATGGAGAATTAGTTTTTGGTAATTCAGACTTTCTCATGAGTTGTGCTTGTTCAGCAGGTCCGGCTTTTGAAGGTGGAGATATTAGTTGTGGTATGCGTGCCACTGATGGAGCAATAGAAGCATGTGTAATCGACAAAGATACAATGGAACCAACATTTAAAATAGTAGGCGATGAGGGAACTAAACCAATCGGGTTATGTGGTTCGGGAATTATTGATGTTATAAGTGAATTGTTCCGTTGCCAAATGATTAATCAAAAAGGCAAGTTTTGCCGAGAAGGCGAGCGAATTAGATGTGATGAGTATGGCACCAGTAGCTATGTTTTAGCATTTGCTAGCGAAGCTGGTTCGGTCAAAGATGTTGAAATTAATGAGGTGGATATTGATAACTTTATTCGTGCTAAGGGAGCTATTTTCTCAGCAATTAGAACGATGTTGTCATCATTAGATTTTGATATTTCAATGGTTGAAGAAGTGTATGTCGCTGGTGGTATAGGAAGTGGCATCAACATGGAAAATGCGGTTAATATTGGCATGTTCCCAGATATTCCATTGGAGAAATTCTACTACATTGGTAATTCTTCGCTATCGGGAGCATACATGATGTTATTTTCAACCGAAGCAGAGAAGAAGACTTATGAAGTGGCTAGTAATATGACTTATATGGAACTTAGTATAGTGCCATCTTANATGGATGAATTCGTGGCATCATGCTTTATTCCGCACACCGATGCAACATTATTCCCATCAGTTAAAGTGAAATAAGANTGGAGAGAATATGGATTTTGGTTATGATAAGGACAACAAAGAGAAGATTCCATTTGAACACTATTTGGAATTGTATAAAGGAGCCGACCCTCATGAGATAAGTGGAAGGACTGCGGTGCCGTTTGATGAAGCTAGAAATATCTTCAACTTATGGTTGCTAGGGAGCCAATACGAAGTTTCATATCCAGAATATAACATCAAGCATATTAAGGATGAAAAGGGTTACTATCCGCTAGAGGCAATCAATGCCAAGATATTGATTTTGCGCTATCTTTTGGAAGGACGATTGACAGCAGCAAACGGTGAATTTTATACATACAAAGAGATGCCATGGGGAGAGGTTTATTTTAAACAATTCCAAGGGCGCTGTATGATGCGTTTAGCATTTGGTTATGGCAATAGATTGCCAATATTTGCAAAGATAATGGAAGCGATGGGAGCAGTACAGATGCCACTTGGCGATTGTTCCTACGAGATAGAATTTTTAAAAGGTTTAAAGGTAAGATATATTCTGTGGGAGGGGGATGATGAATTCCCGCCGTCAGCTCAAATTCAATTTTCAGACAATTTTCCAGAAGCATTTCAGATTGAAGATATGGCATTTGTATGCGATATCATTACAGGAATGATGAAAGCGATAGAAAAAATGTTGTAAAGCATAAAAAGAAAAGGAGAGAGGACATGGAATTTTCAAAAGCACCTTGTAATGAATTTATCGATGTGTTGGCATCAAAAGAACCGGTACCTGGTGGTGGTGGTGCATCGGCGCTAGTAGGCGCAGTAGGAACAGCCCTGGGCAACATGGTTGGAAGCTTGACAGTTGGCAAGAAAAAGTATGCCGAAGTTGAAGACAGAATGTGGGAATTGAAAGCCAAATCTGATGAATTGCAGAACCGCTTGATGGAGTTAATCGAGGGTGATGCAAAGTGTTTTGAGCCGTTAGCTAAGGCATATGGCTTACCTGCGACGACTGAAGAAGAAAAGGACGAAAAAGCGAAGATTATGGAAGCAGCACTAAAAACAGCTTGTACCGTACCAATGGAAATAATGGAAGCATGCTGCGAAGCGATTGATGTTATCGTTGAATTTGCAGAAAAAGGTTCTGTTTTGGCTATTAGTGATGCAGGTGTTGGAGCAGCTTTTTGCAAGGCAGCATTAAAAGGAGCAAGTCTAAATGTCTATATCAATACAAAGGCGATGAAAGAGCGTGAATATGCCGATGAATTGAATGCAAAATGTGACGCAATGCTTGAAAGTTACCCAGCGAAGGCTGACGCAATATTCGATGGCGTCTTAGCACGTTTGAAATAAGGAGGAAGAATAGATGGCGCAGCAATTATTGAGTAAAGAAGTAAATGCAGCACTCAACGAAAGGATTATCGCTGATGCAGATGCACTAAAAGCAAAAGGTATCGTACCAACACTTGGGATCGTAAGAGTTGGGGAGCGAGAAGACGATTTATCATATGAAAGAGGTGCAACAAAACGTTGTGAGACGTTAGGAGTTGCTTGTGAGAAATTCTTACTACCTGAAGATGTATCTCAAGAAGAATTAATGGCAACTATTGAAAAGGTTAATAACGATGATGCGATTCATGGAGTTTTGATTTTCAGACCGCTACCAAAGCATTTAGATGAAGAAGCAGTCGTCAAAGCATTAGCACCTGAAAAGGACGTAGACGGAATCACTGATGGATCAATGGTAGGTGTTTTCACTGGCACAGAGCAAGGTTTTCCGCCATGTACGGCACAAGCTTGCATGGAAATATTAGACCACTACAATATCGATTGCACTGGCAAAAAGGCAGTAGTTATTGGTAGAAGTCTGGTTATCGGTAAGCCAGCGGCGATGATGTTAGTGAAGAAGAATGCCACGGTTACAATTTGCCATACTAGAACAGTTGACATGCCATCTGTGGTTAAAGAGGCTGAAATAGTGATTGTTGCGGCAGGACGAGCAGGTGTGGTTGATGATAGCTACCTAAGTGCTGGACAGACAGTCATTGATGTAGGAATTAATTTTACTGATGAGGGCAAACTTTGTGGAGACGTAGATTTTGCTAAAGCAGAACCAATCGTAAAAGCTATTACACCAGTTCCAGGAGGAGTAGGTGGGGTTACAACTTCAGTTTTAGTAGGTCACGTAGTTGAAGCAGCAAAACGTAAGATGCAATAGATAAAAAATAGACAAGATAAAATTCCTAGCAAAATCAATAATAATGATTTTACTAGGAATTTTTTATTGTACTTAATATTTTAAAAATAATCTTTTTTGTAGAACCAGACACCAGCTACAACAGAGGCAACTACGGAAACTATCATTGGGAACCATATGGTAGCAGCATAAGGTAATGAACCAGATTCGGAACCAATATTCATACCATATAAGCTAAATATCATGGTTGGTATTGCCATAATAATAGTAATAGATGTCAACTGTTTCATAACAATATTTAGGTTGTTTGAGATGATTGAAGCAAAAGCATCCATCGTTCCAGATAAGATGGAAGAGTAAATATTACACATCTCAAGAGCTTGTTTAATCTCAATTATTACATCTTCTAAAAGGTCGTGGTCTTCGTCATAAAGTTTAACTGCACGACCACGGCGAATCTTTTCTAAGGTTGCTTCGTTGGATTTGAGTGAAGTCTGAAAATACACCAAAGACTTTTGCAAATCCATTAGTTGCGTTAATTCTTTGTTACGCATTGATTTGCGAAGTAATTTCTCTAAAAAGCTGGTGCGCTTATCGATTTGACGAAGGTATTGAAGGAAGCGAACCACCATACGCAACAGCATATATAGAATAAATTGTGTTTTGTGTTTGGTGTTTAGGGATTTAATCATGCCAGATGAAATATCTTTGATGATGATATTATCACGTAAGCAAATAGTAATGATGCAATCATTCATAGCAACAATGCCCATCGGGAAAGTCGAGTAAATATGATTCTCCGTTGAGTTGTCCCAGTAAGGGATATCGGTGATGATTAAGACTTGTCCATCATCATTTTTCTCAATACGGGAAGCTTCCTCCTCATCTAATGCAGCATTGATAAAGTCAGGATCAACATCAAAATCGTTTTTCAAGATTTGAATTTCTTCGGCTGTTGGTGCAACGACATTAATCCAGCAGTCAGGTTCATAAGCATTAATTGGTGTTAAATGATTGTCGTATGTTTTGTAAAATGAAATCATTTTATGCACTCCTTTCTAAAGTGTGCATAAGTTTAGGAAAGCACACTCTTTAAGTTTTTTATTCGTTCTAGTAACCGAAAAATTGTTTGGAATATTCCTACGCGTTCCAGGGTCACTACTCAAAGTGAGCTCACCGTCCTTTCATCTTAGATATAGTATTGCATAAGCTACTTCATAGTAGCATAAAAGGCTGTTGTTGGCAAACTAAAATTGAAAAAATAGTCAGTAAAATAGCTAATCGAGAGGGTGTCAACAAGTTGACTTTTACAAGGGGAATATATATAATTATGAAGGACGAATAACTATTTAGAAAGTCACTGACACAGGCTATTTAGGAAGGTGGAATTATGAATCTACAAGAATTGGTTGCAAAGGCAAATCCGACAGATATAAAAGCTATTGACGAGGCCCTAGCACGTTGGCGAAATATCGCAATACCGTTACATAGTCTGGGCAAGTTGGAAGATGTAGTTATTCAAATGGCAGGAATTATGAGAAATGCCAATGTTAAAGTAGATAAAAAGGCGCTCGTGGTTATGTGCGCAGATAATGGAGTAGTAGAAGAGGGGATTTCTCAAAGCGGACAAGAGATAACTCTAGTTATTTCCGAGAATTTCCTAAATAAGAAGGCGACAGCAAGTATTATGTGTGACGCTGTCGGAGCCGATATTTTGCCGATTGATATCGGAATTGCAGCAGATTCAAAATTAGAAAATCGTAAAGTTATGTATGGCACTAAAAATATGACCAAAGAAATGGCAATGACAAAGGATGAAGCTGAAGTGGCAGTTAAGACGGGCATCAAGATAGTCGGCGAATTAAAGAAAAAGGGATATGATATTATCGCAACAGGAGAGATGGGAATTGGCAACACAACGACCAGCAGTGCAATCACGGCAGTATTACTAGGAGAAGAGGTTGAAAAAGTAACGGGACGCGGTGCAGGTTTGTCGAGCGAAGGTCTTGAGCGAAAAATAACAGCAATCAAGAAAGCGATTAAATTACATAAACCGAACAAAGAAGATGTCATGGATGTTTTGGCAAAAGTCGGAGGGCTTGATATTGCTGGGATGATGGGGCTATTTTTAGGTGGTGCGATTCATCAAGTGCCGATAGTGATTGACGGATTTATTTCCTCGGTAGCGGCACTTTGTGCAGTAAGGTACTGCGAAGTTACCAAAGATTATATGATTGCATCACATTTATCGAAAGAACCGGCGTCACAAATGGTACTGGATGCCCTTGGCTTATCAGGATTTCTAGAGTGCGAGATGAGGCTTGGCGAAGGTAGTGGAGCGGTTACATTATTTCCAATTCTTGATATGGGTGTGGCAGTATACAAGGGAGTCAACACTTTCGAAGAAAATAACATGGATGAATACGTACCGTATTCATAGGAGAAGAAGATGTTACAGATGATAACAGGTGGTGCTGGTAGTGGCAAGTCAGTATATGCCGAGAATTGTATAATGCAGTTAAGTGGAAAAAGACGCATTTACATTGCAACGATGTATCCGTTTGACGAAGAGAGCCGAAAGAAGGTGTCAAGACATCAGCAGATGAGAAGAGATAAGAACTTTGAGACGATAGAGCGTTATACTAATTTGCGTGATTTGCAGATACCACCAGATGCGGATGTATTGTTAGAATGTTTATCAAACTTAACGGCTAATGAAATGTACCAAGACGATGGTGCCAAAGAAAAGACGATTGAAGCCGTAATAGATGGAGTAAGAGCGTTGGTCAAGCAAGCTAGAAATGTTATTGTGGTGACTAATGAGGTTTTTTCCGATGTAACTAATTATAGTACTGAAACTAGACGATACCAAGAATACCTAGGGCGAATTAATCAAGCGGTGGCACAAGCGGCCGATGATGTTATAGAAATAGTATATGGTATTCCAGTAAGGCTGAAAGGATAGATGATGAAACAGTGTATGAGAGGGTTTATTGTAGCATTTTCAATGTATTCGAAGATTCCCATGCCTAGGTGTGAGTGGGACGAAGAAAGTATGTCCTATGCGCTATGTTTTTGGCCACTAGTGGGAGCGGTGATTGGCGGGTTAGTTTATGGCTGGGGAGTACTAGCCAGCAAGATAGCGATGAATTCAATGTTGTTTGCAGCGGGAGCATTGCTGATTTCATTACTGATAACGGGTGGGATTCATTTGGATGGATTATTAGACACATCTGATGCCCTAAGTTCTTGGCAAACAAGACAAAAACGCCTAGAGATTCTTAAAGATCCTCACACTGGAGCCTTTGCGATAATTACTTGTGTTTTCTATGCAATCATGTTATTTGCGATTTACACACAAGTTAATTTAAAAGGATTATTGGTGATTTGCTTAGGGTTTATCTTATCACGAGCATTAAGTGCCTTTGCGATTGTTTCACTACCAAAGGCAAACAAAGACGGGACGGTAGCGGCATTTTCAAATAATGCTAAAAGACAACAAGTCAAGATGACGATGACGGCATATGTTTTGGTTATAGTTGTGGCGGCTATGTTGATAAGCCCACTACTTGGTGGGATTATGATTGTGGTAGCGATGGCGACATATGGATATTATTTATATTTAGCGATGAAATATTTTGGTGGAACAACTGGTGATGTTGCGGGATGGTTTTTGTCAATATGTGAAGTGACGATACCATTAGCTATTGTTATAACGCAACTAATAGCGGGGAGTGTTAAGTGATGAGATTGATAATTGGCGGAGCATTTCAGGGAAAAACTAAATTTACTCAAGAATATTTAAAACTTAATAATGGAATGATAGATGGAAATGACTGTAGCACTGAAGAAATATTTACTTGTAAAGTGATAAATCATTTTCATGAGTATATTAGGCGAGCGTTAGAGCGGGGAGAAGAGTGCAATGATTTAGCCGATGAGCTAATCAAGCGTAATCCCGATTGCGTAATAATTGTTGACGAACTAGGCTGTGGAGTAGTGCCAACAGAGCCTTTTGAGAGATTGCTAAGAGAACGTAGTGGGAGAGTTTGCACGGAGTTGGCAGAATATGCAACTGATGTATATCGTGTCGTAAGTGGGATAGGGCAGGTGATTAAAGGTGCTTAAAGTATATTTGATTCGCCACGGTGAGACTATTGGTAACAGTTTGAAACGNTATATCGGAAGCACCGATGAAAGCCTTAGCTACGTTGGAATACAAGGGATTAAAGACAAGCAGCATCCAAGCGTTGAGAGCCTTTATGTTAGCCCGCGAAGAAGATGTGTTGAGACAGCGAAGATTATTTATCCCCAGCAGCAGGGAACTAGCATTTATGATTTGCGTGAATGCGATTTTGGGGATTTTGAGAATAAAAACTATCAAGAACTAGCTGACAATGTTGAATATCAAAGGTGGATAGACAGCAACGGAACCTTGCCTTTTCCCAATGGTGAAAGTTTAGAAGAGTTTAGTTTTAGATGCATTAGAGGTTTTACAAAAGTGATTGAGGAGTGCTTTGCAAATAGGCATGATAAGGTAGCAATAGTTACTCATGGTGGAGTAATTATGAATATCATGGCGCACTTTACTAATGTAGGCGGCGACTTTTACTCATGGTTTGTAGAAAATGGTGAAGGATACGAAGTTCAAATAGACCAAGACTCATGGGGAAAAAAGCAAGAGATAACACATAGCTTAAAAATGACCTATGATAAACGAGAAAGTGAAGGGAAGTAAAATGATTGGAGAATGTCATGCACACATTTTCATGAATGGAAACGACTACAAGGCAGCAGTTTCGACACATCGAAATATGGTGTCTGATGCTGATATTAGTAATCATTTTAGTGAATACGTCAAGAGAGGTGTGACATACGTAAGAGATGGCGGAGATGACTTGGGAGTATCGCTAAGAGCAATTCAGCTGGCCAAGCAATTCAAGATTAACTATCGTACCCCGATATTTGCTATTCATAAGGAAGGGCATTACGGTTCTATAGTGGGCAGAGCGTATGAAAGTACAGAGGATTATCGCTACTTAATCAGGGAAGTACGAGCCTTAGGTGGGAATTTCATTAAGATAATGGTTAGTGGTATTGTTGATTTTAATAAACAGGCTACTATCACTGGTGAAACTTTAGAATATAATGAAGTAAAAGAGTTAATCGAGATAGCGCATGATGAAGGGTTTGCAGTAATGGCACATGCTAACGGAGCCCAAGCGGTAAAGAATGCGGCTAGATGCGGTGTAGATTCGATTGAGCATGGCTATTTTGTGGATGAAGAAGCTATTGAGACGATGGCAAAGCATAGCGTAATATGGGTGCCGACATTAGTAACAGTAGCAAATTTNCTAGGAACGAATAGATTTCCAGAAGAATCAGTTGAAGAAATATTTAAGAGNCATCAAAAAAACATTAATAGCGCGTGCAAGAAGGGNGTACTAATCGCTGCGGGTAGTGATGCCGGAGCTTATGCAGTCAATCATGGANCGGGAATAATAGAAGAATATGAAGAACTGAAAAGTGTTATGCCAGAAAATATTGACGGGGACGAATACTTACAAAAAGGGCTAGATGCCATTATTAGCAAATTTTAGCCCGCTCAATTAGGCTTTTGCATTTTGCCTTGTTGTGGTATTATAATAGAGATGCAGATTTGTGAGGAGAATTGCTATGAAAGTAGAGATTTATACAGATGGGTCCGCGCGAGGAAATCCTGATGGACCAGGAGGCTATGGCTGTGTAGTTAATTATACTGATGCCAAGGGCGAACTGCATACTCGTGAATACAGTGGGGGATACGTTCAAACGACCAACAACAGGATGGAGTTAATGGCGGCAATCGTTGGCTTGGAGGCACTTAATCGGTCTTGCGAAGTAGAACTTTATTCCGATTCCAAATATGTGGTAGATGCATTCAATCAGAAGTGGATTGATAGTTGGATTGCCAAGGGTTGGAAACGTGGCAAGAATAAAGCAGTTAAGAATGTTGATTTGTGGAAACGCTTTTTGGCAGCAAAAGAATCACATGAAGTGACTTTTATTTGGGTAAAAGGACACGATGGACATGCTCTAAATGAACGCTGTGATTATTTGGCAACGACGGCGGCAGATGGTGAGGATTTATCGGTAGATGAAGGATTTTTGTTGCAAGCAGATGAAGACGAGGCGCAGATTAAACTTGAACTATAGTGAAATTAAGCTAATCATATATTATGCGAGGAGAGATTATGAAAATTTACGAAGAATTAGTGGCTAGAGGGTTGATTGCTCAAGTGACTGATGAGGAAGAAATCAAAGAATTAGTAAATGCAGGTAAAGCAACTTTTTATATAGGTTTTGACCCAACTGCTGACAGTTTGCATGTCGGGCATTTTATGGCACTTTGTCTAATGAAGCGCTTGCAGATGGCGGGTAATAAGCCTATCGCATTACTTGGTGGCGGAACAGGAATGGTGGGCGACCCATCAGGACGAAGCGATATGAGACAGGTGATGACACCAGAGACAATCCAACATAACTGTGACCGCTTCAAAGAGCAAATGAGTAAATTTATTGATTTCTCAGAAGGAAAGGCTTTAATGGTCAACAATGCCAAGTGGTTATTGGATTTGAACTATGTCGAATTACTTCGTGAAGTAGGGGCTCATTTTTCGGTTAATAGAATGCTAACGGCGGAATGCTACAAGCAGCGAATGGAAAAGGGATTGAGTTTCTTTGAATTCAATTATATGATCATGCAAGCCTATGATTTCTATGAATTATATAAGAATTATGGTTGTAATATGCAATTTGGTGGTGATGATCAGTGGAGTAACATGTTGGCAGGAACGGAATTAATTCGTCGCAAATTAGGCGAAGATGCGTATGCCATGACGATAACACTACTTATGAACTCTGAAGGTAGTAAGATGGGAAAAACAGCCAAAGGAGCAGTATGGCTTGACCCAGATAAAACAAGTCCTTTTGATTTCTATCAATACTGGCGTAATATCGGTGATGCGGATGTCCTAAAATGTTTAAGAATGTTGACGTTCTTACCAATCGAACAAATTGACGCGATGGATAGTTGGGAAGGTGCAAAGCTTAATGAAGCCAAGGAAATTTTGGCATATGAATTGACTAATTTGGTTCACGGCGAAGAGGAAGCGAAAAAGGCCGAGGAAGGTGCCAAATCGTTGTTTGGTAGTGGCAATGCCGAAAACATGCCAACGACTTTCCTAGAAGACGAAGATTTTAGCGAAGGAAAGATTGATTTAATCTCGTTGCTTGTTAAGGCTGAACTGGTATCAACAAGGTCGGAGGGACGTCGAGCCATTGAGCAAGGCGGCGTATCAATAGACGGCGAGAAGGTAACTGATATTAGGCATGAGATTAACAAAGAGGTCTTAACTGGCGATGGTGCAGTACTTAAAAGAGGTAAGAAGAAGTTCAACAAGGTCTGCGTTAAATAGGAGGAAGCAAACGTGCAAAAATATGGAGTAAACGAACTTCGCAAGATGTTCTTAGATTTTTTTGAAAGTAAAGGTCACCTAGTTGAGAAAAGTTTTTCTTTGGTGCCACATAATGATAAAAGTTTATTGTTGATTAATTCTGGTATGGCACCATTAAAGCCGTACTTCACAGGTGCTGAGATTCCACCTTGCAAGCGAATGGCAACATGTCAAAAGTGTATTCGTACAGGCGACATCGAAAATGTCGGCAAAACAGCACGTCATGGTACATTTTTTGAGATGCTTGGCAATTTTTCTTTTGGTGACTACTTCAAAAAGGAGTCAATCGCATGGACGTGGGAATTTTTACACGAAGTAGTGGGATTAGAAGCTGATAGACTTTATCCATCTGTGTATCTTGAAGATGATGAAGCTGCTGATATTTGGCATAACGATATTGGCGTTGATAGAGAGCGTATTTTCCGTTTTGGCAAAGAAGACAACTTTTGGGAGCATGGTGCGGGTCCTTGTGGTCCTTGTTCAGAAGTATATTATGACCGTGGCGAAAAATATGGTTGTGGTAAGCCAGATTGTACAGTAGGTTGTGAATGCGACCGTTACATCGAGATTTGGAACAATGTATTTACCCAATTTGATAGTGATGGCAAAGGCCACTATGAAGAATTGGAAAACAAAAATATTGACACTGGAATGGGACTTGAGCGTCTAGCGGCAGTAGTGCAAGATGTGCCATCAATATTTGATGTTGATACAGTGTGCGCACTTCGCCAAAAAGTGTGCGAAATCGCTAGTAAAGTTTACGAAGAAGACCGTGTGGCGGATATATCAATACGACTTATTACCGACCATATTCGTTCAGCAACATTTTTGATTACTGATGGGGTAGTGCCATCTAATGAAGGGCGCGGGTATGTATTACGTCGATTGATTCGTCGAGCAGCGCGTCATGGTAGATTGTTAGGAGTTGAAGGACAATTCTTGGCAAAACTTAGTGCCACTGTAATTGAAGGGTCCAAAGATGGATACCCAGAATTAGACGAAAAACGCGATTATATCTTGAAAGTATTGACTAATGAAGAAAGTCAATTCAACAAGACAATCGACCAAGGGCTTAAAATTCTTAATGAACTAGAAAATAAAATGAAAAGCGAAGGAACAAAGATATTATCGGGTACAGATGCCTTTAAGTTGTATGATACATATGGTTTCCCGCTTGATTTGACGAAGGAAATTTTGGAAGAAAAAGGCTATCAGATTGATGAAGATGGATTCCAAAAAGAAATGCAAGTACAAAGAGAAAAAGCTAGAGGTGCGCGCGAAGTGACCAACTACATGGGTGCAGATGCGACCGTTTATGATGAAATTGACCCAGCGATAACGTCAAAATTCGTCGGTTATGATAAACTTATTGGTGAAGCCGAAGTTATCGTGATGACGACAGAAACACAAATTGTTGATGCGCTAAGTGAAGGACAAAAAGGAACGATATTCGTTGATGAGACACCGTTTTATGCAACAATGGGTGGGCAACAAGGAGATACGGGAATTATTAAGACCGCCAATGGTGTATTCAAAGTGAAGGATACCATTTCGCTTCTTGGGGGCAAGATAGGTCATATTGGCGAGATGCAAGCAGGGATGATAAGTAAGGACGAAGTAGCAGATATGGAAGTTGATGCTAAGAATCGTCAAAGTACTGAGAAGAACCACAGTGCAACGCATTTACTTCAAAAGGCCTTAAAGAAAGTTCTTGGTAGTCATGTTGAACAAAAGGGATCGATGGTCGATAGTAAGAGATTGCGTTTTGACTTTGTTCATTTCCAAGCAATGACGGCTGAAGAGATAGCTGAAGTAGAAAGAATAGTGAATGAAGAAATTCAAGCGAATTTAACAGTAGCAACCAATGTTATGAATATTGCCGAGGCGAAAGCAAAAGGTGCAACAGCATTGTTTGGCGAAAAGTATGGTGATGATGTTCGTGTAGTTTCAATGGGTGAATTCTCTAAAGAACTTTGTGGAGGTACACATGTTGCTAATACCGGCTCAATCATGGTGTTCAAATTGCTTTCAGAAGCGGGAATAGCAGCTGGAGTGCGAAGAATAGAGGGACTTACAGGCGAGAATGTATTAGCTTATTATAAAGATATCGAGAATCAAATGAAAGATATCGCAAAAGTACTAAAAGCTAATTCAACAGACATCGAAGATAAAGTAACAAGTATGCAAAAAGAAATAAAGAGCCTACAAAGTGAAAATGAGTCACTAAAGAGCAAGGCAGCGCAAGAATCACTGGGTGATGTTATGTCTGACGTGACTGAGGTAGAAGGAATTCCAGTTCTAGCTAAAGCAGTTGCCAACGTTGATATGAATGGGCTTCGTGATTTGGGTGATTCGCTAAAAGAAAAGCTAGGTGAGGGGATTGTAGTCTTAGCATCAGATAATGGCGGTAAAGTTAATTTATTGGCAATGGTTACAGAAACGGCAATGGCTAAAGGCGCACATGCAGGAAATCTGATTAAGGCAATCGCAGCAGTTGTTGGCGGCGGTGGCGGTGGTCGTCCAAACATGGCACAAGCTGGCGGTAAAGATGCAAGTAAAATCCCAGAAGCAATAGCAAAAGCGGTTGAAGTGGTAAAAGAACAGTTAAATGGATAAATACGCTTGACGTATTTTGAAAATCTGATATAATAACTAATAGTGCAACAAAAAAACCCAAACAGTGGGGAGGTTAGGTCGAGGATATGTCAAATGTTATCGTAAAAGAAAACGAAACTCTGGACAGTGCGCTGCGCAGATTCAAACGTAGCTGTGCGAAAGCAGGCATTCAGCAAGAGATCCGTAAAAGAGAACATTACGAAAAGCCAAGTGTTCGTCGTAAGAAGAAATCGGAAGCTGCCAGAAAACGTAAGTTTAACTAATACACAAAAAACCTTGACTATTAGTCGAGGTTTTTTTATTATAGTAGTAGGAATATTATTATTTATTAATGAGGGTTGAACAGTGTGGGAGAGAGAATTACTAGGAATTGACGTATACTATATTATAAGTTGGTTTATCATCTACAGTTTCATAGGATGGATTGCGGAATCCACATACATGTCGATTTGCAACCGTAAGTTGACTAATCGTGGTTTTATGTTTGGACCGTTTTGTCCGATTTACGGAGTAGGGGCATTATGTGTGTATTTCATCTTGCGACCATTTTCGGGTAATATCGTAGCGCTTTATTTTGCGGGAGCAATTTTAGCGACGATTTTTGAATATTTGATTGCTAAATTGATGCAAGTAGTTTTTGGAGAAGTGTGGTGGGACTATTCTGACAAGCCATTCAACTATAAGAACATCATCTGTTTAGAAAGCACTTTAGCATGGGGATTATACACTGTTTTCATGTTTAAGTTTCTACACGAAATCGTGAATGAGGTGATCGAGAGGTTTTCATATCGGCGAGGGATTCAGCTGATAACCATTGTGTTGGCTATCATTATGATAGACATGATAATTCATATAGTGCGAGAGAAACGCGAATTTATAAATGATAGAGTTGGAACGATAAAAGAAAAGCTAAGAGGTATTCGCTCATAAGAGCGAATATCTTTTTACTTTGCAGGAGAGCCACTTAGTTCTATGCTAGAGAAAGCAAGATGTTCCTTTTTGCGCAAAAATTGTTCCAATTCGTAGCGATAACGTTTGCTTAATCTTGAACGGTGTGAACGACTGACAGGCAGCTCAACACCAGTTATGGTGATGATGCCATCCTTAAAAGATGTTATCTTGGGCCAGTTGACAATTTGTCCTTGGTTTATTTTGACGAAAATGGAGGTGTCTAATTTGCCAAGGATATCCTTGATATTCATATAGACGGAATATTCCCTAGTCGGTGTATGGAAAATAAGAGAGTTACGGAGTTTTGAGATATATGTAATATCATCATAAGCCAGTTGAATAATGTCGCCCTTTACCTTCAAAGACAAGAAAGAACGATGTAGCTCTAGCCAAGTGGATTCTAATGCGAGGCGACGCAGGATGCGACCTAAAACGGCAAAGAGCAGTGCTTCGGTAAAAGGTTTAATGATATAGTAATCAGCATTAACTTGGTATGCTTGAAGAGCAAAATCTTCATGTACGGTAGTGTATGTGATACTGATATTATCGCCGGCATCTCGTAGCCTTTTGGCAACCTCGATACCATTCACTTCGCCCATCTCCATGTCCAAGATGAGAAAGTTAAAGTAATGATTATGATAATCGTTCATTAATTCTTCGCCAGATAAGTAAGAGAAGATTTCAAACGACAATGAATTTAATAGGGAATATCTTTTTAAAGCGTTTTCTAGTCTTTCGATAAAATATTTATCGTCATCACAAATTCCTATTTTGTAAAGCATGTAAACCTCCAATTAATTAAGCGCAGCCTAATTTATTTGATAAGTTAGTCTATCAAGGTGAGCGCAATTATAAAACACTACACAAATTTGCAAAAGCAAAGTATTTAATTGCTATTGCGTATTGATAAACGACATCCCAGAGGAAGAACATTGGTGTAAAAAGAATTTTAGAATTGAATAAAGATAGAATTAGAAAAAATCAGAAAATAACAAAAACACCTCTTTATAAATAAGAGATTTTATTGTCACTATATAGAATACCAATGTTCTAACTAGGGGTTTAGTGCTTTGAATAATAACAAAAAGATATTTCAGAATGTTATGTATTTGTTCACGATACAAGGATGAAAAAAAATAGGCAAGAGGATAAGGATATGCTGTTGTATTTTGGGGATATTCTGTAGTAAAATTGAAGATATTTGTTAAATGAGAGGAACGAACAGTGGGTAAAATAGTAAGTGGATTTTTAGTAGAAATGTATGTAGCATTAATTTCAGGTGGAATCTTAATTGCCTGGTATGATTTATTTTGCGAGCGAAAGGGATTGCGAAAAAACTTTGTGGTACCAATCATCTGGTATGTTGGTATTTGTTTGGCGCTTAAATATTTAGCAGGGTATATTGGTGATTTTTACAGCATGGATGGAAAAGTAAGTGCGTATGTGATGATAGGTAGTAAATTTATCGCGGAGATGATTTTAGCGTGGTTGATATTCGTCAGAAAATATAAAGGAAGTACTTTAAAACGTTTTTTGCTGTATTTACCAATTACATTTTTGGTGCCAACAGTGAAGATGATTATCTTGACACTGGCCAATTTATCGTCATTAGAAGTACCGACCAACAGCAGATATATTGAAGCGATAAATAGCTTTACCATATCTTTGGCGACGTACTTGTTGATAATTATTGTGAGTGAAATATGCAAGTGGCGAAAATCTAAGAAAAGTAGTATGTATATGGTACTACTTGGTGTGGTCTTAGTTATTTTATTTGCACTGGATTATTTGTTTAGACAAGTGGTTGATATTGGCGAGGCAGGAAAGAACGTAGATATGTACTTAATCATTTATGGCTTGTTGGCAACAACGTCATTTTGTGTTTGTGCGCTCCGTAAAAAGCATTTGGACGATAAGGAATACGAAAGACAAGTGGTAAAGCGACAAGAAATGCATAAGCGTCAACTGAACTACTATCAAGAAGTGAATAAAAGTGCCAAGAAATTACAAAAGAGTGAGCACGATTTCAAAAAACATTTATTGATAATAAAGGAATTGGCGAAAGAGGGTAAAAAGGAAGAATTAGACCGTTACATTGGTGAACTGGAACAACTTAATAGTAAACCAGCGGTAATCATTGACGGCAAAAATGCGATAGTTTCGGGGCAACTGACATATGCAAAAGCGCGTTGCGATGAAAATGAAATAAAGTTTGAGTATGTTTTGGCATATCATCAAATTAACATATTGCCAGTGGACTTAAATGTTATCTTAGGGAATATTTTGGATAATGCAGTAGAGGCAAGCATCAAAGCTAAGGATGTTATGAAACGAAAAATCAAATTATCCATTCAAGAATCTAAAGATATGATAATGATTGGCTGTCAGAATTATTACGATGGAATTATCAAATGGCGAGGCGAACAGATTTTAACAAATAAAAATGATATTAGAAACCATGGCATAGGCATCAGCAATATTAAAGAAGCGGCTAAAAGATACGATGGCGACGTAACGATAGAGCTAGCAGAAAACAACTTTAGCATTCATGTTCTGGTGCAAAATATTCTCTAAAAAACATCTTTGTCTTTAAAAGGGCAGAGATGTTTTTTTAGTGAACATCTTAAAATTTTATAAATTTGCGAAAAGCACTTGTCAACGACCAATTAATATGTTAATTTGTGAAAACATTTCAAATTATTTCTTTGGACCAAGTCGGTCCCGAAATTCAAAAATGAAAAAATAAAATATGGTTAAGGAGGGATGCCTATGAAAGTGGCATGACTTTTTGTATGCAAAATGAAACCAGATACAAGAAAGACATGAGGTAAAAATGAGAAAAAGAATATATTTAAAAGCCATCGCTCTTTTATTAGCAGTGATGATGGTTCCAAACGTAGTATTTGCGGATGAAGAAGAGGCTGTCGTAAATTATAAAGTCGGTATCCAAGAATCGCCAAATGGGACGATAACCACCGCTAAAGAGAGCTATAAGGCAGGCGATAAGGTTATGATTGATATAATCCCAGATGAAGGATTTGAACTTGAAAGAGTAAGTGCTTATGAAACGAAAAATGTAGAAAGCGAAACACTAGATATATTTAATGACAAAAAGGTTGCGGTTGCAGATAATTCTTTTGTGATGCCAAAGTCAGATGTAAGAATTATAGTAAGCTTTGTTAAGGTATATAAGATACCAGAAGTAGAAGTGACACCACCAAAGCTAGAACCAGAAGTATCAGAAATCACAGCAGAGACAGAAATGTTGAGGACGTTTTCGATGAACGAAGCAAGTCTAAATCCAAATGCTGATAGCTATACTAAAGAATTATGGAATAAGACAACACCAGCCAATCAAAGTGTGGGAGTTAAGGCGATGGCATTAACAGATGCGATGGATGGCGATTATGCTTTTGGACCTAGAATTATAAGTGGGGTTACAACTTTTGAATCGGCAGGGCTTACAGCGCTGCCACAAGAATTTTCAAGCACAACCGCTAAATTAATGTATAAGGTTATCGCACCAAACACGCCTAAAGCTGATATAACAGGTATGGACGCAAATGGAAATCCCAAGATGTTTTGGCAATTCAATAAAGTTGGAACATATCTGGGACAAGAGGTTGATGTCCGTATTTCAGTGGTAGATTATCAATTATACACTTCGCCAACAAAGGGAGTAAGTAATGGTATTTTATATGGATGGGGCAGCAGTCGCATGGCATTTAATACGCGTGGATTTGATTTTATAGACTTTAAATACGAATATTTTAGGCATGGTACAAGCACGCCCCTTACTGTTAAAGGGTCAGTATTTTTTCGCGACGTAGATCATGGTCAGGCGGTAGCCATTATTGACGATAACGCGAACCAGTACTTTGTGACCAAGGATAGTTTTCTAAGAGTGTTGCCGCTAACCATCAAGGGTATAGCGAGTAAAGTTTTTGTATCTGATAATAATTGGTCAACGCCGTGGAGCAATGATGATTTATACCATCAAGGTGTCATTCAAGAGGCGGCAGGAGTTCAATTCACAGGACATACGCAAATACAGCGTTTTTATCAGGCGCGATATTTGTTAGGGCGTCCATCGGGACAGGAAAATTCTTGGTTAGCGGGTAACCCCAATATTGATATTTCGTCAGGAACTGGTTTTGACCACTTTGGTTATTCTTCAAATGAGTTATCAAGAACCAGTTTGCCACCGGTTTCCAAAATAGTAGGTGACGAAGATGAACCTTTAACGGCCACGACTAGGACAGACTTAACTAAGAACAAACTAGAGGATTATTCAAAGGAATATACCTACCGTTTGACGCATATTGTTCCGTACGAGCCGTATGAGCAAAATCGCTATCAATCTTATGTAATGACAGATGTGCTTGAAGAATGCTTGGAATTTGTAGAAGGGCGCGTTCTAGACAGGGGTGGCACGGATGTGACTGATGACTTTACTATTGAGGCAAAGGGACAAGAAGTCACATTTACAGCAAATAACCCTCAACCAATAACCTTTTATGACAATGAATATAGCTTTGATATAGTGGTTAAAGTAAAGGAATGAGGAAAGCTTGAATGATTATAGTGTAACACAAGCAGATGAAGAATTTTACATGATTCCCAACGAAGGTAAGATTACCATTATACGTGGTGATGAAACAGAAGAAAGGCAGTCTAATAGGACGGAAACTGTCATCGAAAAGGAAGTAGAAGATGTGACGATTCCTGAAGTTTTGGAAGACGAAACACCGCTGCCGCCTAAGGCGCCACTACTGCCAGAGCTACATATTTCTAAATATTCTGATCCAACATCGAATTCGATAGTAAAAAGCGGTGAAATAATTAAGTACACTGTAAAGGTTATAAATATCGGCGAAGCAGCTAGTCAAGATGTAATAATTAGAGATGAAATACCGAGTGGTACGACGTATGTTAAAGACAGTCTGAGTTGTGACATAAAAAGCGTGGATATTAGCTTTGATGAAGAAACAAACGTCATTTTGGCGATAAGCAAGGAATTAAAAGAAGATAACGAAATCAACCTTTCCTTTGAAGTTACAGTGAATGAAACGAAAGAAGAAGTAGAGATTGTCAATGTAGCAACCGTAGCGGATAGTACTATGCCAGGGATTTTTAGTAACAAAATAAAGCATTTCGTAAAAAATGAGGAAGAAGTGACGAAAGAGGAAAAGCCGCAAGAGGCGAAAGTAAAGCCAGTGAGTCAGACCAAAGAGGTTGCGCCAGTTAAGACAAGTGATAAAAATGCGTTGTTTGCCTTTTTGGTTGTAAATGTAGCGACTCTATGTACAGTAATAATTATGTTAAAGAGAAAGAATGCGAAGAGGCAATGATAAGGACAATTCACTTCAAAGTTAAGAGTTTACTTGAATTAAAGAGTTTATTTTATTGACGAAAAGATTTATTTTGCGTAAAATGTAAGAGGTATTAAAAACGAATACAAGTGAGAGCAAAGATGAAAAAAGCGATTACAAAATATTACCGTATCAAATCAAATAAAATAACAAAAGCAGATTTTCCAATAAGGGTAGTATTTATTAGTGATTTGCACAATGTGGATTTTGGCAAGAACAATGAAGTTTTGCTGGATAAGATAGACTCACTGAGTCCAGATTTGGTATTGTTAGGTGGTGATACGATTATCGGAAAGCCACAAAAGGATATGGAGATAGGGCTTGATTTCATCAAGCAATTAGGAGCCAGATGGCAAATCTATGCGGCTAACGGCAATCACGAATATCGACTTAAAATATACCCAGATACTTACAATGGGATGTACGAACGATATCTTGAGACAATACAAGTAGCAGGAGTTACCTTACTTGAAAATGAGAAAACAAGCGTCACAATCAAAGAGAGTCAGGTGGTTATTCATGGGCTTGAGATTGAACGCCAATACTATGGCAGATTAAAAAAAGAAGAGCTGTCATCAAACGATGTGAAGAAGTACTTAGGCGCGATAGAAGATGAGAACTATCATATTATGTTGGCGCACAACTCGCGTTATGGTCAAGCTTACATGGAATGGGGAGCAGATTTAACTCTTTGTGGACATTATCATGGCGGTATTATCAGGCTACCAAAAGAATTACCATTAATCGGCAATGATTTCCAACTTTTTCCGAAATATGGATATGGGCATTATTTAAGCGAAGGAAAGCATTTAATTACTAGCGCGGGTATCGGTGAACATACTATACCGTTACGAATTAACAACCCACGTGAGCTAGTGGTAGTTGATATTATTAATAAAAATAACAAATAGAAGAGGTACGTAATGGGAATACCCGTAAAACTGTCCGTATTTGAAGGACCGCTGGATTTGCTCCTGCATTTGATAGACAAAAACAAAATAGATATTTATGATATTCCGATTGTTGAAATAACTAATCAATATCTAGAATATATTCGGCATATGGAACATCAAGATTTAAATATAGTTAGTGAGTTTATGGTGATGGCGGCGACATTGATAGATATCAAATGTCGGATGCTTTTGCCAAAAGAAGTCAACGATGAGGGTGAAGAAGAGGATCCAAGAGCAGAATTGGTGCAGCAATTATTAGAGTATAAGATGTATAAATATATGTCTTACGAACTTAAAGAGCGAATGAGCAATGCATCTAAAAGTGCTTATAGAAGAAATAGCATGCCCGATGAAATCAAACAATACGAAGCACCGCTTGATATGGAAGCGTTGATTTCTGATTGGGACTTGGATAAGCTAAACAAGATTTTCGAATCAGTGATGCGAAAGCAAGTAGACAAAGTAGACCCTATTCGAAGCAAATTCGGGCAAATCGAAAAAGAAGAGATAAGTCTTCCTGATAAAATCACTTACGTGGAAGAAGTCATCAGTAAAAAGAAGAAATTTTATTTTCGTGAGCTGCTTGAAGCGCAGTCTAGTAAAGTGCAAATTGTAGTGACATTTTTGGCGATTTTGGAATTGATGAAAACAGGCGTTATACGAATAAGTCAAAAAGAACTATTCGACGATATCTTGATAGAAGTAACGCCAGGAGAGGAATAGAAGATGCAAAATATAGAAGCAGCAATAGAAGCTATTTTGTTTACGATGGGAGAATCAGTATCGCTTAATAAGATAGCTAAAGCGATAGATGAAGAACCAGATGTGACTAAAAAAGCCATTAAACAAATGATGGCGCAGTATGAAGAAGATAATCGCGGGATTCGTATCATCGAATTGGAGAAGTCGTACCAATTATGTACAAAACAAGAATACTATGACTGCCTAGAGCGACTAGCCTTACAACCAAGACAAGCGGTCCTAACAGATGTTATGTTAGAGACGTTATCAATTATCGCTTATAAGCAACCAATTACCAAGATAGAAATGGAAAAGATACGTGGAGTAAAGTGCGACCATGCTGTCAATAAGTTGATAGAATATAACTTGGTGCAAGAACTAGGACGACTAGATGCACCAGGACGGCCGATACTATTTGGCACAACAGAAGAGTTCTTGCGAAACTTTGGGGTTCATTCTAAGAAGGACTTGCCGGCATTTAACCCAGTACAAATAGAGGACTTTAAAGCTGAGATAGAAGAGGAAATGCAGTTGAAAGTTGATATCTAAAGACTAAGGAGTGCTTTTTTTGTATTTATATGGTAAAATGATTTATAATTATGAGGAAAAGGAGAGTGAATTATGGCAAACGAAACAAAAAATGTAGAAACACAAGCAACACAAACTCCACCACAAAAAAGTAAATTAAAAGTTTTGATGGGTGCTGCTTTTCTAATGGCGACATCAGCAATCGGACCGGGATTTATTACTCAAACGGCCAAATTTACTGAGCAATATCAAGCAGCGTTTGCTTGTGTTATTGTAATTGCGACGATTCTTTCGCTAGTAGCACAATTAAATGTTTGGAGAATCATTGCAGTTTCCAAACAACGTGGTCAAGATATCGCCAATAAAGTACTTCCAGGGTTAGGATATGTCATCGCGGCATTAGTTGCCTTGGGCGGATTAGCTTTTAATATCGGTAACGTAGGGGGAGCAGCATTGGGGCTTAATGTTGTCTTCGGATTGGATATTAGAATCGGCGCAGCAGTTATTGCTGTTTTGGGAATTATTATATTTTCATTTAAAAACATTGGAGATGTAGTTGACAATGTATCGCAGGTAACAGGAGCAATCATGTTAATTCTGATTGGATATGTCGCTATTTCTTCGCGACCTCCAGTAGTTGATGCAATCAAGGGAATCGCGGACTTAAACATCTCATTGGTGCTAGCTATCGTTACACTAGTGGGTGGAACAGTTGGTGGATATATCACTTTCTCTGGTGGACACCGCCTTGTTGATGCAGGTATCACTGGCGAAGAAAATCTAAAAGAAGTAAATAACTCAGCTATTTTAGGTATGGGTGTTGCAACTGTAGTTCGTATCTTCTTATTCTTAGCGGCGTTAGGAGTAGTTGTTATGGGCGTAGCACTAGACCCAACAAACCCTGCTGCAACTGTTTTTGAAACAGCAGCTGGTCAGATTGGTCTTTCAATCTTCGGTGTTATCTTATTCTCTGAATCTTTAAATTCAGTAGTAGGAGCAGCATATACATCGATTTCATTCTTAAAGACATTAATCAAACCGATTGGCAAGAATGAAAACTGGGCTATTATTGGGATGATTATTATATCAGCAGTTATCTGTGCACTTGTTGGCAGTCCTGCTAAGGTTATGGTTGTTGTTGGTGCCTTAAACGGACTGATTCTTCCAGTGACTCTTGGAACTATGTTAGTAGCCTCTAAACGAAAAGATATCGTTGGCGATTACAAACATGCAAAGTGGCTATTTGTCGCAGGTATTATCGTAGTTGTTGCGACCGGAGCAATGGGTATTTATTCACTTAGAAATATCGTAGCACTTTGGACAGGCTAAATATCAAATAAAGAAAATCACTTTGAGATGTTATTATCTCAAAGTGATTTTTTATTTTGGGAAAATTTATGTTTATGCATTCAGCGGTTTGATGTCAATATTTTCTTTGGCTAAACCTTCTCTAATCTTTTTGACGAATAGCAGTGCTTTTTCACCATCACCATGGACACAGATGGAATCTGCTTGAATATCGATATCCTTACCCGTTACGGATTTGACTTTACCATCTTTGACCATTCTAATTACTCTAGCAATAGCTTCGTTCTCATCGTGGATAAAAGCGCCTTCTTTGCTGCGATTAACGAGGCTGCCATCTTCTTCGTAGCCACGATCAGCAAACACTTCTTGAGCGTATTTAAGACCCGTGTCTTTGGCAACGTTAATCATCTCGCTACCAGATAGCCCCATGATGATGATATTTTCATCAAATTCCTGAACGGCAGTACATATGGCCTTTGCTAATTCGTAATCTTTGCCAGCCATATTATAAAGTGCACCATGTGGTTTAAGATGCTGGACTTTCATGCCTTGTGCTTTACACATTCCGGCGAGGGCGCTAAGTTGATAAAGCGTATATGCTTTGGCCTCTTCAAAAGAAAGTGTCATGTCACGACGTCCAAATCCCATCAAGTCAGGATAACCGGGGTGAGCACCAATTTGCCCGCCTGCTGCTTTCATTTGCTTTATCGTGTTCATCATTACTACTGGGTCGGCAGCATGGTAGCCGCACGCCACATTAGCAGATGATATTAGCGGGATTATTTTATCGTCACAACCTATTGTGTAGCTACCAAAACTTTCGCCTAAGTCGCTGTTTAAATCTACTCTAGCCATAACATTCTCCTTATTTTTAGCTCAAACGCATCATTTTTTCAATAAAGCTCGTATCTGCCTTGCCTTCACAAAATAGCGGGTGTTGCATAATTTGAAATTGGAAGTCAAGATTGGTTTCCATCCCGATAATTAAAGTCTCGTCAAGAGCGGAGCGCATCTTCTTGATGGCTGCCTCGCGAGTATCTGCATGAACGAGGATTTTGGCAATCATCGAATCATATTCGGAAGGAATTTTGTATCCAGTGTAAAGGGCAGTGTCAACTCGCACGCCACATCCTGCAGGCAGATGCATATGTTTTACGGTCCCTGGGCATGGCATGAAATTCTTTTCGGGAATTTCGGCATTAATGCGACATTCAATCGCATGTCCACGTAATAAGACATCTTTTTGCTTGAAGCTTAATTCTTCACCAGATGCGACTTTTATTTGTTCCGCAATCAAATCAACATTGCAGACCATCTCTGTTACGCCATGTTCAACCTGAATGCGGGTGTTCATCTCCATAAAATAATAATTACCCTTATTATCAACGATAAACTCTATTGTGCCAGCATTGGTATATCCGACCTTCTTAGCAGCTAGGACGGCATCCTTGCTCATATTTTTACGGGTTTTATCGTTAATCGCAGGAGAGGGTGATTCCTCAACTAATTTCTGATGGTTTCGTTGCACTGAACAGTCACGTTCACCAAGCGAAACCACGTTGCCGAAAGTATCGGCCATTATTTGAATTTCAACGTGCCGAGGTTCTTCAACAAAACGTTCAATATACATGGTATCATCGCCGAAGGCATTCGCAGACTCTAATTGAGCTACGTTGAACTGGAAGGCGAATTCATCTTTGTTAAGAGCGACACGCATGCCTTTACCGCCGCCACCAGAAGATGCTTTAATCATCACGGGATAGCCGATTTTCTCGGCTTCAGCTTCGGCACTTTCGGCATCGTAAACTGGTTCTTTTGTGCCAGGTACGACGGGAACACCTGCATCCATCATCGTCTTACGTGCTTGTGATTTGTTACCCATATTATCGATAACACTAGCTTTTGGTCCGATAAAAACAAGACCGCTTTCTTCGCACATACGAACAAAATCGGCATTTTCAGAAAGAAAGCCAAAGCCTGGATGAATAGCATCGGCACCGATATTTAATGCGGCTGAAATAATATTTTCTTTACTAAGATAACTACTTTTAGCATATCCCTCGCCAATACATACCCGTTGGTCAGCTAACTGTACATGCAGGCTGTCCTTATCTTCCTTAGAATACACAGCTACGCTACGAATCCCTAGATTACGGCAAGCACGAACTATGCGGACAGCGATTTCGCCACGGTTGGCTATTAATATCTTTTGAAGCATTTAAGAACCCTCCTTAAACCTCTAATCGTTTAACTCTAAATAAAGGTTGTCCATATTCTACTTTTTGTTCGTTGCTTACTAGTATAGCTTCTATTTCGCAGTCAAACTCAGCGTCTATCTCGTTCATTAACTTCATGGCCTCTAGGATGCAAATAGTGTCGCCAGTTTTTATGATGTCACCAACTGCAACGAAAGCTTTTGATTCAGGAGTTTGCGCTGAATAAAATGTTCCAACAATAGGCGAGTTAATGTAATCTTCTTCATCAACTTCCGATACTTCTTCAGCAGAGGTAGCCAAATTAGGTGTCACTACCATTGGAGCAGTAGCAGTACCTTGGTCACCGCGACGACTCATATGAATCTTCATATCGCCTTCTTTAACAGAGAATTCCAGCATTGACGAGTTTTCAATAATATCCACTAATTGTTTAATCTTTTTTAAATCCATATCTCTCTCCCTTGTTGGTTATTTAAAGAGTTTTGTTAATCTCTTAGCTACTAACCGGCAATCTAAAACTTCTTTGCACGGTGTGTAAATTTGTTCAATAAACGTATTTACTTCTTTTACTTCTTCTTTTAAAAGCTTTTGAGCTTCTTCGACTGTAATAGCCTCAAAGCGAACAGTATTATCAGTTTTTAGTTGAACTAACTTAGGTATATCGACGGATACGATATTGGCTATCTTGGCATATCCGCCGGCNGTTTGGCGGTCTGCTAATAAGATGATTGGTTTGCCGTGGCTTGGCACTTGGATTGAACCTAATGCAGTTCCGTCGGAAATAATATCGGTAGTCTTTTTATAGCCAATATATGGTCCATCAAGGCGACAACCCATACGGTCAAAATCACTAGTGATGGTATATTCGTTGTTTAAAAATGTTTCGAGGCCCTTTTTGGTGAAATATTCGCTTTGTGGCCCTAAAACTACTCGCAAGGTAATATTTTCATCAGAAAATTCATTAAGTGTCAATGTACGCGATAAGAAATATGGTAAATAGCGGCGCTTAATACGAAAGCCGACATAATCATCTTTAAGTAGGCGGCGACCTCGATAGCCACCAATTTCACATTTTAAGTTGGTTGAGCGACTTCCCATTACGACTGGCACATCAAGATAGCTTGAAAAGGCAATATATCCGCGACTGCCGTTCTTGCAACCTGAGAATTCTAAGATATCACCTCTATGCATATAAAGGGCAGTGTACATCTTTACTGGTTCCTTATTGACCATTGGAGCAAAATCGCCGCCAGTGATAGCAATGATAGTTTCGGAAGTAAACTGTATCTTAGGAGCAATCAATGTGAACTCAAGAACCGCTTCATTTTCCGGATTATCTAATAGAAGATTAGCAATCTTGCATGAGCGACTATCCATTGCGCCTGAAACGCCGAAGCCTTGACTTTGATATCCTATTCGTCCCAAATCTTGAACAGTTGTCAACATTCCTTCTTTTAATACTCTAATCCCCATGTCACACCTCTTTCTTGCGGACTTTACATTCGTATGTGTTTGCCGCAACTTGCTTTTTGATGTCGTGGTATTGTGCTTCATCAACAGGGACAAATCTGATATAGTCACCCGCTTCAAAGAGAATAGGAATCTCTCTTTCAGGGTCATAAGTTTTTACTGGAGTGGTACCAAGTAATTGCCAACCACCTGGCGAATCAAGAGGATAGACGCCGGTTTGGGCGCCGCCGATGCCGACACTGCCGGCAGGGATTTTGATTCGTGGATTAGCTAGGCGAGGGATGTGAATGCGTTCATCTAAACCACCTAAATAAGAAAAGCCTGGTAAGAATCCAAGCATATATATCAAATAGTCACAAGAAGAATGAATAGCAATGACTTCTTCTTCGTCAAGACCTGCATGAGTTGCAATATTAGAAAGGTCGGGACCATATTCGCCGCCATAGCAAACGGGAATTTCAAACACTCTAGCTGCTTCGGTGGATACCTCCGTATCTACTTTCAAAGCGTCCGTTAAACGTTTCTTGATTTTGCTGTATGTGATTACGCGCGGGTCATAATTGATTAACAACGCACAAAAAGAGGGTATCATGTCAACGACACCTTCGATTTGTTGGACCTTTAACAAGCGTACCATCGCAGCAATTCTGGCATTAATTTGCGGGGATATTTCTTTTCCGAATTCAATCAAAATAGAAGAATCGCCGACTGTCAAAATTTTGGCTTCTTTCATCTATATTCTCCTTAATCATTTGTTTAAAAATTAACAGTATCATTAGTATACCTAAAAATCGACCTTTTCGCAACGTTTAAGTATACACAATCACTAAAGATAAGGAGAACGGGTTGAGGGTTTTATCGTGATTTTACAGCCTTCCAAAGGTCATTATAAATGGCGTCTACATCGTCACCAAGATATTGATAAGTTTCGCAATTCGCTAACATCTCGTCAGTTGGGAAGGCGATTAAACTATTTTTGATATCTTCATCCTCTATTAGTTCGCGGGCAGCAGTATTAGGAGTTGAGTAAGTTATGTATTCGAAATTTTTAAGAGCGATATCAGCGCGGCAAAGGAAGTTGATGAATTTCTCGGCATTTTCCTTGTTGGCAGCGTTTTTAGGGATAACCCAAGCGTCAATCCAGACATTTGAACCTTCATCAGGGATGACATATTCAAGGGCAGGGTTTTCAGATTGGGTATAGATTGCCTCGCCAGAATATATAACGCCTAAGGCCGCTTCGTTGCCAATCATCTTATCGCGCACTTGATCGATAACATAAGCTTGCACGAGAGGTTTTTGGGCAGTGAGTAGACGTTGTGCCTCAGTTAATTCGTGAATATTGCTAGAATTCAGTGAATAACCTTGATGTTTTAGGGCGACAGCGAAAGCGTCACGAATGCTGTCTTGCATAAGGATGCTATCTTTATACTTGGAATCCCAAAGGATTCCCCAACTATCAACTGGTTCAAGCACCATTGTTTTATTATATAAAATGCCGACAGTACCCCAACAATATGGAACCGCGTATTTATTGCCAGGGTCAAATTGTTCGGATTTTTCTAGATAAGTGTTCCCTATATTTTTGAGATTGGGAATGTTATCATAATCAATTTCAGCTAACAAGTCATTGGTAATCATTTTTTGAATCATATAATCAGAAGGGCAAACAACATCATAGGCGATAGCCCCTGCTTTGATTTTAGGAAACATGATTTCATTCGTTTCAAACTCTTCGTAGATGACATGAATGCCAGTCTCTTCTTCGAACATTGTAATTACATCGGGGTCCATATATTCACCCCAATTATAGACTACCAGCTGTTCACCGCCTGAAGCGATTGTCTTTTTGCCATAATAGATGCCACCAATTACTAGAGTAAATAAAAGAGTAATAGGGACGAGGCGACGAAAGATTAGCCTTTTTCGTCGAAAAGATTTTTGTTGTTTTGCAGTTACAGACTTAGAGCCGTCTATCTTGGCAGTGTTTGGCGAAAAATTGACAACAAATAAAAGAATCAGCACTGACAAAAAGAGTAACGTTGATAAAGCATATATTTCTGGCTTTATGCCTTTCCTAACTTCCGAATAAATTTTAGTGGAAAGGGTATCAATGCCAGGACCTTTGGTGAAATGGGTGATAATAAAATCATCAAGGGACATAGTAAAGGCTAGCAAAAAGCCCGAAAGGACACCAGGCATGATATCGGGAAAAGTTATTTTGAAAAAGGCTCTAAGCGGAGAAGCGCCCAAATCAAGCGCAGCTTCATAAGCGCTGCGATTAGTTTGGCGTAGTCTTGGTAGAACACTTAGAATAACAAAGGGAATATTGAAAGTAATATGGGCCATTAATACCGTTGCAAAGCCTAGGCGCATTCGGCAAACAATAAATAACAACATCAAGGATATTCCAGTTACAATGTCGCCGTTTAGCATAGGGATATTCGTAACACCAAGGTAAACAGTGCGAGAACGACGAGACATCTTGGTGATGGCTAAAGAAGCCAAAGTGCCAATAATGACGGCAATGATAGCCGAAAGTAGCGCAATCACTAATGTGTTATAAAGTGCTTGCATTATCTGTTCATTTCTAAATAACTCACTATACCATTTGGTTGTAAACCCGCCCCATTTAGACCGTGTTTTGGAAGAGTTAAAAGATAAGACAATTAAGGTGATGATTGGGGCATACAAAAAGATGATAATAGCCGTCAAATAAATTTTTTGTGATATCTTTTTCATAGGATATTGTCGCCCCCTTCTTTGTCGTATTTGGCGGTGATAGCCATGCTAATAACGATGAATATCATCAAGACAACAGACAAGCCACTGCCGACGTTCCAATTATTAGTTTGTTTAAATTCTTGCTCTATAACATTGCCGATTAAAAGGACTTTTCCGCCACCAAGTAAGTCGGAGATGACAAAAGTCGTTAAAGCCGGAACAAAAACCATCGTGATACCACTGATAATCCCTGGGACACTAAGTGGCAAAGTGATGTTTAGAAAACTTTGTAAAGGATTTGCACCGAGGTCACGGGCAGCATTAACTACCTCAATATCTATTTTCGATAAAGAATTATAAAGTGGTAAAACCATAAAAGGTAAGAAGTTATAAATCATTCCTAAGATAATGGCATGGGGAGTGTTGATGATATCTAAAGTACCCAATCCTAGGTATGTCAAAACACTATTGATGACACCGTTTTTTTCTAAAATGGTTTGCCATGCAAAGGTTCGCAGTAGAAAATTCATCCACATCGGTAAGACGAAGATTAACACAATTAGACTAGTTTGATTAACGGCACTGCCGGATAGAATCATAGCTAGCGGGTAGGCCAATAAGAGGCAAAGCAAGGTGCTTACAAAAGAAAGCAGCAGAGCTAATAAAAGTGATTTGAAATTCTCAGAATCAACGATTTGGGCAAGGTTAGAAAAGGTTAAAGAACCTTCTGGGGTTGTAAAACCATAGTACAAAATAATGAATAAAGGAATAATAATAAAGCCAAACGCCCAAAGGGCATAAGGAGTAGCTAACCATTTGTTTTTATTCTTCAATCGCAACAGCCTCCTCATCCTCAGATTCAGGTTTGTTCATTATCTGAATATCAAAAGGGTCGACATGGATGCCGACTTCGGTACCGACGGGAACCATATCAGTGCTATGAACAAGCCATTCAAAACCATTGGCCATAACTTCCATCTCATAATGAACACCCTTAAAGATTAGGTGAGTTACGCGTCCAGTCATCAGAGCTGATTCGGGCTTAATAAGGTCGATATCCTCAGGACGAATAACTACATCGACAGGTTTGTTTTGACCAAAACCAGTATCTACGCAAGGAAACTTAATGCCCAGAATCTCGACCAATTTATCTTCAACCATAGTTGAAGAGATGATGTTACTTTCGCCAATAAAGTCGGCAACAAAGGCATTGGTAGGTTCATTGTAGATATCTTCAGGCTTGCCCATTTGTTGAATATAACCTTGGTTCATAACGACAATGGTATCAGACATAGTTAAGGCTTCTTCCTGATCATGGGTTACATAGACAAAGGTGATGCCCAACTCATTTTTCAGACGGATTAATTCATATTGCATGTCTTGGCGTAACTTCAAATCAAGCGCGCCCAAAGGCTCATCCAAAAGAAGAACTTTAGGTTCGTTGACGATGGCTCGCGCGATAGCGATACGTTGTTGTTGACCACCACTTAAAGAAGCGGGAGAACGATGAGAGAAGCCCTCAAGATTGACGAGTTTCAAGGCGTATTTAATCTTATCATCAATATACGCCTGGCTTTTGTGCTTGATTTTCAAGCCGAAAGCAATATTTTCGGCAATCGTCATATGAGTAAAAAGTGCATACTTTTGAAAGACTGTATTTAGTTGGCGTTTGTTAGGAGCGACGGAGGTGATATCAACTCCATCAAAAACAACCTGACCTGAATCAGGATTTTCAAAACCACCTAAGATGCGAAGCGTAGTAGTCTTGCCACAACCGCTAGGTCCCAGCAACGTTAAAAATTCATTTTCATGAATATCTAGATTCAATTTATCAAGAACAAGTTGTCCGTTATAGGACTTGGAAATATCGGTTAAAGTAATTAGTTTTCTTTGCGCCATGCGACCTCCTTTTTTGTGTCAAATTGTCCGTTAGTAAGTATGATTTTTACATAGTATGAAACTGGTGTCAAGAGGATTGATTTAGTTGTAAAATTTGTTATACTATATGGAGAGAAAGTACCTGTAGCAGATGGGAGAATAGTAATGGAAAAATATATTATGGCCCTTGACCAAGGGACAACGAGTTCGAGGTGCATTTTGTTCAATAAGAAGGGTGAAATTTGTGGTCTAGCACAAAAAGAATTCACTCAAATTTATCCGCAGCCAGGGTGGGTAGAGCATGACCCGATGGACATCTGGGCATCACAGCAAAGTGTGGTAGCTGAGGCGATGGCAAAAGAGGGTATTACCGCCGATGAAATTGCTGCGATTGGCATTACCAATCAACGCGAAAGTACTATTGTCTGGGATAAAGAAACGGGTATGCCAATTCATAACGCAATCGTTTGGCAGTGTCGGCGAACAGCGGGCATTGTGGACAGATTAAAGGCCGATGGATTGGAGCAGTATATAAAGGATACGACGGGGTTAGTTCCCGATGCTTATTTTTCGGCAACGAAAATCAAATGGATATTGGATAATGTTAAGGGAGCGAGAGAGCGAGCCGAAAGGGGCGAATTGCTTTTTGGGACAGTTGATACTTGGTTGATTTGGCAACTAAGTGGCGGCAAGTGCCATGTCACAGACTATACCAATGCATCAAGGACTATGATATATGATATCCATAACCTTAGATGGGACGAAAGAATCCTTAGCGAACTTGCGATTCCCAAAGCGATGCTACCAGAAGTAATGCCAAGTAGTTGCATCTATGGGTATACCGCTCATAACATTATCGGTGCCAAGATACCAATAGCAGGAGCAGCGGGTGATCAACAAGCGGCGCTATTTGGACAATGTGCATTCTCTCAAGGAGACGTCAAAAATACTTACGGAACAGGATGCTTTTTGCTGATGAATACTGGTGATAAGCCAGTTAATTCAAAGCATGGTTTGCTAACGACGATTGCCATTGGAATAGATGGAACAATTCAATATGCACTAGAGGGGAGTGTTTTCGTGGCTGGTGCGGCGATTCAGTGGCTTCGTGATGAACTGCAGATGTTAGACAGTGCCAAAGAATCAGAGGAACACTGCGAAAGGGTAGCGGATTCAGCAGGAGTTTACGTTGTTCCAGCATTTACAGGGTTAGGAGCACCGTATTGGGATCAATATGCTAGAGGAGCTATCGTAGGCCTAACTCGTGGGGCGAGCAAAGACCATCTAATTAGAGCGACGGTAGAATCCTTAGCATATCAAGTGTATGACTTGATTGAGGCGATGCAACACGATGCCGGCATCACCCTTGATGAATTTAAGGTAGACGGTGGAGCGAGTGCAAATGACTTTTTGCTACAATTTCAAGCTGATATCCTAGAGGCAGAAGTAACTAGACCAAAATGCATAGAAACAACGGCACTTGGGGCGGCATATTTGGCGGGATTGGCAGTTGGATACTGGGAAAGCCGCGAAGAAATTAAACGTAATTGGCAAAGCGGGAAAAAGTTTACACCTAAGATGGATGATGAAACGCGGCAACAAAAGATTAAGGGCTGGAAAAAGGCGGTCAAATGTTCTTTTGAATGGGCGAAAGAATAAGGGCGACACATTGCGCTTATATTGCTAATCATGTATACTTAATTGACAGGAAAGAGAACAGTTACAAAGAGCGAATCTGGCGATGGGGAGAGTATGGGAAAATCAGAAAATTTGTTAATGCGAATAAATCAGCAATTCAAGAAATTAAGTAAAGGTCAAAAACGATTAGCGACATATATCACCGATAATTATGATAAGGCCGTTTTTTTGACAGCAGCAAAATTAGGTAAAGAAGTTGGTGTTAGTGAATCGACAACAGTTCGTTTTGCGACTCAACTGGGATATAGAGGATATCCAGAATTTCATCATGCTTTGGAGGACTTAGTGCGCAACAAGTTAAATTCCATTCAAAGAATGGAAGCGACTTATGAAAGGGTTCCCCAATCAGAAATTCTAAGAACCGTTTTACAGTCAGATATTGACAAAATAAAAAGAACGATGGATAACTTAGAGCATGACACCTTTGAACTAGCAGTAGAAACACTTTTAAAAGCAAAGACTATATATATTATAGGCATTCGTAGCTGCGCACCACTGGCAAACTTTTTAAGTTTCTATTTGAATTTGATTTTTGATGATGTACGTTTGATTCAGACGAATTCGGCAAGTGAAATTTTCGAACAAATGATTAGAATCAATGATAAAGACGTTGTTGTCGGAATCAGTTTTCCGCGATATTCAATGCGAACATTAAAAGCGATGGAATTTGCGAACAACCGCAACGCCAACGTTATTACGCTAACCGATAGCATACACTCGCCGATGAACCTATATTCATCATGCAATCTTATCGCACGAAGTGATATGGTTTCGATTGCAGATTCACTAGTTGCGCCACTTAGTGTTGTCAATGCTTTAGTGGTGGCGCTTTGTATGAAAAAGCAAAAAGAAGTCGTTGATACATTGGAATCGATGGAGAAGATTTGGGACGAATATCAAGTGTATAGTAAAGACGAAATCAACATGATAGATGGGCAGATGAACTTGCCGTTCCCAGAAATAGGAGATGACAATGCCTAAAGTATTGATTGTAGGTGGTGGGGCAGCAGGGATGTTTGCAGCACTAACAAGTGCCATGAGCAAAGATGAGGTACATCTTTTCGAGCAAAATGAAAAGCTTGGCAAGAAACTTTATATAACAGGAAAAGGAAGATGTAATTTCACTAATGCCTGTGATATGGAGACGTTATTTGATAATATGATAACTAATGCGAAGTTTATGTACAGCGCATTTCATAGATATAATAATTACGATACGATTGACTTTTTTGAAAGCATCGGAATAAAAACTAAGATAGAGCGTGGCAACCGAGTATTTCCCCAGTCAGACCATTCGTCTGATATCATTTTGGGCTTAAAGCACAAGATGAAGGAATTAGGCGTTAGAATTCATCTAAATAGCAAAGTGGAGAAATTGTCTTTGCAAGATAATATATTAGAAGGGATTGTTCTCGCTGATGAAACTGTTATTAAAGGTGATAAAGTAATAATCGCAACAGGCGGACTTTCTTATCCCACGACAGGAGCGACGGGCGATGGTTATCGCTTTGCCAAAAGCATTGGGCATAAAGTGATGGAACAAAGGCCATCCCTAGTGCCAATGGAAGTTAGTGAAGAAGAGATGAAAGACTTGCAAGGTTTATCGCTTAAAAACGTGACGCTTTCTATCTTTGATAAAGACAAGAAATGCTATAGTGAGTTTGGTGAGATGATGTTCACCCATTTTGGGGTGACTGGTCCATTAGTCTTGACGGCAAGTGCTGTAGTAGGTGACTTGCTTGAAAAAGGGGAATTACAGGCAAAGATTGATTTGAAACCAGCGCTTAGCAACGAACAACTTGACGGGCGAATGCTTAGAGAAATTGAAAATGCTAAAAACAAGCAGTTTAAAAATGTTATTAGCGGACTTTTGCCAAGTAAGTTGTTAAAGATGGTTTTAGAAAAAGAGATTATAAAGTCTGATAAAAGGGCCAATGAAATAACAAAAGAGGAAAGAAAAGTGTTTGTTGAGTACTTGAAAAATTTCCCTTTTACCATCACAAAACTGCGAGGATACAACGAAGCGGTCATCACCAAAGGTGGCGTAATGGTTGGAGAAATAAATCCCAAAACGATGGAGTCAAAGAAAGTGGCGGGAGTACATTTCGTNGGCGAGGTGTTAGATGTTGATGCTTTAACAGGTGGTTTCAACCTACAAGTGGCATGGTCTAGTGCCTATGCGGCAGGAACAAGATAAAAGAAGTATTTATATATGAGGAGGATAATATGAGTGAAAATATAGCGATTGATGGACCGGCAGGAGCTGGGAAAAGTACAATAGCGAAAAGAATAGCGAAACAGTTAGGGTTTGTCTATGTTGATACAGGGGCAATGTATCGAGCGATGGCAATATACTTCTTGAAGCAAGAACTTGTGGCAACGCAAGAAAAGGAGATTATCGAAGCTTGCAAAACAGCCGATATTTCGATTGCATATGAAAATGGCGAGCAGCAAGTTATCTTAAACGGCGACAATGTAACGAGTAAGTTGCGCGAAGAGGCAGTGGGTAATATGGCATCGGCGAGTTCAACAATCCCCGAAGTACGCGAGAAATTAGTGGACCTACAAAGAATCTTAGCAAGTGAAAAGGATGTTGTCATGGATGGTAGAGACATCGGTACGGCAGTATTGCCAGAAGCTCAAACGAAGATATATTTAACGGCTGATGTACACGTTCGAGCTAAGCGTCGCTTTTTAGAATTAGAAGAAAAAGGCATCAAAAGCAATATTGAAGAAATTGAAGCTGACATTAATGAACGAGATTATCGCGATATGAACAGAGCTGCGTCACCACTTAAACAGGCTGATGATGCAGTGCTTGTAGATTCTTCTGATATGACTATTGAAGAGGTGGTTAGCGAAATAATCGCAGTTTATGAAGGGAATAAGTAATTACATATGAAAATAACATTGGCCAAATCGGCAGGTTTTTGTTTTGGCGTAAAAAGGGCAGTGGATACTGTTTATGAGCAGATAAACATGAATAAAAAGGTTTATACATACGGGCCGATTATTCATAATCAAGAAGTTGTAAATGATCTTGCTAGTAAAGGCGTTGAAATTATTCATTCACTAGAAGAAATCGACAAAATCAAAGAAGGCGTCATTATCATTCGCTCACACGGAGTAGCCAAAGAAGTATATGAAACGATAGAAGCCCAAAAGCTAAAATATATTGATGCAACATGCCCTTTTGTTAAGAAAATTCATCGTATTGTTGAGCAGGCAAGTGAAGAGGGTAAATGGGTGATTATTGTTGGAAATGAAAGGCATCCAGAGGTAGAAGGAATTAAAGGCTGGTGCAAAGGAGACGTGACGGTCATCGAAAATGCCAGTGATGTGACTACATTTTCGCAAAAAAGCAATAAGAGAATTTGCATTGTGGCACAAACTACATTTAATTATAATAAATTTCAAGAATTAGTTGAAATGTTCAAGGAAAAGATGTATGATGAGAGTGTTGTAAATACGATTTGCAATGCTACGGAGGAAAGACAAAAAGAGGCAAAGAGTATTGCGGAGAAAGTGGATACTATGATAGTCGTTGGAGACGGCAATAGTTCAAACACTCAGAAATTGTATGATATTTGCAAAAAAGAATGCGAAAATACTTACTATATACAGACACTCGTTGATTTGGAATTAAAACCTTTTCAATCTTTCGGAAACGTAGGTATTACAGCTGGGGCGTCAACCCCAAATATTATAATTGAGGAGGTTCAAAAATATGTCGGAATTAAGTTTTGAACAAATGCTAGAGGAATCGTTTAAGACCATTAGAAATGGAGAAGTAGTGGAAGGTACGGTCATCGACGTTAAGCCAGATGAAGCTATTTTGAATATTGGCTATAAGGCAGATGGGATTCTTTCTAAAAATGAATATACGAACGAGCCTAACTTTGATCTTACAACAACGATTAACGTTGGTGATAAGATGGATGTTAAGGTCTTGAAAGTGAATGATGGTGAAGGACAAGTTCTTTTAACATATAAACGGTTAATGGCAGAAAAAGGAAATAAAAAGTTAGAAGAGGCATTTGAAACACAAGAAGTGTTGAAGGCCAAAGTAGCCCAAGTGTTAAATGGAGGATTGAGTGTTGTTGTTGATGAAGCAAGAGTGTTCATTCCAGCTAGTCTTGTGTCAGACATGTATGAAAAAGATTTATCAAAATATGCAGATCAAGAAATCGAATTTGTAATCAGCGAATTCAACCCAAGAAGAAGACGTGTTATTGGTAATAGAAAACAACTTCTTATGGCAGACAGAGCAGAAAAGCAAAAAGAATTGCTTGGCAAAATTGCTGAGGGTGACAAGATTGATGGTATCATCAAGAACGTAACTGACTTTGGGGCATTTATTGACCTTGGCGGTGCAGATGGTCTATTACATATCTCAGAGATGTCATGGGGACGCGTAGAAAGTCCTAAGAAAGTATTTAAAGCGGGCGATTCAATTAATGTTCTGATTAAAGAGATTAACAATGACAAGATTGCACTAAGCTTAAAGTTTGATAGTGAAAACCCATGGTTAAACGCTGAAGAGAAATATGCGGCAGGCAATGTTGTTGAAGGTAGAGTCGCAAGAATGACAGACTTTGGTGCATTCGTTGAATTAGAGCCAGGTGTTGATGCGTTACTTCATGTTTCGCAGATATCTAGAGAACACGTAGAAAAACCTTCGGATGTTTTAAGCGTTGGACAAACAGTTGAAGCAAAAGTCGTTGACTTTAACGGCGAAGACAAGAAGATAAGTCTTAGCATGAAAGCTTTAGAGCCAGAACTTGAAGAAGAAGTGCCAGCAGAAGAATTTGTTGATGCTGAAGGTGAAGCGCCAGCAGAAGACTTTGCAGCAGAAGAAGTAGCTACTGACGAAGTGATTGCAGAAGAAGCTGAGCCAGTTGAAGAAAATTTAGACGAAGCTGACGAAGATGAAGAAACCGAATTTTTTGACGAAGAAGCAGAAGAACTTGATGCGTAGATAATTACAAATGTTGAGGGGAATGGATAAAATCCATTCCCCTTTTTAGTAAAAGAAAAGGTGAGCAAGGAGAAGCTATGAAAGAGTTGGCGCTACAAATAAAAGAGAAAGCGTTATCGCTGGGATATGCAGGTTGCGGAATTATAAAAGTGGATGATGTGGCAGAATATGGTGTAAAACTAAAGGAGCGTATGTCACGCGTTAGATTTGGAAAGTTGCAGTTTGGACAATTTAAAAAGTTTGCAAAGCCACAAAAAGCCAATAAGTGGGCGAAATCTATCATAGTAGTCCTAAATGATAATACAGGGTATAATATACCGGAAAAATTAAAGGGGTTATACGGTAAAGATTACTTGATAGATGGTCGATTGGACTCCAAAAGCGATGGTTTTATGCGACGAGTTGCTTTAACAAAATATCTAAAAGAATTGGGAATAAAGAGTTCGAATGAGCCAAGATTTGGTATTACGGCTTTGCGCTGGGCAGCGGATAAAGCAGGACTTGGGATAGTCCGCGCCAATAATTTCTTCTACAGTGAAAATGGATCAGCAATAACCATAGATGCTTGGATTATTGATGAGGAACTTGAATTAATCGATGCAGTAGAACTTAGAAAATGTCCCGAACATTGTGGGAAATGTATCGAAGCATGTCCAACGAAAGCATTACAAGCCCCGTTTACAACATCACTTTTTGATTGTGTGAGCTTCATCACTACAATATCAGTTGAAAATGGACTGGGAATGCCATCCAAAAAGCATGTAAATGAAATAGGCTGTAGAGTTTACGGATGTGATATATGTCAAGATGTGTGTCCATTTAACAAGGACAAGTGGATAGGCGGCAGCGACTTCCCTGGATTAAATGAAATGGCAGACAAATTGCTACCAGAAAGAATTATGGCGATGGACTATTCGGAAATAGAACGGGAACTCGCGCCTAAATTTTGGTACATTGGTGTGAGGAACTTATGGAAGTGGAAGATAAATGCACTGGTAGCGATGTCAAATGCTTACAGCGATGCCTATGAAGATGTTATCAAACTCGGACTTACTGACACCGAGCTTCGAGTGCGGCGTTTTGCCAAGAAAGTATGCAAAAAACACGCAATCAATTATTAAGATTGCAATAAATGATTGATATATGGTCGCCACTCCTCTATATCTGGGAAATCAAGTTCATCACAAGAAAAATACGATGAATCAGAATTGCGTTCAGTTTTAAAGGCAGGAGTGATGATATTGTCGTACTGCGGGATGAAAGACCCTTCGATTTTCTGATAACAAGTATCAGCGGTCGCCGCCACACGATGTTCTTTGTCGACATATGTGGCCACGCTTTTGTGAATTGATTTATCCTCGGCGGGTAGATAGTAGTAATCTCTAGGGTTTGCGTAAAAATGCTTTAAAGTCCCATGGTAGAGCGGGATTTTAAGGACAGCATTGTCGCGATATAGTGAAAGGGTATAAAGCTTATCATTATATGTCAGTGTATGAATAATCGGATATTCCAGTTTGAGATTAATAGTTAAAGCATTAGCTTTGAGGTCAATATTTTCAATACTATAATGTCCATCAAATAAAAATGGGTACGCTATCAGTGAAATCAAAGATGACATATTTTCGACATCTTCTTGATTGTGTAGTAATAATTGTGCCAATGATTTCTCGTCGCCAGATTGTAAATATTGCTTGTATACGTCAATCAATTCTTTGCCACTATATGTGTCAAGGCGCTCAATTCCGATAAATTGCTCGACACTTTTTTGTGTGAGCTTTTCCAAATTGAGTTTTCGTTGATAGGGTTTGATGCAACGATACAAATCTAAGCTGGTAAGATTATCAAGAGCCTCAAAAGATATATCGTGAAAAGCGCAGCGGCTGCGAATATAAGGCAAATCAAACGAGCCACCATTATAATGAATGAGATGGGTGTGGGGCTTTATGAACTGCATAAAGGCAGCTAATACGTGGGGTTCATCAGTTGGCTTGGTAGCAAACCACTGTTTTAAAATCCAGCCAGAACTACACTTGTATAGTGCGCCGATGAGATAAAGGTATGAATACTTATGGTGCAATCCAGTAGTTTCAATGTCGAAAAAAACAGCATCTTTGAGAGAAGCGATGTATTTATCTAATGTTTCAGGAACTTCAACAGGTTTTTCGAATAGTAACATAAAAGCCTCCTTTTTCATAAGTATATATGAAAATTCTAGAAAAAAATAGAGTTATATAGCAAAAATACTTGCGTTAGAGATAAAATAATTATATACTATACAAAACATACGTTCTAATTATAGAGGAGGAATTATGATTTCATATGTCAAAGGATTGGTTGCTGATGCGACAGATAATGCAGTGGTAATTGATTGCAACGGAATGGGATATCATATTTTTACAACACCTAGTACGGCAACAGATGAAGTACGTATAGGTGAAGAAGTGAAGATGCATACATATTTGCAAGTCAAAGAAGATGACATGCAATTATATGGATTTCTAGATAAAGATGACTTACGAATTTTCAAGCTACTAATTGGTGTCAATGGCATTGGTCCGAAAGCGGGGCTAGGGATACTATCGGGACTTTCGGCAGACGAAGTGCGCTTTGCTGTTTTATCAGATGATGCGGTAACCATTGCTAAAGCACCAGGCGTGGGCAAGAAGACAGCTCAAAAGGTCATTTTAGAATTAAAGGATAAGCTTGATTTGCAAGATGCTTTCGAACAGAAACTTGAGAATCGTGCAGCAAAAGCAGGCAATTCTTCGAATGGAATACAAAGCGAAGTTGTTTTAGCATTAACGGCATTAGGATATTCGGGAGCAGAAGCGCTTAAAGCAGTGAAGCAAGTAGAGGCTGAAAGTCAAGATGATGAATCGAAATTATTAAAAGAAGCTCTCAAAATAATAAGATAATTGGAGTTAATATGAATAAGAGAATTATTACAACCGAGATAACAGAAGATGATGTTAAAGTTGAAGGCAGTTTGCGTCCTCAAGTTCTAGCGGAGTATATAGGACAAGAAAAGACCAAGAATAGCCTCAAGATATACATAGAAGCAGCTAAGGCGCGCGGCGATGCGTTGGACCATGTTTTGTTATATGGACCACCAGGGCTTGGTAAGACTACGTTGGCAGGTATTATCGCCAACGAGATGGGTGTCAATATGAAAGTGACATCTGGTCCAGCGATTGAAAAGCCTGGCGAGATGGCAGCAATCCTCAACAATCTACAAGAGGGGGATGTACTATTTGTTGATGAGATACATCGACTCAATCGCCAAGTAGAAGAAGTATTATACCCAGCAATGGAAGATTATGCGATAGATATTATGATTGGTAAAGGTGCTAGTGCGAGGTCTATTCGTCTGGAGTTACCTAAGTTCACCTTAGTGGGAGCGACCACGAGAGCAGGGCTTTTAACAGCTCCGCTACGCGACCGCTTTGGCGTTATTAATCATCTAGAATTTTACACGGAAGATGAACTAGAAGAGATTATCGTCCATTCAGCTAAAGTGCTAGAAGTTACAATCGACAAAAGCGGAGCCAAGGAGATGGCAAGACGCTCAAGAGGAACACCACGATTAGCCAATCGTCTGCTGAAGCGTGTGCGTGATTTCGCACAAGTTAAGTATGATGGAGAGATAACAGAAAAAGTAGCAATAGATGCGCTTAATTTGTTAGAGGTCGATAAGTTTGGATTGGATACGAATGATCGCTTGATTTTGACTACATTACTTACAAAATTCGGTGGTGGTCCAGCAGGGATAGATACTTTAGCAGCCGCCATCGGGGAAGATTCTGGGACTATCGAAGAGGTTTATGAACCATATTTATTAAAACATGGATTTTTAAATCGTACTCCAAGGGGAAGAGTGGCGACAAAACAAGCAAGCTTACATCTAGGACTACCGTTTCCAGGTGAAGAATAAAGTTTACAGCACAGCCCAAAAAGGGTATAATGAACCTATCAGCAAAAGAGCAAGGAGGTTTTGTGCGTATGTCAACGAAAAATACAACACAAGTGCTTATTGATGGGAAAATAATCAAATTAAGTGGTTATGAAAGCGAAGAGTATCTACAGAAAGTTGCAGCTTACCTAAATAGTAAAATCGCTGAATTTTCAGAAATGCCAGGGTACAACCGCTTACCTGTTGAGATAAAAGGAACCCTACTTAGCATAAATGTTGCTGACGACTATTTTAAGGTGAAGAACCAAGCGAAAGTCTTTGAGGAAGACTCTCAAGGAAAAGATAAGGAAATGTACGACTTAAAGCATGACTTAATCGCTTTACAGATACAATTAGAGGCAGTCAAGGGAGATCTTGCCCAAGCAGAGATAGATAAGAAAAGTTTGAGCGAGCAAATCAACAAACTCGATGATGACATTAAAGAACTTTTAAAATGAGAGGAAGGGAGATTGCGAAGTTTCGTAATCTCCCATTTTCGATATATAGGAAGATGGATAATGATATGAAGATAGAATTACTTGCACCAGCAGGCTCTTACCAAGCAATGGTGGCAGCGATAAACGCTGGCGCAGACGCGGTCTATATTGGTGGTTACAAATTCGGAGCTAGAGCATATGCCAACAACTTAAATACAGAAGAAATGTTAAGGGCCATTGATTATGTCCACATTCATGATAAGAAACTCTACTTAACAGTCAACACCTTGCTTAAAAGTAAAGAGGTAGAAGATGAATTATATCAATACTTAGAGCCTTTTTATAAGCAAGGACTGGATGCTATAATCGTTCAAGATATGGGCGTTTTAAAGTTTGTCAGCGAGAAATTTCCTGATTTGCCTATTCATGCCAGTACACAAATGACAATTACTGGGATTGCTAGCGTAAATTTACTTATGGAGGCCGGCGTAAAGCGAGTTGTCATGCCAAGAGAATTATCCCTTGAAGAAATTATTGACATTCATCAGCAGACCAACATGGAGTTAGAAGGATTCGTTCACGGTGCGCTTTGTTATTCATATTCAGGACAATGTCTGTTTAGTAGTTTCCTAGGCGGCAGAAGCGGGAATAGAGGGCGCTGTGCAGGGCCTTGTCGCTTGCCATATAAAGTTAGCGATTGTAGCAAGCAACTTAATTCAAAGGAAGAACAGTATTTGCTAAGTCCCAAAGACATCTGCACAATCGAAATACTACCAGAAATTATCGCTGCGGGAATAACCTCTTTAAAGATCGAAGGACGTATGAAAAAGCCCGAGTATACGGCAGGGGTAGTTAAAGTTTATCGAAAATATTTAGATATTTTGGACAAAGGTCAAAAGTATGTCGTAGATAAACGTGATTATCAGGAATTATTAGAACTATATAATCGCGATGGTTTTAGCCAGGGGTATTACAAATGCCAAAATGGGCCGCTTATGATGGCGATGAAAAATGAAAAGGTTGACTTGAAAGGCAGAACCATTTTCAATCAACGAAACGAACAATTATTTGCCAAATTGAAGCGAGAATTCGTTGATAAGGAAAAGAAGGTGCCAATCAAAGGCACCGTCACAGTGCGACTTAATCAACCGCTTGAGTTTACGATTAGCTGTAGAGGGATTAAAGTTGTCACCCATGAGGATGCGGTGCAAGAAGCCAGCAAACAACCATTATCACAAGAGCGAATTAGCGAACAACTAAGTAAGACTGGGAACACACCATTTGTGTTTGATAAATTGGATGTCTGCGTAGATGACAATATTTTCGTGCCAATTCAAGTGTTAAATGAAGTACGGCGTAGGGCGATATGCGAACTTAGGAAAGAATTAACTAAGAACTTCATGCGTTTTGATGTAAGCGATTCAGCGAATGAGGAAAGGGAACTAAAAAAGATAGAGAGAGGCACGAAAAACGTGCTTTTATCGGCGCAAGCAAGCACTAAAGAACAATTAGAGACATTATATAAAGCGGCAGAGATTTCGAGTATTTACGCGGATGTAAGCATATTCATTGATGGTGATTTTGAAGAAGATGTAATGAAATATATCAACGAAATGAAAGGGCTTAACAAAAAGGCCTATTTGTCATTGCCATATGTTGTAAGAGACAATATGGACTTAACGCTGTTTGGTTATTGCAAGCGTTTTATCAACAAAGGGTTGGCGGGATTTTTGGTTCACAATATTGAGGGATTTGCAAAGCTTAGAGAATTAGGGTTAGCTAGATACGTCATTCTTGATTATCAAATCCCCACATTAAACGAACAAGCACAACAGTTTTGGTATGAAGAAGAAATCCTTTACGATACTGTTTCGCCAGAGCTGAACTATCACGAGATGAAGGNGCGAGATAATAGCAAAAGCGAGATAACTATTTANGGTTATGCACCGATGATGATTACGGCACAGTGTCTCCAAAAAAATATTAAATCGTGTACAAAAGAATTCAAGGTNTTAGAACTAACTGACCGTTACCAGAAAAAATTTAAGGTTAAATGTGATTGTAATTTCTGTTATAATATAATCTATAATAGTATCGNGCTAGGATTAAGNCAGGAGAGAGATGCTGTTTGTAGTTTGGGATTCGCTAGCTTGCGATTAGTATTCACAACTGAAGATGAACTAGAGACAAGCAGGNTCACAGACTTGTTTGTAGGGATTTACCACGCAAACGAGAAACCAACGGGACAAGAGCTAAGCACAAAAGGACACTTTAAGCGAGGAATAAAATAGGTGAAACAATGATTAACATAATAGTAAATTTGTCTAGATATTTATTCACGATAATCATGCTGCTGTTTGCTTTACAGAGCTTTAGATTTCTGAAAAAACGTGACGAAGAAGAGAAAAAACATATATTGCGGAAGCAGACATTAACAATACTGTTTTTGAATCTATTTGCTTTTACAGTAATGTACTTGCAAGAATTAGACTTCAAAATGATTATCATGTTTTTGGAAATCGCTGTTTTTGTCGTGGCACTTCCGATTTTGTATCGGATTTTTTACAAGAAAGCATCGCTTTTATTAATTAATAACATGTGTATGCTACTTAGTTGCGGGTTTATTATGATTGGACGACTAGACTTTGAAAGTGCTCAAAAGCAACTGTTGATGGTAGCTGTAGGGACGGCGGTATCATTGTTAATACCAGTTATCATAAGAAAAGCAAATGTGCTAAAGGATATGACATGGGTATATGGGATAGCTGGAATTATAATGCTGACGGCGGTATTAGCACTAGCGACGATTAGTTACGGGGCTAGTTTATCAATAGAAGTGTTTGGCATCACCTTTCAATTATCAGAATTTGTTAAAATTACATATGTCTTTTTCTTGGCGGGAATGCTACGAAACAAAACTGATTTACGCACTGTAGTAATTGCTACTGTGGGAGCTGGACTACATGTGATTATCCTAGTTCTTTCACGGGATTTGGGTAATGCTTTGGTATATTTTGTTGCTTATGTTGTTATCATATATGTCGCAACCAGAAACCCGCTATATGGACTAGGTAGCTTGTTAGGCGGAGGAGTGGCATCAGTGGTTGCATACAAATTATTTTCGCATGTACGAACGAGGGTCACTGTTTGGGAGAATCCTTTTGCTGACCCAACTGGGTCAGGATACCAGACTATTCAAAGCCTTTTTGGAATTGCGGCAGGCGGTTGGTTTGGCACAGGACTTTTTATGGGCTCGCCAACATCTATTCCAGTAGTTACCAAAGACTTCATCTTTGCTGCTATTTGTGAAGAGTTGGGAACGATATTTGCCATTTGCCTCTTGATTATTTGCATGACATGTTTTGTATTGATTGTTAATATCGCAATGAAAATGAACAATAAATTCTACAAATTAATAGCTTTAGGGTTGGGCACACAGTATGCTTTCCAAGTGTTTTTGACCGTTGGCGGAAGTATAAATTTTATTCCTCTAACGGGAATCACATTGCCACTGGTTAGCTACGGTGGAAGTTCAGTAATTAGCACGATTATTATGTTTTCGATAGTTCAAGGATTATATATCTTGAGAGAAGACGAAGGGGTTAGACTTGAAGGAGAAAGAAGTGAAAAAGCAAAGCAAGAAATTGAGCAAAAGGGAATTAAAGAAGCGCCGCAAAGAAGAGAAGATAGCCTTGGCGAGAGAATCCAAGAACAAACCGAGAAGAGCCTCCGTTGGTAAAGAATATGTTATTGCGGCATATCTATTTGTAGCACTATTTGTAGCACTTATTGGGTATATTGTTTATTTTAATATTCAGCTAAGAGATGATTTGCTAAGCAGTGCCTACAACAAAAGACAGGATGCCCAAGAAGAACGCGTTATTAGAGGAAGCATCGTATCATCAGATGGAGCCATTTTGGCTAAGACGGAAGTTGATGGCGAAGCAAATGAGAAACGTGTTTATCCATTTGAAAATATTTTTGCCCACATCGTGGGGTATTCAACTAGAGGAAGAAGTGGCTTAGAGGCGGTACTTAATAAAGATTTGCTTAGTTCGCATGAGGCTATAATCGACCAAGTGCAGCAAGATATTAAGGCTGAAAAGAAAAGTGGTGACACAGTTATCACGACCTTAGACACTAAGATGCAACGGGCAGCTTATGATGCATTAGGGGATTACCGTGGAGCCATTGTGGTGATGGAACCTTCAACGGGTAAGATATTAGCGATGGTTAGTAAACCAGATTTCAATCCTAATAATATTGCTTATAACTGGGAAGAATTAGTAGCAGAAGGGAACAATTCGCAACTTCTAAACAGAGCGACACAAGGTATGTATGCGCCTGGCTCGACTTTTAAAGTAGTAACTTCATTGGCTTATCTAAAAGAGCATGGAAATGTTAATGATTTCTACTTTGATTGCGAAGGAGAGATAACAATAGAGGGACACACTGTCCACTGTTACAACAACAACGTACATGGCGGAGAGGACTATTTTGAGGCCTTTGCGAAATCTTGCAATGGTGCATTTGCAGAGATTGGTGCTGATTTAGGGTGGAACAAAATGCGAGCAACAGCAGAACAAGTGCTATTTAATGAAACGTTGCCTATACCAGTACCATATTATAAGAGCAAATTTACTTTGGAAAGTGGTTCTGGAACACCGCTAGTAATGCAAACGGCAATAGGACAAGGAGACACCTTGACGACGCCGATGCATATGGCGATGATTACATCAGCGATTGCGAATGACGGAGAGTTGATGAAACCGATGGTACTTGAAGGTGTAGAAAGTGCTGCTGGCGAACATGTCAAAACGTACGAACCAAGTAGCTATAAACGATTGATGACGGCGGAAGAATCACAAATCTTAAAGAATTTGATGAGCGCCGTAGTTACAGAGGGAACGGCATCACACCTAAGTGAACGCGACTATACGGTAGCAGGAAAGACAGGAACGGCGGACCACGGAGATATGCAAGGCGCGCCACATTCATGGTTCATTGGTTTCTCCAATGTTGAAAACCCCGATATTGCCGTGAGCATTATTGTTGAGGAATCAGGAACGGGTAGTGAAATTGCAGTGCCATTAGCCCGCCGAATTTTTGACGCTTATTATTACGAATAAAGTAAAGCTTAAAAAGGATATAATATGCTGAAATGGTATGAAGATTTATACATTGGCAAAAACGCCGCTAAAAAAGCCAACAGTATCGTTCGAAAGATAAACAAGGGGCAGGGACAAATTACCGCCTTTGTAATAACGTTGGCTAATAATGAGGATGACCACCTTGAAATTTATAATGCTGATTTGTTGCTACAAAAGTTGATGAGAGAAGGTGCTTCAATGATTGTTGGCATCGCCAGAGGGCATGATGAAGCGATTGAACTGGTTGCCCAAATAACACAAGAAGTTTTCGAAAAGACAGGTACGACGGACATCAGAAGGTATCTTGAGGAAAAGCAATGACGCGATGCTAATGGGAGAGATTGATGATACACATAATTTTAGTAATATTAAAAGTATTGGGAATTATCATAGTTTCTATAATAGGGCTTGTATTGTTGATAGGACTAGTATGCCTATTTGTACCAGTGTTATATCGTATTAAAGGGTATAAGCACGAGCAAGATATGGGAGCTAGTGGGCGGGTTGCGTGGCTGTTTATTACGGCNGCNGCGAGTATAACAAATGAAGAACGACAAGTTAAAGTTAAAATCAAATTATTTGGCATCCCNATAGAGGTTTTTCAAAAAATAGGCAAAGTAATAAAAGCACCTTTTAAGTTGAGGGGCAAAAAGGAAAAACCNAAAGAGGTAAAAAGNGCTAAAAGCAAACCAGAAATTGTAGCCGAACAAGTGAAAACGAAGGAAGTTAAGNCAGAAGAAAAGCCTAAAATAGAACAGGAAAAAGATGCCAAGGAAAAGGCTGAAGATAAAGACGGACCTTGGAATAGACTNAAGCAATGGCTCATTAAAGTGTGGAATTTCCCCAAGTGGCTTTATGTGCGAGTACGAAAAATTTGTTTAACAATTAAAGAATTTTGTGGTAAGATAAACCAATGGAAACAATTTTTGACAGGAGACACATTTAAAAGAGCACTACGCTTTGCCATGAACCGAGGAAATGCATTACGAAAACACACGTTACCACGTAAGATTAAGGGTAATGTGATATACGGATTTGACGACCCTGCAATAACGGGGCAGACGTTGGCAGTAGCCAGTACAATTATTCCGCTTTATAAAGGTAAATTTCAAATCATACCAATGTTTGACAAACAGATATTGGAGGGTGATATATATATGAAAGGTCATGTTTTTGGCTTCACATTGGCTAGAATAGCGTGGAGCGTTTATCGGAACAAGGACGTCAAAGAAGTGATACATCATTTTAGTCAAAGGGAGGCTTAATATGGCAGATAATACATTTCAAAGCACAGTAACAGAATTATTTAAGGGAATGAACAGTTTTATTTCGACTAAGACCGTAGTGGGTGAAGCGATTCATATTGGTGATACGATAATATTGCCACTTGTTGATGTGTCTTTTGGTGTTGGTGCGGGGGCATTTGCGGAAAATGCTAAGAATAACGGCGGTGGTGGAATGGGTGGTAAGATTAGCCCGTCAGCAATCCTGGTTATCAACAAAGGTGGCACGAAATTGATAAACATAAAAAACCAAGATGCCGTTACCAAGATTCTAGATTTGGTGCCAGATGTGGTCAACAAATTCACCAAGGATGGCAATAATGAGCCAGTTGTACAGACAACAACTAAGGCGCCGACAGAAGAAGAGATTAACGACATCATTGACAACCTTGACGCTGCACAACCGTAATTCATCTTAAAATGAAACTCATGGACGAGTAAGCAAATGTCCATGAGTTTTTTAGTTAAAACAAAATGAGGAGGTAATATGGGATTATTAATGTTATTAGGAACAGCAATAGGATTATCGATGGATGCTTTTGCAGTCGCCGTCTGTAAGGGGGTAGCGATTAAGAAAGTTACAATCAAAGATACCATCATAGTAGGCGCATGGTTTGGTGGCTTTCAAGCATTGATGCCACTGATAGGGTATTTTCTTGGAGTGCAGTTCAAAGCCAAGATAGAAGCTTTCGATCATTGGATAGCCTTTTGTCTGTTGGGTCTAATCGGTGTCAATATGATTAGGGGAGCTCTTTCAAAAGATGAAGAAGAAACAGACGCTTCTTTGGCGCCAAATAAGATGGTGGTACTAGCCATTGCAACTAGTATTGATGCATTAGCTATTGGTGTTACGTTTGCGGTCCTAAAGGTAAATATTTTCTTAGCTATTGTACTTATTGGAATAATGACCTTTATTTTGTCGGCATTTGGTGTTAAAATTGGGAGTACATTTGGCGAAAAGTATAAACAGCGCGCAGAATTAGCAGGAGGTATAATCTTAATTATTTTAGGCATCAAGATACTGTTAGAACATTTGTGGGGGATGTAGACCTACAAAACAAAAGGGAAAGTAGAAAGGTGAAGATATGAGACATCAGTTGAAGAGCATTATAATAGCAGCTATTTTTATAGCATTAACATATGTTTTCACAGCATTTATTAATATACAAATTCCGCCAGGAAATCAAGCTGGCTTAACACATCTAGGAAATATTCCAGTTTTTATCGCGGCGATGCTTTTTGGTAAAAGGACAGGTGCTGCCGTTGGGGGTATTGGCATGGCACTATTTGATTTGTTTTCACCGTATGCCGTGTGGGCACCATTCACATTAGTAATTAATGCCTTAATGGGGTTAGTGATGGCGTTGATTGTCGAAAAAGGAGATAAGTTTAGATGGTATTTAATGGCAATTATTGCGGCTGTTTTAATTAAAGTAGGCGGTTATTACATTGCCGAGGGAATTCTTTATGGAAATTGGATAGCGCCAGTGGTAGCTATTCCGGCGAATATTTTGCAAGTAGTGGTAGCTGCGGTAGTTGTTTTACCGATTATAGGCAGGTTGCGTATAGTAGCGAAAAAAATCTAGGGAGTACTTAATGAAAGGCAAACTCAATTTAAAAAAGAAAATTGCATTAGGGTTTTTGGTCTTTTTATTGCTAGGGGCGGCTGCTATATATACTTATGCAGTGAGATATTTCACAGAACATTTTTATAAAGGTTCAAGGATTAACGGAGTGGACTGTTCATATAAAACAGTACCAGAAGTCAAACGAAGCATCGATAAAGAGATTGATAAATATTTTCTGACGATAAAGACTATGTCAGGTGAAGAAGTTATTAAGGCACCTCACATCATGTTGGATTACGTAGATGATAACAAAGTGGATGAATTGCTAGCAGAGCAGCGACCACTATTATGGTTCTTGTCGTTCGGAAACGATAAAAGTGTTGAAATGGCGGCGAACACTACATATGATAAAGAATCGATTGATAACATTTTGAACTCATTGGCGTGTTTTGATGAACGAAAAGTAACCAAACCAGTTGATGCATATATTAAAGAGAGGGAAGATGGTTTTGAAATCATTCCAGAAGTGGTGGGCAATGAACTGGATTATGAAAAAGTCAAAGCACTTGTCATCGATGCTATTGATAATGGCAAAACAGAAATATCATTGGTTGATGAGGAGTGTTATCTAAAGCCAAACCTGTATCAAGATAATACAGAGTTAATAGCTAAATGCGAATCCTTAAATAAAATAGCGGCAACTCATATTACTTACAATTTTGGAGCAGATAGAAAAGAAGTAGTCGCTTGGCCTATTATAAAAACATGGATTACCAAAGATGGCAACGGCGACTATGTTAAGGATGATAATGGAATATATGATGTGAATAAAAATCTCGTAGCGGAATGTATCAAAGGGTTAGCTAGCAAATATGATACATATGCAAAGGAGCGTGAGTTCAAGACATCTTTCGGTACGACAGTTACGCTACCAAGGGCTAATTATGGTTGGCAAGTAGCACAAGAACAGATGACGGAAGATTTATTTGCGGCGATTATAGCGAACGAAGTGTCGGAAAAGGATGCAATTTATTCACAAACGGCGATTAGCTATCATAACACCGATATTGGCGGGACGTATGTTGAGATTAGTATTAAAAGTCAACGAATGTGGTGTTATAAGGATGGAAAGCTGATGGTTGATACTCCGATAGTAACAGGTAATATATCTAAGGAATGGGATACACCTAAGGGCGGAATATGGCCGATTGCTTGGAAAACCAGCCCACATACGCTAAGAGGCGAAGTAGGGGCTGATGGAAAGCCTGAATATGAAGTGCCAGTTACATACTGGATGCCATTTAATAGAGGAATAGGAATACATGATATGCCTACACGTTCGGAATTTGGTGGAGATATTTATCTGACAAGTGGTTCACGTGGATGTATAAATACACCTTATAATGCAGCGAAATCAATTTATGGAATAGTAAGTAAAGGAACACCTGTAGTAGTATATTAGAACACAACAAAACGGCGTGATAAGAATCACGCCGTTTTGTTGTGTGAGCATAGTTGCTTTTATTATGCTCTTTCTACTTTGCCGGATTTCAGACAAGAAGTACATACATACATCTTTTTAGCTGCTCCGTTTACTTTAACCTTTACAGATTTAATGTTAGATTTCCACATTTTGTTTGATCTTCTATGAGAGTGACTCACATTGTTTCCAAAATGAGCACCTTTTTCACAAATAGCACACTTAGCCATGAAAAGCACCTCCTCGTACATATAATAAGTCCGAAATCAGCTTTCCAGACTTGCAACACTAGTAATTCTAACAGAATTCATTTTGATTTGCAAGCAAAACATCAAAAAAGCAAACGGGTATTTCATTTTTGGGCAAAACAGGGTATAATATACGATATATGAAAAATGGAGGTGCACGGATGAAGGGACGTATGAATACGCATTTAGGTGAAATTGCCGTTAATCCAGATGTCATTGCCAATTATGCGGGAAGTGTCGCAGTAGAGTGTTTTGGAATCGTTGGAATGGCAGCAATTAGCATGAAAGATGGATTAGTTAAACTTTTGAAACGTGATAGCTTAAAACATGGAATCAATGTTAGCTTTGGAAACAATAAAATTTCGCTAGATTTTCATATCATCGTATCTTACGGTGTTAATATCATAGCGGTTTCCAATAACCTTATTGATAGTGTAAAACATAGAGTAGAAGAGTTCACAGGACTAGAAATTGAAAAGATTAACATATTAGTTGAAGGCGTTCGCGCAATCGACTAATTTTAGGAGGAGCTAGTTGTGGTTATGAATATGATTGATGCCAATATGCTAAAGAAGATGTTTTTAGCAGGCGCCAAAAGTCTTGAAATTAAAAAAGAATGGATTAATGAATTAAATGTATTTCCTGTTCCAGATGGAGATACTGGTACCAATATGACGCTTACGATAATGTCAGCAGTGAAAGAAGTTAATGACTTAGAAGAACTTACAGTAGAAACAGTGGCTAGAGCGATTTCGACAGGTTCACTTAGAGGCGCTCGTGGTAACTCAGGAGTTATCCTTTCGCAGTTGTTTCGTGGCTTCTCAAAGGGGATTAGAGAGCATGATGAGTTAGACGCGGTAATCTTGGCAAACGCTTTCGAAAAAGGTGTAGCAACGGCGTATAAAGCGGTTATGAAGCCAAAGGAAGGTACTATCTTAACAGTAGCAAGAGGAATAGCTGAAAAGGCTGTCGAGATAGCACCGGAAAGTGATGATTTGGCAGAGTTCCTGAACATCGTATTTGAAGAAGGTGAGAAAGTTTTAGCTAGCACGCCGGATATGTTGCCAGTTCTAAAAGAGGCTGGCGTAGTTGATTCGGGCGGGCAAGGGCTTATCGAAGTTTTACGCGGAGCCGTAGACGTATTTATGGGCAAAGAGGTTGAACTTACCTTTGATGCGCCAGAAGTAAACATCAAAGGCGCAACGAGCAACACCACAGCGTTATCTGATGTTGATATCGAATTCGGATATTGTACAGAATTTATTATCAGTCTTGGTGATAAAAAGTTCGCTGCTTCTGACGAAGATAAATTCAAGAAATTCATGAACAAAAAAGGTGATTCGATAGTATGTGTTGCCGCTGATGATATAGTTAAGATTCATGTTCACACCAATGACCCTGGAGAGATATTACAAAAGGCTCTAGGTTATGGTGAATTGTCGCGCATCAAAATTGACAATATGCGCGAAGAACATCAAGAAAAGTTATTCAAAGAGGCCGAGAAAATTGCAGCAGAAAAGGCAAAGACAGTTAAGGAATATGGATTTGTATCAGTGTCAATAGGTGAGGGCATTGGCGAGATATTTAAAGGGCTAGGCGTTGACTATATAATCGAAGGCGGGCAGACGATGAATCCTAGTACGGAAGATGTGTTAGGAGCGATTGAAGCTGTAAACGCTAAGACGATTTACATTTTCCCGAACAACAAGAATATTATTTTGGCTGCTAATCAAGCCAAAGACTTAACTAAAGATAAAAAGGTTATAGTTGTCCCGACGACGACAATTCCACAAGGAATTACGGCAATTATCAATTTCGTGCCAGAAAAGTCAGCGGCAGACAATGAAACAACGATGAATGAAAGCGTTGCACACGTTAAGACAGGGCAAGTAACTTACGCAGTAAGAAATACCAAAATCGATAAAAAGAAAATCAAAAAAGGCGATATTATGGGTCTTGGCGATGATGGGTTGTTAGCCGTTGGCGATGACGTGGTAACTATTGCAAAAGAAACGGTCGCGGCGATGATTACTGATGACTCGGAGTTGATTAGTATTTACTACGGAGAAGATATGACAGAAGAAGATGCCGAAGGACTTGGCGAAGCAATAGAAGAGATGTATCCTGATTGTGATGTTGAGATTAATTATGGGGGACAGCCAATTTATTATTGTGTTGTTTCAGTAGAATAGGTTAATGATAGACTTTTAGGTCTAAGCTTTTTATGAGGAGTCTGCATAGCAGACTCTTTGTTATTTTGAGGAGGATGGATGACAAGCTTAACAACTCTTAAAGGAGTGGGAGAAAAAACTGAAAAGTTATTTGCTAAAGTGAGAGTTAGTAGTGTTGAGCAGCTACTAGATTATTATCCGCGCGGTTATGACACTTATCAAGAACCTGTTTTGATTAAAGATGCACACCCAGACATGAAGATAGCAGTATTTGGAACAATTAATCAAATCATGCCGGCGAAGAAAGTTCGTAATTTAACCATCTTAAATGTAAAAATGTCAGATGGAACAGGTGAATTAAAATTGACATGGTTTAATATGCCATTTCTACGAGCCAAATTAAAACGAGGGATGGCACTTGTTGCCCGTGGTAAGCTTACCAACAAAAATAATGTCCTTACGATGGAACAACCAGAGATTTATTCGCAAGAAACATACAAGGAAGTGCTTCATCACATGCAACCTTTGTATGCGTTGACAAAAGGGCTTAGCAACAACACCGTTAAAAAGGCAATAGCCCAGGCATTCAAAATCAAAGAACTAAGCGAAGAGTATTTGCCCGAAGAAATCTGTAGGAAGTATGATTTGATGCCATATCGACAAGCTCTTGTGCACACGCATTTTCCAGAAAATAAAGAAATGATGATAAAAGCGCGAAAGCGACTAGTCTTTGATGAATTTTTACTATTTATCTTAGCTCTTTCGCAATTCAAAGAAGATGTAGCGAAAACAACTAACAAATATCAGCTAAAAGAGGTATGGGAAACGGAAAAGATAATTGAGCGATTGCCGTACAAGCTGACAAATGCACAACGCGAAGTATGGCAAGAAATAGAAAGGGATTTAAAAGGGCCTACTTTAATGGCAAGACTAGTTCAAGGTGACGTTGGAAGCGGTAAGACGATCATCGCTTTTTTGACGATGATTATGACGGCGGTAAACGGCCTTCAGAGTGCTTTGATGGTGCCGACGGAAGTTTTGGCAGCACAACACTACAAAGCGCTTAAAGAGCTACTGACGGAGGGGGAATGGCAGGAATATTCGCCAATCCTTCTAACCGGTTCAAATACAGCTAAAGAAAAACGTGAGCGTTACGAAATGATTGCTAAAGGACAAAGTAAAATAATTATCGGAACGCATGCCCTAATTCAAGAAAAAATAGAATACCACAGCTTAGGTTTAGTTATAACCGATGAGCAACATCGCTTTGGCGTAGCGCAACGCGAAACTTTAAAAAGTAAAGGCGGTAGTCCACACGTTTTGGTGATGAGCGCAACGCCGATACCTCGAACATTGGCGATTATCTTATATGGTGATTTGGAGATATCAGTAATTGATGAATTACCAGCGAGGCGACTACCGATTAAGAACTGTGTTGTTGGTAAGGGATATCGTCCGCAAGCATACAGATTTATCACTAGCGAAATCGAAAAAGGTCGACAAGCGTACGTTATTTGTCCGATGGTTGAAGACAGCGAAGAGTTAGAAGCGGAAAACGTTGTTGATTATACCAACAAATTGAGAACCATATTACCAAGCACAGCAGTTGTTGAAATGTTGCACGGGAGAATGAAAGCGAAAGAGAAAAATGAAATTATGACTCGGTTTGCCAATGGCGAAATTGATGTTTTGGTTTCAACAACGGTAATTGAGGTAGGGGTAGACGTACCTAATGCAACGGTAATGATGATTGAAAATGCAGAACGCTTCGGGTTAGCACAATTACATCAATTAAGAGGACGCGTGGGCCGTGGAGAGCATCAGTCGTTTTGTATCTTTATGCAAGGTAACAGTGAGGAGGATGCCAAGAAGCGACTTAATATACTAAATGATTCAAATGATGGGTTTTATATTGCTGGTGAGGATTTGAAGCTACGCGGGCCAGGTGATTTGATTGGTATTAGGCAAAGCGGAATGATGGAATTTGCAATAGCTGATATTTTTAGCGACGCTGATATTCTCAAGCTATCAAGTGAGGAAGCGGCAAAAATAATAGCGAATGATTCATTGATACGTGAAGAAGAATTTGCGGCACTTAAAAATAAACTCGAAGAATATCAAAACGCCTGTAACGATGGAAGTGGATTATAGTGAGAAAATAATTGCAGTCCGTTTAGTTGTTTGATATACTATAAAATGATTAGGAAAAGTGTTTTATTTTGCGTTAAGAGGGGTTGCAAAGATGAATATAGGAATAATTGCACACAACAGCAAAAAGAGTTTGATAGAAGATTTCTGTATCGCGTATAGAGGAATTTTGGCAAAACATGAAGTTTATGCGACGGGAACGACAGGACGACGAATCGAGGAAGTCACTAATTTGCATGTTCACAAATTTTTGGCCGGTTCAGTTGGTGGCGATAAACAATTCACGGAGATGATTGAACGGGGCGATATGGATTTGGTGATTTTATTCTATAATCCAGTGATGATTTCTTCGAAAGAGCCAGACATACTTGACATAACCAAGCGATGTGACCAGTATACTATTCCTGTTGCGACCAATATTGCCACGGCGGAATGTTTGATTCTAAGCCTATCAAGAGGAGACCTTGACTGGCGCGAACAGATGAGATGATAGGATGAGATATGAGAGTTATTGCAGGAAAAGCTAGACGCATTTTATTAAGAACTCCTAAGAACTTTCGGACAAGACCAACGTCTGACCGCACGAAGGAGACATTGTTCAACGTATTACAACCAATCATTTATGATTGTAGCTTTTTGGATTTGTTTAGCGGGAGCGGTGGTATTGGCATTGAAGCACTAAGTCGTGGAGCCAAGGAATGTGTCTTTGTAGAAACTGATTATGAAGCGACTGAATGCATCCGCGATAATTTAGAAAAGACCAAGATGACTAAAGAAGCACAGGTCATCAAAAGAGATGCTCTAACGGCACTGCGCCAATTAGAAGGGCAAATGGTATTTGATTGTATTTTCATGGATCCACCATACGGCAAGGACTTAGAAAGCGAAGTGCTTAATTACCTTGCAAAGTCCAAGCTTTTAGCCAGTGATGGATGGATTGTTATAGAGGCTTCAAACGACACGAAATTTGACTATTTAGCGGAAATTGGCTATAGTTTGGTTAAAGAAAAACAATATAAGACGAACAAACATCTTTTTATTGAACGAAAAGAGGGATAAAGATGAAAGTGGCAGTATACCCTGGAAGTTTTGACCCAGTAACTAATGGACATTTAGATGTTATCACCAGAGCAGCTTCTTTATTTGATAAAGTAATCGTTGCGGTTCTGCATAATTCTTCAAAAAGTCCGTTGTTTTCTGTCGAAGAACGTGTTAATATACTAACAAAAGTTACAACTGATATTCCGAATGTAGAAGTGAGAAGTTTCTCAGGTTTATCAATTAATTTTACTAAAGAATGTAACGCCAAGATAATTATCAGAGGGTTGCGAGCGATTACCGATTTTGACTACGAACTGCAGATGGCTCAGACAAACAGAGTTTTGGCCCCAGATATTGATACTATGTTTATGACAACGTGTTTGGAGTATGCGTACCTTAGCTCAAGCACCGTCAAAGAAGTTGCATTTTTAGGTGGAGATATTTCTCAATTTGTTCCGCCTTATGTAGTAGAGAAGATTCAAGAGAAGTTAAAATAAATACATAATAAAGGAGAAATAATTTTATGAGTAGCAGAATCGAGCAAATTATTGAAGAGATTGAGGAATATGTTGATAGTTGTAAATATCAGCCATTGTCATCTACAAAGATTGTAGTAAACAAGGAAGAATTAGAAGAGATGTTGCGAGAACTTCGCATGAAAACTCCTGATGAGATTAAGCGTTATCAAAAGATTATCAGCAACAAAGATGCAATCCTTGCTGATGCTCAGGCAAAAGGTGATAGCCTAATAGCGGACGGACAAAAAAGACAACAAGAACTTGTTAGCCAACACGAAGTTATGCAACAAGCATATGCACAAGCTAACGAGACGATTACAAATGCTAACAAACAAGCTCAAGACGTTTTAGATGGAGCTACTACTGATGCAAACAACATTCGCATGAGTGCAATTTCTTACACTGATGACATGTTAGACAACATGGCGCAGATTATGGGGAATACACTATCTGATGCGGGTGAAAAATATAAAACATTCATCAGCTCATTACAAGGTTGTTATGACGTTGTTGTGAAAAACAAACAAGATTTAGCACCACAGATGGCACCAGCGCCATCAATTAAAGATCTTGAAATTCCAGCTGTAGAAGACGAAGCAGAATAGAATTCGTCAGCAAATAGATACACATATTGCTTATTAGAGATATCTAATATGTTCCGCTGACGGAACGATAGATATCTCTTTTTATGTGAATAGAAGAAAATTTCTATAGGAGAAAACGATGACTTTACCGATTAGCACAAAAGCACAACGAGTATTTCATTACTTTGAGGAAATATGCAAAATTCCCCATGCTTCATACAATACAAAACCAATTACAGACTATTTGGAAGCTTTTGCTAAAGAGCATAGATTAGAATACCGCCGAGATGAATATGACAATATTATTATCATGAAAGCGGCGACAAAGGGATACGAAGAAGCACCAGTAGTGATATGGCAGGGTCATAGTGATATGGTGGCTGAAAAAGACACAACATCTAAGCATGACTTTGCGACAGATGGAATTAAGCTGCTTGTTGAGGGGGACTATCTAACAGCTGATAAAACGACCCTGGGCGGTGATGATGGCATAGCAGTGGCATACATGTTAGCGATGTTAGAAGCTGAAACGATACCGCATCCTGCTTTCGAGATGGTTATTACAGCCAATGAAGAGGTTGGGCTACTAGGAGCGACTCAGTTAAACACTAGCGGACTTAAAGGTCGTCGTCTAATTAATCTTGATTCGGAAGAAGAGGGGGTATTACTAGCTGGTTGCGCAGGCGGACTGACGGCGCATTGCTTGCTACCAGCCAAATATGAGAGGTGCACTGACACATGTTTTGAGATTGTGATAAGTGGTCTTAAAGGCGGGCACTCAGGCATGGAAATAGATAAGAACCGTGCAAACGCAAATGTTTTGATGGGTCGCCTCTTACACACGTTAAACGGTGAAATTGATTACGAATTAGCAAAAATTAAAGGTGGAGAAAAAGAAAACGTCATAACGAGTGAAGCCAAAGTGTTGATTTTGACGAGTGGCGATAATAGCAAAACGATAGAAACGGTAATTGAAGCTTTGCAACGAGATTTGCGACATGAGTACGCTGGTAGTGATGATGGGATTGCGATAAAAACATTCAATTTAGGGAAAAACGAAAAAGAAGTACTACCTAGAAATGTCAAAGAAAAATTAATATTCTTCTTGATGAATGTACCGTATGGTGTACAGAAAATGAGCGAAAACATTCAAGGTTTGGTGGAAACATCGGCAAATATCGGAAGTGTCAAACTTAATGAAGAGGGCGTTGTAATAAAGTGTAGTGCCCGAAGCATGAACAAAAGTGCGAAAGCAGCGTTGGCGGAAAGAATCAAGTATCTAACAGAATTCCTAGGTGGAGAGTTTAACGTAAATGGTGAATATCCTGCTTGGGAATATCAAGAAGTGTCACCTTTGCGAACGATATTGACAGACGTATACAAAGAAACATTCGGCAAAGAAATGAAGGTAACTGCTATTCATGCTGGATTAGAATGTGGAATTTTTTACGATAAAATGAATGGTCTCGATTGTGTTTCGCTGGGACCAGATGTATATGATGTACACAGTACTAACGAAAATATATCGATTTCGTCAGTAGAGAGGGTGTGGAAATACTTGCTTAGTGTCGTAAAGGCGTTAAAGTAAGGTGAGTGAGGCTTTTGAAAGGAGTTGTTATGGAAATACAATTATGGCATGAAATATTAGCCCCATATGAAATGGCAGTTGTTGAGCTGACTGAAAAATTCAAGCATTTGATTAAAGAGCATCGCGTGAAGGACATATATTCACCGATTGAAGATGTGACGGGAAGAGTTAAAAGTGTTACTAGCATTCTTGAAAAGCTCCAAAAGAAGAACATTCATTTTGATGAAATGGAGCAAAAAATGGACGATATTGCAGGAATTCGCATTATTTGTCAGTTTGTTAAAGATATTGAGACCGTTGTTGAACTTATCAAAAAGCGCGGTGATATTATAGTTAAAAATGAAAAGGATTACATCAGCAAGACAAAGGATAGTGGTTATCGCAGCTACCATATGATTATCTACTATTTCGTTGAGACGTTAGATGGGCCTAGACGAATTCAACTAGAAATTCAAATCAGAACAATGGCGATGAACTTCTGGGCGACAATAGAGCATTCATTGCAATACAAATATAAATCTCAAATCCCTGAGCATGTCAAAGCGCGACTAAGCAAAGCGGCAGAGGCAATTATTGCACTTGATAGTGAGATGGCATCTGTGCGAGATGAAATCATCGATGCGCAGAATTATTCGACATTGCAAATAAATTTGGTGTCGGATATATTAAGCAGCATCGAAAATCTTTTTGGACTGGCAAATAAGCGCGAAGTAAAGAAGATTCAAGATGAATTTTATCGTATCTTCGCAACTGATGATTTAGAGCAGTTGCGTCATTTTCATAAACAGCTAGATATAATCGCTGAAGGCTACCGTGCGCAATCAATAACGTATGATTATGAAAAGGAATTTTAAAATGCAGTTACCGGCTGATTATGTAAAAGAGATGAAAGAACTTTTGGGAGAGGATTTCCCAAAGTATGAAAAAAGCTTTGAGCGAGACGGCAGCAATGGGTTGCGAGTTAATACATCCAAGATATCAGTGACAGAGTTTGAGAAAATAGCACCGTTCACATTAAAACGTATTCCTTGGATTGATAACGGGTTCTTTTATGAAACCAATGAAAATGTAACAAAGCATCCATATTATTTTGCTGGTCTTTATTACATTCAAGAACCAAGTGCTATGACGCCAGCTAACCGCTTACCGATTTCGCAAGGAGACTTTGTCCTTGATATGTGTGCGGCGCCTGGAGGTAAGGCGACAGAATTAGCGAGCAAACTTAAAGGTAGTGGAATGCTAATGGCGAATGATATTAGCAATTCACGAGCGAAAGCATTACTGAAGAATTTGGAACTGTTTGGTCATGCGAATATTTGTGTTACTAGTGAAAATCCCGAAAAACTAGCGACGATTTATCCGCAATATTTTGAAAAAATATTGATTGATGCACCATGCTCTGGCGAAGGAATGTTTAGAAGAGAACCACGGATGGTTAATGCGTGGCAAGAACGCGGGCCAGAATATTATAGTGAAATACAAAAAGAACTAGTACTAATAGCGGCAAAAATGCTTAAAAATAATGGTGAAATGCTTTATTCCACTTGTACTTTCTCTAAAGCGGAAAATGAAGAAGTAATAAAATATTTACTAGAGCAGGAACCGAGCTTAGAACTTATAACGGTTTTGCCGTACGAGGGATTTGTAAAAGGTGTTGATGGACTTGAAAAGTGTGTTCGTATTTTTCCGCATAACATGGAAGGCGAAGGACATTTCATGGCATTGTTAAAGAAAAAAGGGCAAAGTGCCAGTGACGCACCAAGAACCATTAAAGCAAAGGATGATGTGCTCCCGCCAGAAGTGCAGGAATTTCTAAAACAAATAAAGAAACCATTTTCAAAGGGTTATTTTAGGATTTTAAGTGATAAAGTGTATTTTATCCCACAAGGGTACGAAGTAAATAAAAAGATTCGTTATTTGAGAAGTGGTCTATATATAGGTGAAGTTAAAAAGAAACGCTTTGAGCCAAGCCAGGCGTTAGCAATGATTCTAAAGATGGCTGAATTTAAAGCGGTAGTTAATTTGGCGGCTAGCGACATTCGAGTAATCAAATATCTAAAGGGAGAAACCATTGATGTTAGCGATAGCAAGGACTTATCCGAAAAGGGATGGCAGTTGATTTGTGTTGACGGATATTCGCTGGGTTTTGGTAAGTTGCAAAGAGGTATCTTAAAGAATAAGTATTATCAAGGGTGGAGGATGAATTAGTGTTAGAAAATATAGAGGCAGTTATTTTTGACTTAGACGGAACACTGGTGGATTCCATGTGGATGTGGCAAGATATAGATGTTGAGTATCTTAAAAGGCACGACATAGAATTGCCCAAAGAATTGGATGATGAAATTGCTGGGATGAGTTTTACAGAAACGGCAACCTTTTTTAAGGAGCGTTTTCAAATTCCAGATAGTCTTGAAGAGATACAAGCTGAATGGGTAGAAATGGCTAGGTATAATTATATAAACAAGGCACCACTAAAACCAGGAGCAAAGAAATTTATTGAATATTTGCGAGATAACAATATTAAGACAGGTATTGCTAGCAGTAATAGCAAAGAGCTTGTTAGTGAGGTCTTAGCGGCACACAAAGTGGCAAAATTTTTTGATGCTGTACATACAAGCTGTGAGGTGGCCGTTGGTAAGCCAGCGCCAGATGTGTATCTACATGTTGCCAAGCAATTAGGTGTAAAGCCCAAGAAGTGTCTAGTTTTTGAGGATATCACAGTGGGAATTATTGCTGGAGAAAGCGCAGGTATGAAAACTTGTGCTATCTGGGACGAATATAGTGTTTCGCAAGATTCCGAGAAGAGAAAACTTGCCGATTACTATATTCATAGCTATGAAGAAGTAATAGATAAAACGTATGAGGTCTTAAAATAATGAACCAAGAATTTTTGTGTGTTTCAAAGAAAGATATGAAGCGCAAAGGCATTGGACAATTTGATTTTGTATATGTGTTGGGTGATGCTTATGTAGATCACCCTTCTTTTGGGGCGGCGATTATCACGCGTTTATTAGAGCGACATGGATTTACGGTAGGAATAATTGCCCAGCCGAACTGGCGGGAAGATGCAAGTATTACAAAGCTAGGAGAACCTAAGCTTGGTTTTATTATCTCTTCTGGCAACATGGATTCGATGGTGAATCACTATACTGTGGCCAAAAAGAGACGCAGTCAAGATTCCTATTCGCCAGGAGGAGCGATAGGATTAAGACCAGACCGAGCCGTAATAGTATATAGCAATTTGATTCGTAAGACATATAAACAAACCCCGATTATCCTTGGTGGGATTGAGGCTAGTTTAAGACGTTTGGCACATTATGATTATTGGTCTAACAAAGTCAAGCGTTCCATATTGTTAGATTCAGGTGCCGATATTATTTCGTACGGTATGGGTGAGCATTCTATCATTGAAGTAGCTGAAGCGTTAGCCAGTGGCATAGATATTAAGGATATTACTTTTATCGATGGAACGGTATATAAAACGAAGAAAATAGACAATCTTTATCGTCCAATATTGTTGCCTAGTTATGAAGAAGTAGTAGATGATAAGGCAAAATATGCCGAGAGTTTTTGTTTACAACATCAAAATACTGACCCATATACAGCCAAAGTATTGGTAGAAGACTACCAAACGCAAGGATATGTCGTGCAAAACCCGCCGGCCAAGCCACTTAGCACTAGTGAAATGGATGATATTTATGCATTTAACTATACAAGAACTTATCATCCGATGTATAATGGTCAAGGAGGCGTGCCAGCTCTTTTAGAGGTGCAGTTTAGCTTGACGTCTAATCGCGGCTGTTTCGGCAGTTGCAATTTTTGTGCGTTATCTTTTCATCAAGGCAGGATAGTGCAAAATCGCAGTACCTCATCACTAGTAGCAGAAGCTATTACTTTAACTAAGATGAATGATTTTAAGGGGTACATTCACGATGTCGGCGGACCGACTGCTGATTTTATGCACCCATCTTGTCAAAAACAATTAGAAAAGGGTACCTGCAAAGAGCGACAATGCTTAACGCCGACACCTTGCAATAAACTAGATAGCAGTCATACAAAGTACGTAACGCTGCTGAGGACTTTGAGGGAATTACCAAAGGTTAAGAAGGTGTTTATTCGTTCGGGAATTCGTTTTGACTATGTGCTGGCAGATACAGATGATGCTTTTATGAAAGAGTTAGTCGAGCATCATATCAGCGGACAACTTAGAGTCGCACCGGAACATGTGTCAGATAAAGTTCTTGCATTGATGGGCAAGCCCAAACATGAGGTTTATTTGCAATTTACCAAAATGTTTGATAAATACAATTCAAAAACAGGGAAGAAACAATATATCATTCCGTATATGATGTCGTCGCATCCAGGATGCGACCTAACGGAAGCGATAAAATTAGCAGAATACATTCGAGATATGGGGTACATGCCAGAGCAGATTCAAGATTTTTACCCAACGCCAGGAGCGTTATCGACATGCATGTATTACACAGGAATACATCCGCTTACACAAGAGAAAGTTTATGTGCCAAAAAGTGTTGGTGAAAAAGCAATGCAAAGAGCGTTAATACAATACAAAGTACCACGCAACTACGAGTTGGTTATAACGGCTCTTAAAAAGGCGGAGAGAATGGATTTGATTGGCTTTGCACCCAAGTGCTTAGTCCGACCACGGAAAATAAAGGAAAAAGAACATGCAGCTGTTAAACGTCACCAAAAGAGAAGCAGGTCAAAGGCTAGATAAATTCTTAGCGCGATTTTTGAATCAAGCCCCCAAAAGTTTTATTTATAAAATGCTTCGCAAAAAGAACATCGTGTTGAATGATAAAAAAGCCGATGGTAGCGAAAAGCTAACAGAAAAAGACCAGATTAAGCTGTTTTTAGCAGATGAGACTATCGACAAATTCTCAAGACCATTAGTGATTGCGAAAGACACCTCGCTAGATGTGGTTTATGAGGATAAAGATGTCATTTTCATCAATAAACCAGTAGGAGTATTGTCGCAAAAGGCAATGCCAGCGGATGTTTCGATGAATGAGCAGTTAATTAGCTATATGATTACCAATAAAAGCATCACTAGTGAAGAACTCCGAACATTTCACCCAGCAGTGTGCAATCGATTAGATAGAAATACTAGCGGGATTTTGTTGGCGGGAAAGACAATGAGTGGATTACAAGAACTATCGCTAATGCTAAAAGAGCGTACGATACATAAGTTTTATCTGTGTGTTGTTGTCGGCAAGATGAAAGACGGCGCACACATTAAGGGGTATTTACATAAAAACGAAAGCAATAACAAAGTGACCATCAAAGAGACTGAGGATGAAAACAGCAGCTTAATTGAGACAGCATACGAACCACTGGTTGACAATGAAGCATTTACCTTAGTTAAGGTCGAACTAATTACGGGGCGAACACATCAGATTCGTAGTCATCTAGCATCCATTAACTATCCGATAGTAGGTGATGCAAAATATGGCGATAAAAAGGTGAATCAACAATTCAAAAAGAAGTATGAATTGAACCATCAGTTGTTGCATGCATGGTATGTTGTGGTGGAAAACGAATCAAAAAACTTACCCGAATTAAAAACAGGAAAATACATAGCGCCATTACATAAGCTATTTAAGCATATTATGAAAGTGGAACATTTGGAGGAATATTAATGAAAAAGATTAAGAAGTCGGTTTTGCTGGAATTATTTGATTATTTGAAGATGATTATTTTTGTGGTGATTTTTGTTTTAGTAATGAACAACTTCATCATCGTAAATGCTTTGATACCATCTGAATCAATGGAAAATACTATTATGACGGGCGACCGCATCTTTGGTAATCGTTTGTCATATCTAGCTAATGAACCAGAAAGAGGCGATATTATCATCTTTAGATTTCCAGATGATGAGCGCCAACTATATATCAAAAGAGTAATCGGATTACCAGGAGATGAGATTAATATTGTTGAAGGGAAAGTTTATATCAATAATAGTGACACACCGCTTGATGAGCCTTATTTGGCGGAAGAAATGATCGGTGATTACGGTCCTTTTGAAGTGCCTGAGGATAGTTATTTTGTCTTGGGTGACAATCGGAACAAATCAAAAGATTCACGGATTTGGAGCAACAAATATGTGCGCAAAGGTCAGATTGAGGGAAAAGCAATCGTTAGGTATTTCCCATTTGACACAATGGGCACAATTAAGTAGAGAATAGCTAAATGCGAATTTGAAGTTATCGCGAAAAGGAGGAAAGTCATGGCAACATGGAGTTCAAGGGGTTTGCGTGGTTCAACATTAGAAGATTTAGTCAATCGCACAAACGAACAATACAGCGCCAAAGGACTAGCCTTAATTCAAAAAGTCCCAACGCCAATCACACCAATTAAGATTGATAAAGATAACCGTCATATAACTCTGGCATATTTTGAAAAAAAGAGCACCGTTGACTATATCGGAGCGGTGCAAGGAGTGCCTGTTTGCTTTGATGCCAAAGAATGTAGCGCACAATCATTTCCAATCGCCAATATCCACGACCACCAAATTGATTTTATGAAAGAATTCGAACGCCAAGATGGCGTTGCTTTTATTTTGATTTTCTTTAGTAAATACAATACATTTTACTATTTGCGTTTGGCGGAATTACAAGAATTTATAAAACGTAGTGAAGAGGGCGGAAAGAAGCGTTTCGCTTACGATGAACTTGATAAAGACTATTTCATCAAAGCGAACAACGGTGTGTTGGTGCCATATTTGGAGTGTCTGCAACGAGATTTAATGGCACGAAGTTGACATTTTCAAGCCATCATGCTACCATGGTAGCACACTAAAGTGAAAGGTAGGAATGGTTTATATGGAAAAGATGTTTCACACCCCCGAAGGTGTACGTGACATATATAACAGTGAATGTGAGAAAAAACAATATTTACAGACGAAGATTCGCAATATTTTTCATAAATATAATTATGCGGACATTGAGACGCCGACATTTGAATTTTTTGAAGTTTTTAGCAGTGAAGTTGGAACAACTCCGTCAAATGAGTTATACAAATTTTTCGATAGAGATGGCAACACCTTAGTTTTGCGACCAGACTTCACACCATCAATAGCAAGAGCAGCGGCGACATACTTTTTAGCAGATGATGCTTCGGTGCGTTTGTGTTATCAAGGCAACACCTTTACTAATAGCTCTGAATACCAAGGGCGCCTAAAAGAATCAACACAGATGGGCGTTGAAAATATCGGCGATGCAAGTGTCCAAGCTGATGCAGAGATAATTGTTATGACAATCGAAGTGTTAAAACAAGCAGGGTTGAAAGAATTTCAAATTAGCATCGGTCAAGTGGAATTCTTCAAAGCATTGGTAGCGGAAGCTAAGATGACAAAAGAAACAATTCAAGATTTGCGTCAAATGATTTCTAATAAGAATTATTTTGGTGTAGAAGAATTGATTCGTAAGGAATCATTAACTCAAAAGCTGACCCAAGTATTCTTGCAACTTCCACAGTTATTCGGTGGCGCAGAAGTGCTTAATCAAGCTAGCGAGCTGACTTCAAATACCGAGGCGCTTGCGGCAATACATAGACTCAAACAAATCTACGAAATACTTTGTGAACAAAAAGTTGAAAAGTATATTTCGTTTGATTTAGGCATGTTGAGTAAATACCATTACTATACAGGGATTATTTTTAACGGTGTCACATACGGGACGGGAGAGCCTTTAGCGAAAGGTGGACGTTACGATTCGTTGATGAAACATTTTGGGAAAGATGCGCCAGCTATCGGTGTGGGGCTTAACATGGACACACTCTTAAACGTCTTAGACAGACAAAAGATAAACGTCTTAACAGATGCAGGAGGCGAACAAGGATGAGATACTTAACTATTGCCCTAGGAAAAGGGCGTCTCGCTAGTAAAACTTTAGAACTTTTTGAACAAATAGGAATTACTTGTGAGGAGATGAAGGACAAAGAATCTCGCAAGTTGATTTTTACAAATGAAGAATTAAAACTCAGATTCTTCTTGGCTAAGGGGCCAGATGTTCCAACGTATGTTGAATATGGTGCGGCTGATATAGGGATTGTAGGTAGTGATACCATTATGGAAGAAAAGCGCAAGCTATATGAAGTGTTAGACTTAGGATTTGGCAAATGTCAGATGTGTGTCTGTGGTCCAGAATCAGCGAAAGATTTGTTGGCGCACAACCAGTTGATACGTGTGGCGACGAAGTATCCCAATATTACCAAGGACTATTTTTATAACAAAAAGAACCAAACGGTTGAACTGATAAAACTAAACGGCTCGATTGAATTGGCACCCATCGTTGGACTTGCCGAAGTGATTGTCGATATCGTTGAAACAGGCTCAACATTACGCGAAAATGGTTTGAGCGTTCTTGAAGAAATATGTCCGCTTTCAGCGCGAATGGTAGTTAATCAAGTTAGTATGAAAATGGAGAATGAACGAATCACAAAAATTATTGCTGATTTACGAGAGTTGTTAAAATAAAGATGAGGTAGTTATGAAAACAATAAAACTAACCAAGGAAAGCATTGCGAATATCACAAGTGATATGCTAAAGCGAAATCCGAATAATTATGAACAATACGAAAAAGTAGTTAAGGATATTTTGGAAGATGTCAAAGGACGCGGTGATGAGGCAGTTTTTGAATATACTAGCAAATTCGATAATGCCAATATTGACGCGACGAATATTAAAGTGACAGAAGATGAAATCATCGAAGCATATCGAAACATTTCGCCACAGTTGCTTGAAATAATTCAAAATAGCCTAGAGAATATCAGGAGTTTCCACGAAAAGCAACGCCTTAATAGTTGGTTTGATACCGAAAAGCCAGGGATTATGTTAGGGCAAAAGGTAACACCACTTGCTCGTGTGGGAGTGTATGTGCCAGGAGGAAAAGCAGTTTATCCTTCATCAGTGCTGATGAACGTCATGCCAGCAGTGGTGGCAGGGGTAGATGAGATCATTATGACGACACCTTGTGATAAGGATGGGCGAATCGAAGCGGAAGTTTTGGTGGCGGCAAATGAAGCAGGCGTCAATGAAATATACAAAATAGGTGGAGCCCAAGCGATAGGAGCATTAGCCTATGGCACAGATACTATTGCAAAGGTTGATAAGATAGTAGGACCTGGTAACATCTATGTTGCGCTAGCCAAGAAGATGGTATACGGCTTAGTTAGTATTGATTCTATTGCTGGGCCAAGCGAAATACTTGTATTAGCAGATGAAAGTGCCAATCCTAGATTTGTGGCGGCGGATTTGTTGTCGCAGGCAGAACACGACGAACTAGCATCGGCAGTTTTGGTAACAACAAGTGAGAAGTTAGCCAATGAAGTTGTGGTTGAGATAGAACGCTTTACAAAAAAACTATCAAGGAGCGAGATTATCAAAAAGTCGCTTGAGCAATTTGGCTTTATCTTGATTGCCGAATCACTAACAGAAGCGATTAGTGCGGCAAACGAGATTGCGTCAGAACATTTGGAAATCATGACAGAGAATCCATTCGAAGTTATGACGCAGATTAGAAATGCTGGAGCTATTTTCATCGGACCATATAGTAGCGAGCCATTAGGTGATTATTTTGCTGGACCAAATCACATCTTACCAACAAATGGAACGGCGAAATTCTTTTCACCACTTGAGGTTACTGATTTTATGAAGAAATCTAGTGTGATTTATTATTCGAAGGAAGCTCTTGAGGCAGTCCATGAAGAAATAGAAAGCTTTGCAAAGGCTGAGCAACTAACAGCTCATGCTAATTCAATCGCAGTGCGATTTGAAGAGGAGGAAACAAATGATGAGTGAACGTATTGCCAAGGTAAATAGAAAAACAAATGAAACTGATATCAAAATGATGTTAAATTTAGACGGCAAAGGGAAAGCAGATATAAATACAGGAGTGGGATTTTTCGACCACATGCTAGAAGGTTTTTCTCGTCATGGATTCTTTGACTTAGATCTTAAAGTCAAAGGAGATATAGAAGTAGATAATCATCACACCATCGAGGATACAGGAATCGTTTTGGGCGAAGCAATCAAAAAAGCTATAGGAGATAAAAAAAGGATTAGACGCTATGGCAGCGAAATCATTCCGATGGATGAAACATTAGTATTATGTGCCGTTGATTTGTGTGGGCGCCCTTATTTGTCGATGAATGAAGAGTTTTTAACTAGAACAGTTGGCGGTATGGAAACAGAGATGGTGCGAGAATTTTTCTATGCGGTTTCTTATAGTGCGGGAATGAATATTCACATTAAAATATTAGATGGCAAGAATGCACATCACATTATCGAAGCAATGTTTAAAAGTTTTGCCAGAGCAATGGACGTTGCAACTGCTTATGATGTGCGAGTGAGTGACGTGCTTTCGACTAAGGGAACATTATAAATAAGGAGATAGTTATGGATGCAAGAACAACGATTCCTAGCATTAACATTGATGCAGATACACCAGCAAATGTTAGAGAATTAGCAGAAATATGTAATGACCAAAGTATCGCCAAACTTTTACTGTTTGATTTGTCAAATGACGACAAAGAACATGAAGCAGTAATTGCTAAGATTAAGGAGTTTGCCGATACCTGCGAGGCGACAATAATCGGAGCCGGTAATATAACGCGCGTAGAAGATGTTAAAAAACTAATCTATGCAGGCTGTATGAAAGTAGCTCTTAACTTAAACAAGAAAAGCAATATTGAGATATTGCCAGAAGTTTCGCTTAGATTTGGTAAAGCGAAGATAGCCGTATGTGTCAAAACATTGGCAGAATATGAAGAGAATAAAGACAGTATTGAAAAGAACGCTAGTGTGATTATATGCCTTGATGATATTGACGGGCAGATAAAACCTCAAAGTACCATTAAAGTTCTCTTAAATGGCGAATTAGAGGGAACTACCGTCCAACCGCTTGAAAGCAAAGTGACATGGAGCGAGTTTAAGACTAATAGTGACAATATGATGCCCGTAATCGTTCAAGATTACAAGAGTGATGAAGTTTTGATGCTAGCATACATGAATGAAGAAGCATTTGATAACACCCTAGCAACGGGCAAGATGACATACTATAGCCGTAGTCGTAACGAGTTGTGGGTAAAAGGTTTAACTAGTGGTCATTTTCAGTATCTAAAGTCTTTGACCTTAGATTGTGATAATGACACTATCTTGGCTAAAGTTTCACAAGTAGGAGTGGCTTGTCATACAGGGGCATATAGTTGCTTCTTTAATGACTTAGTCAAAAAAGATTACAACAATACCAATCCACTTAAAGTATTCCAAGATGTCTTCGATGTAATTAAGGATCGTAAGCAAAATCCTAAAGAGGGGTCATATACCAACTATCTTTTCGATAAAGGTGTGGATAAAATCCTCAAAAAAGTCGGAGAAGAGTGTACAGAAATTGTTATTGCCGCCAAGAATCCTGATAAAGAAGAGATTAAATACGAGATTTCTGATTTTCTTTATCACGTCATGGTATTGATGGCGGAAAAGGAAGTGACATGGGAAGATATTACCAAAGAGTTAGCGCATAGAACATAATATATTTTCTTGACAATATTATTTAATTAAGATAAGCTGAGTTTATTATAAGGTACACACAAAGTGTTTAATAGGGAATCTGGTGCAAGTCCAGAGCAGCTCACATCTACTGTAAAGGCTACGAGATGTTGACCGTATCGCGAAGATATGGTGAAGCCATTGGAGATGAGTGAATTATCACTCTATCTGAGAAGGCAG
>JGI994J12354_10000101_pt1 | contig 76957 bp, 74 predicted proteins | sample IntmicLarv3ML3BL_FD_12354 | JGI IMG/M metagenome (IMG submission 12354) | reverse complement strand
TTTAACTATGAGGACGCTATCATCTTGAGTGACCGTATGGTAAGAGATGATGTCTTTACCTCTATTCACATAGAAAAGTACGAGATCGAAGCTCGCGAAACCAAGGTTGGCCCGGAAGAGCTGACAAGAGATATCCCAAATGTTGGTGATGACGCGCTCAAAGATTTGGACGAAGATGGTGTTATCCGTGTTGGTGCTTATGTTCGCTCCTCTGATATTTTGGTGGGTAAAGTAGCTCCTAAGGGTCAAGAAGAGCTTACCAGTGAAGAGAAGTTGGTTCGTGCGATATTTGGCGCGAAAGCTGCTGAAATGCGCGATACATCGTTGCGTGTTCCTCATGGTGAAAAGGGTAAGATTGTTGACATTAAACGTTTTTCACGCTTTAAAGTACAGTGTAACTCCTGTGATGAGATTTATTATCTTGGCAAAAATGAAGTTCGCGATGCTTGTGATAAGTGTGGCGGTCCGGTTCACAGAATTGACGGCGATGAGCTAAAGCCGGGTGTAAATCAACTCGTTCGTGTCTTTATTGCACAGCGCAGAAAGATAATGGAAGGGGACAAAATGGCAGGACGCCACGGCAATAAGGGTGTTGTATCCAAAATTTTGCCGGCGGAAGATATGCCGCACTTGCCGGATGGTACTCCTGTTGACATTATCTTGAATCCGCTTGGTGTGCCGAGCCGTATGAATATCGGTCAGATTTTGGAAACTCACCTCGGCGTTGTTGTAAACGAACTTGGCGCAAGGTTTGAAAATCCAATATTTGAAGGCGCAACAGAAAAAGAGATTTTAAGCTACTTTGCGCTCTCAATGAACTTAAAACGAAGGGATTTACTCAAATCTTACTTAGAGGAAGACCTCTTTGTTGATATGCCGGAGAGCTCTCTTTCTGTTGATCGTGATGAGATTATCTCTGAAATAAAATCACGTTCACTGTCTGAAGTGGCACAGCTTTTAAATGACTATGAAGAAGATTTTAAAAATTTATTAAAGCTGTCAGCTGAGGAAATAAGCGCGAATATTAAAGAGAATGAGCTGAAAAATCCATTTGAATTTTTTGCAGTTAGAAATATGGCGCTCGCAGACTTTACGAAGATGGGCAAAGAAGAGCAGATTAATACTTTTGCCGAAGAGCTCAATGCTCGTATTAATGACCGCATTGGCTATAGCGAAAACACCGGTAAATGCACATTGTACGATGGCAGAACAGGCGATAAGTTTAACCAACCTGTTACGGTAGGTTTTGCATATATGCTAAAGCTCGTTCACTTGGTTGATGATAAGATCCATGCTCGCTCAACCGGTCCATACAGTCTTGTGACTCAACAGCCACTCGGCGGTAAAGCTCAGTTTGGCGGACAGAGATTTGGTGAGATGGAAGTTTGGGCTTTGGAAGCATACGGTGCGGCAAATATCTTGCAAGAGATTTTGACGATAAAGTCAGACGATGTTGTCGGTCGTGTGAAGACGTATGAATCGATAGTCAAGGGCGCAAATATCCAAGAGCCGGGCATTCCGGAGTCATTTAAGATTCTTATGAAAGAGCTTAAATCTTTGGGACTTCAGATACAGGTCGAAGACTCAAATGATGTTAAGATTGACTTGGATGTTGAAGAGGATGAGACTCCGCGTCAGCCGGTTATACCGAAATATAGTCTTGACGACGACGAGTAATTTTTGATTATAGATTGAATTTTTGTAAAAATAGTTTTACTGACTGTTTATATGGTGATATAAAGACTTTAGAGATAAAGCAAATAAGAGAGGTGTGCCGTGGTAGAAACCACTTCTAATTTCGAACAAATACGTATATCTTTAGCTTCTCCCGAGGAGATAAAGAGTTGGTCACATGGTGAGGTTAAAAAACCGGAAACCATTAACTACCGTACTTTTAAGCCGGAACCTGATGGTCTGTTTTGTGAAAAGATATTCGGGCCCACAAGGGACTGGGAATGCCATTGTGGCAAATATAGAAAAATTAAATTTCGCGGCGTAGTTTGCGACCGTTGTGGTGTTGAAGTCATCCGCTCAAAAGTACGAAGAGAGCGTATGGGTCATATTGACTTGTCAACTCCGGTATCTCATATTTGGTATTTAAAAAATGTGCCAAGCCCTATGAGCTTACTCCTTGACATCTCACCGCGTCCACTTGAAAAGATACTTTACTTTGTTTCATACACAGTTACCAAGATAAATGTTGATATGCTTGGTGCTCATTCAAGTGCTATAATGGCAGCAGTAGATGAGCGTAAGCACGATTTGGACATCCACTTTGGTGAGCTAGTTGAGATTATAGAAGAAGAGTATAAAGAGCGCTTAGAGGGCGAAGAGGCTTTAAGCAATGCTGAAAAGAACAAAATCATTTCTCAGAAAAATGATAGAATTGAGTATGAGCGAAAGTTAGTTGCTGAAAGAAAAGATGAGCTTGACAATGCTTTGAAATTAATCTTTGGCCCTGAGCTTGACCTTTCGACTCCGCTGACACAAAAGCAGCTCTTAACAGATGAAGAGCACCGCGCTCTAGTGCATTTTGCTGAAGATATTGACCTTTTCTTATGTATCAGAAACGGTGAAGATAACGATTTTTACGATTTTGACAGCGAAATAGACTTAAAAGGCGCGACAAGCGGTGCTACCATCTTCTTGCGTACAAACTTAAATGAGCCGCTCTTGGTTTCACAGACCGGCGCTGATGCTATAAGGACATTGCTTTCAAATGTTGACTTAGAAGAGGAAGCAAGGCGCCTTCGCATTATCGTAAAAGAGACTGTTGGTCCAAAGCGTATGCGTGCCGTAAAGCAGTTGGAGGTTGTGGAGAGCTTTAGAAAGAGCAAAAACCGCCCCGAATGGATGATCTTAAACATCGTTCCGGTTATCCCACCCGAGCTTCGCCCAATGGTGCAACTTGATGGCGGCAGATTTGCGACAAGTGACCTTAATGATTTATACAGAAGAATCATTAACCGCAACAATCGCTTAAAGAAAATTAAAGAGCTTCACGCTCCGGAAAGCATAATAAATCACGAAAAACGTCTTTTGCAAGAAGCTGTTGACGCTTTAATAGACAACGGCAGAAGAGCGCGCCCGGTAACCGGCAGCAATCAAAGAGCGCTTAAATCCCTCTCTGATATGCTTAAAGGTAAAGATGGCCGCTTTAGAAAGAACTTGCTAGGTAAACGTGTAGACTACTCCGGTCGCTCGGTTATCGTTGTTGGTCCGTTTTTGAAATTGAACCAGTGCGGACTGCCAAAAGAGATGGCGCTTGAGCTCTTCAAGCCGTTTGTGATGAAACGCCTTGTACAAAAGAGAATTGCAAGCAATGTAAAGACTGCGAAAAAACAGGTTGAGAGGTTAAATCCTGAAGTTTGGGATGCACTTGAAGAGGTGATTAAAGATCATCCTGTGCTCCTAAACCGCGCTCCGACCCTTCACCGTCTCGGTATTCAGGCGTTTGAGCCGGTGCTCGTGGACGGAAAAGCTATCCAGCTTCATCCGCTCGTATGTACCGCGTTTAACGCTGACTTTGACGGTGACCAGATGGCAGTTCACGTGCCGCTTTCAACAGCTGCACAAACTGAGGCAAGGGTGCTTATGATGAGCACAGAAAACCTCTTTTCACCAGCTAACGGTAAACCGGTTATGATCCCAACCCGTGATATGGTTTTGGGCGCTTATTACCTAACACTAAAGACTGACAAAGAGGGGTTAACAGGCTCCGGGAAATCTTACGGCAGTTCTGAAGAAGTTATCTTGGCTTATAACGCCGGCATGCTCGATATGCACGCTGAGATTAATGTTCGCTTTAAGGGCGAAATGATAAAATCAACTGCGGGTAGAATTATCTTTAACCAGATTTTGCCGGAAAAATTGCAGTATTATGGAAAAATAGTTGACAGTAACGAAATGGGCAATATTGCCAGAGCATGTTACGACATCTATGGCTTAAACAGAACTGTTCAGCTCCTTGATGACCTTAAAGAATTAGGTTTTAAATACTCAACAGTTTCAGGTACAACCATTGCGGTTACCGACATGGACGTGCCGACTAATGACCGTGAGATTATCCTTACTAAAACCGAGAAGACTGTTAGCGATATAAATGAGCAGTTTGCAAACGGTTTGATATCAGAAGGTGAGCGTTCACAGAAGGTTTGTGAGGCGTGGATTTTAGCGGCAAACGATGTTGCAAACGCGCTTTTAGGCAGTTTGGACCAATTTAATCCGCTCCTTATGATGAGTAACTCGGGTGCTAGAGGTAGTAAACGTCAGCTTTCACAGCTAGCCGGTATGCGCGGTCTTATGACTGACCCATTCGGTAGGTTTATTGAGGACTTGCCTATTAAATCAAACTTCCATGAGGGTTTGAACGTTCTTGAGTACTTTGTGTCCACGCACGGTGCGAGAAAAGGTCTTGCAGACACCGCGCTCCGTACTGCTGACGCAGGGTATTTGACACGTCGTATGGTTGACGTGGCGCAAGAAGTTATTGTTCGCGCTGAAGACTGCGGTACGGTAAACGGCATTGAAGTTTCCGCAATCCGCGACCGTCAGGAAGAGATTGAGCCGCTTGATAAGAGAATTGACGGAAGAATCGCTGCTACCGATATTATTGACCCATTCACGGGCAAAGTTATTTTGCGCAGAAATCAAGAAATCGGGCATCACATCTTGCCGGCATGTCCAAAAGATGGTGGTGAGCTTCTTAGAAGTTACCGTTGTACAGATTGTGGCAGAACAGTTACCGAGATTGAGTATAAAGAGGCGTTGCATCATCTCGCGACTACAACCGCTCCCGCAGAAGTAGAAGAGGTTACCGAAGAAGAAATCAATGTTGATAAACTTATCGGTGCTATCGAAAGTTTAGGCGAAGAAGATGTAGACGATAGCGTAGAGACAGATGCTGCTGAGTTTGTGGAAAATGACGACGAATTAGACACTGACTTGGATATGGATGACGAAGAAGAAGAAGAGGAAGATGGCGATTTTGGCGCGCTTGTTATTGAAGAAGCTATCGACACCGAAAGTTGTCCGGATTGTGGCGGAAAATTGGTTGAAATCGCAGTTTGTGCCGAGTGCGACGAAGCGTATAATGTTAATGAGCTTGAAAGTCCGCTCAGAACAATTAAACGTATCGTTGATAAAGTTGAGGCGTTTTACAGCGATGTACGTCGCGTAAGGGCATCAGCAACACTATTTGATGATGTTACTGATCCGTTTACCGGTGAAGTTCTCGCTCCGGCAGGAAAGAAAGCTAATGAGCAGAACAGAAAGAGCATAAGGGAAGTTTATGACAAACTCCAAGCTCTCGGTGGTTTGGCAACAGCTAAGGTGATGATTCGCTCTTCACTTACCTGTGAACTTCGTCACGGTATCTGCGCTAAATGTTACGGACGTGACATGGCGACAGGTCGCGAAGTAGAGGCAGGCGAGGCAGTAGGTATTATTGCCGCACAGTCAATCGGTGAGCCGGGAACACAGCTTACCATGCGTACCTTCCATACAGGTGGTGTGGCAGGTCAGTACTTGACAGGTGTTGCAAACGTTAAAGATCAGCGTATCAAGACTTTGACGCAGATTTTGGAAGACGTTAACCGTGGTCACGTTAAGTTGGGCGAAACCAATGAGCGTGAGAAGGTAAAACAGATTCAAAAGATGGTGAAGGTGATGGAACAGCAGGTTTCTGGTCTTTTGCGTGTTGTTGAACTTTTTGAAGCAAGAAAACCGAAAGGTCAAGCTATTATCACCGACTATGATGGTGTGGTAACAAAAATTGACACAACAGGCGGCGGACGTACTGTTTATATCAATAGTGAGCAGGCCGTTATCCATGAAGAGTTGATTTTGGGCAAAATATTAGGCGCTGACGCTGTAAACCCCGAGACCGGCAAAGCTATAGCTAAGCAGGGTGAAGAGGTTACGGCAATGCTGCTTGTGAAGTTGCAGCAGAGCAACGTGAAGACCGTAACGGTTGAGTACAAATACATGGTACCTTACCGCGGTACGTTGCGTGTTGCTGTTGACGATGTTCTAAAGGCCGGTAATCCGCTTACCGAAGGTCCGCAGGATCCACAAGAGCTCTTGAAGATGCGCGGTCCGCGTGAAGTTCAGGAATATTTGGTTCAAGAGATTCAGCGCGTTTACCGAAGCCAGAGCGTAGATATCAACGATAAACACGTTGAGACTATTGTTCGTCAGATGTTAAGGCGCAGAAAAATCACTGAGCCGGGCGATACCGATTTTCTGCCGGGTCAAGTTGTAGATAGATTTGACTTCCAGGAAGAAAATGACAGAATCACCGCTCTAGGTGGCCAGCCGGCTACTGCTGACTGGATACTCCTTGGTATCACTGAGGCATCATTAGCCACAGACAGTTTCTTAAGTGCTGCGTCCTTCCAGAAGACCACGCGCGTTTTGACTGAAGCTGCTATCAAGGGCAAAGTTGACAGCTTAGTTGGACTTAAAGAGAATGTTATTATCGGTCGCTTGATACCTGCCGGAACCGGTATGGATGTTTATCGCAGTGTTCGTGCTTTAAGCCCGAATGGCGAGATTGACAATAACAGTGAGCATACTCCTATGGAGCAAGACTTTATTGAGCGCCTCATAGACACCAGTGGCGAGATATCTTTGGACTCTCTCTCTGATGATGCTATGGATCTTGATGGAGACTTGTCAGGGCTTGAGATAAATATCGATGACCTTATCTCTTTGCCGGCTGATGATGAAGATGAACTTTTTGATGACTCTGATGAAGACGAGACAGCTGACGAGGTTGTTGACGAAGCAATGAATGAGTTTGCTTTGGATGAAGAGGATATGTCAGCGATCGAGGATATCGACGATATCAGCGAAGATTTCGTTGACGAAGAGTAAAATCTTCTTTAGCTGTAAATTGAAAAAAAATATCGCTAACCATTTCGGTTAGCGATATTTTTTTGTATTCATTATATATTTTTTGCCTAGTCATCATCGCCGTCAGCGTCAATTAATATTTCCCATTCCTCATCAAATAATTCATTTTCCAGTGGGCAAGCAGCTTTAGCTTGGTTTAGCATAACATCTTTTGCTTCGTCAACTTTGTCTAAGTGATAGAGCGCATACGCCTTTTCTATGTAAACTTGGGCTATTAAGCGTTGATGGTATTCCGGATTCTCTTTAAACTCTGTGTAGGGATCGCTCTTTTCGGCCTTTAATGCGCGGTTTGCGAGCAATATAGCGCTCTTGTAGTCCCCTAGGTCATTAGCGTGTGATGTTAGCCCTTCCAGCGCCTCTACAGAGTTTGGCTCAAGCTCTAACGCTTTACTGTAATAGACGTAAGACTCGTCATCACGGTCTAACTCATAGAGTATTGCCGCAAGCAGGTTAAGCGCCTCATAGCTGTTGGGGTGCATATCAACCAATCTCTTGGCGTGTTTGAGCGCTTTTTCCGGCTTTTCCAATACTGCGTAAAGCTCACGCGTGCTCTCCAGTAATTCATTAAAATCTGTTGTCATGACAAAATACACCTCAATCAAATGATGGTTAATCACTTTTTTGCAAATATATTTTTATAATCCCTCTTAACAAGCTCTTATATGCACTTGAAAATAAAGGCAAAATGTAGTAAAATATATATGCCTATATTAATTATATACGAATTTTCCCTTTTTGAACAGAGGAATTATGATAAAATGACAGAAAAAAATCAAATTACTTATAAAAGTGCCGGTGTAGACATTGAGGCCGGCGAGCGCGCTGTTGAGCTCATGAAGTCGCATGTGAAGAATACTTTTACTCCTTCTGTGCTCGCAAATTTGGGCTCATTTGGCGCAATGTTTGCGCTTGACACTTCAAAATATACATCTCCGGTTATAGTCAGCAGCGCTGACGGCGTTGGCACAAAGCTAAAGCTTGCGTTTATGACCGATATTCATGATACTGTAGGGCAATGCTTGGTAAATCATTGTACAAACGATATTTTGGTGCAGGGAGCAAGAGCCCTCTTTTTTATGGACTATTTTGCAGTCGGAAAGCTTGACCCGTTTGTTGCGGAAAAGGTGGTCGCAGGACTTTCAAAAGCGTGCGTTGAGAACGGTTGTTCCCTCATTGGCGGTGAAACTGCTGAAATGCCTGATATGTACACACAAGGTGAATATGATCTCGCGGGGTTCATTGTGGGAATAGTTGAGAGAGATAAGATAATCACCGGAGCTGATATAAAAGACGGCGATATGGTAATCGGCCTTCCGAGCACAGGACTTCATACGAACGGCTACTCTTTAGCGAGAAAGGTGATTTTTGAAGTTGGCGGGTACAGCGCTGGCGATATACTTGTTACCGGAAAAAGCGTGAAAGATGAGCTTATGGCAGTACATAAAAGCTATGCCAATGCCATCCATCCGCTGTTAGAAAATGGTCTTGTTCACGGTATGGCGCATATTACAGGTGGCGGTCTTCCCGGGAATATGAAAAGAACTATCCCGGATGGTTTAAAGGCAATCATAGACAGCAAAACGTGGAAGATACCCGGGATATTTAATGTTATCCAAGAGCTTGGCAATGTTCCTACAGAAGATATGTTCCGCTCATTTAATATGGGTATCGGGTACACAATAGCAGTTGATAAGAATAAGGTTGAAGAAGTTTTGGGTATGCTTAGCTCTTTAAAAGAAACCCCGATAGTGATAGGTGAAATTGTGACCGGAGAGAAGGGTGTGGAGATTATATAATGGTTGAAAACGCTAATATAATTGAGCTTGAAAATGTTAGTCTGTACTATCAAGATGATATTGAAGGGCTTATAGATGTTAATTTCAGAATAGCAAAGGGTGAGTTTGTCTTCTTAGTTGGTGGCAGCGGACACGGAAAGTCGACTGTTTTAAAGCTAATTTATCGTGATGAGAAGGCAACAGCCGGAAAGGTGTTAGTGGCAGGACATGATGTCTCGCATCTCTCCCGTCTCGGTGTTGCTCGTCTTCGTCGTCGCTTGGGAGTGGTTTTCCAAGACTTTAACCTTCTTGAAGAGCGCACAGTGAAAGAGAACTTACGTTTTGCAATGCAAGTGGTTGATACACCTAAATCTGTTATGCGAAAAAAAGAGACTGAGCTTTTAGCACAAGTAGGGCTTGCCGACAGAATGAACGCTTTTCCAAAGCAACTTTCAGGTGGTGAACAACAACGTTTATGTATTGCTCGCGCACTCATAAATCACCCTCCAATACTCCTTGCTGATGAACCAACAGGAAACCTTGACCCCAAGACATCTATGGAGATTATGCGTCTTCTTGAAGAGATTAATCTTAAGGGTACTACAATTCTTATGGCAACTCATGACAGCGCAATAGTTGACGAGATGAAAAAGCGCGTACTTTACTTTAAGGATAATAAACTAGTGAAAGATTTGCCTGTTGGCAGTTATTCTCATCTTGATGATGAAGAAATATTAGAGGAAACGGAGTCTGTAACACCTGTAGTTGTTGAAGAAGAAAAGTTGGAAGAAGATATTTTAGAGGCAGAAATAGAGAAAGACGAAGAGGAAGAAGAGGAGGCGTTAGTATAATGTGGTCACGTGTTGAGATTATATTTAAAGAAGCTTTTGTCAGTATGCGCCGCCATGTGGGCTTGGGTATGGCTACTGTTTTTTGTATCGTCTGTGTGCTGCTCTTTGCAGGCATTTTAGGCGTTATTTACTTGAATGCAAACTATGCCATGAACTCGGTAATAAGCGATGTTCGTTTTGATGTTATATTTAAGATGCCAACTGGTGAAACTCGTGATGCATCACTTGCTGCCTTTGAAAAGATTAAGGCGTTAGATGGGATTAGCTCTGCACAATTTGTGACAAGTGAAGAGGCGTGGGAAAGACAACAAAAAATTGATCCTGAACTCTTTAATCTTTTAGATGGTGAAAATCCATTACCTGATAAAGCTACTGTTAAGCCGAAAAATATTGACCAGGTCAACCAATTAAAGAAAGAAATCGGCTCTTGGGAAGAGGTTATGGAAATTTCCGCTGCTGACGAGACTGTTGGTAAATTGCAGACTATGCGTGGCATATTGAGTAATATAGGTCTTATTTTGATAACCATAGCACTAATAGTTTCGCTTGTTTTGATATTTCACACCATCCAACTCGCCATCTATTCACGTAAAAAAGAGATTAATATTATGTCACTCGTTGGCGCAGCTCCATCAACTATTATAGCTTCATTTGTGGTTGAAGGGGTGATGTATGGGGTTTATGCAGCTATCTTTGCTTTCTTACTCCTTTTTGGTCTTTATTCATTTGCCGAAACAGGTCTGCTATCTATAATCGGACCAAGTGCTGAGCTAATGCAGTTTAGCGGAGTACAGTACCTTTACGGATTTTTAATATTGCTATTTTTAGCAGTGATTTTAGGGTTTATCGGAAGCTTTATTTCTGCTGATAAGTACATAAGAAGCCCCAAATCACGTATAACAAATTCATAAAATAGTAAATGGTAAAAAATAGCACTTTGGAGCATAAATTAGCGACATTGCCTGAAAATCCGGGCGTGTATCTGATGCGTGATGCCGCACGTACAGTGATTTATGTTGGAAAAGCAAAAGTGTTGAAAAACAGGGTGAAATCTTACTTTGCAGGCGATGGGCATGACCTTCACTTTCGCACGCAAACTATGGTCTCTAAAGTTATTGATTTTGATGTCATAATTACTGCGACTAATGAAGCTGCACTAAAACTTGAAGCCACACTTATAAAGCGTTATAAACCTAAATATAATGTTCTTTTAAAAGATGACAAGAGTAGTCCATATATCAAGATTACTGTTAAAGATGATTTTCCGAAAATATCTGTTTTTCGCGGCAGTTTAGACTACTCAGACGGCAGTCGTTACTTTGGACCGTTTCAAAATGTTTCTCAAATGTGGGATCTTGTGCGCTTAATCCGGCGCGTGTTCAAACTTCGTGAAGAGAAGAGGGCAAGTCAAAAACGAAAATCCGGCTGCGTATGGAGCGGGAAACGTATGCTTGACAGACCTTGCTTAAACTATGATATTAGACAGTGCAGTGGTCCGTGTGCAGGTAAAATATCTGATACTGAATATAAAAAGCTTGTTGACGAAGTTATTCTTTTGTTAGAGGGGAAGACGGGTAAACTGCTTAAGTATTTGACTTTTGAGATGGAAAAAGATTCTGCCGATATGAATTTTGAGAGTGCGGCAGCGTATCGCGATCGAATTTTGACATTGAAAAATACCTTTGGCGATGGTGAAATAGTCGCTAAACCAAATGAAGATTTGGATGTTGTTGCCCTATTTGCTGCAAATGATGAGGCAGTAATTTCAGTAGGTATGGTGCGAAGCGGAAAATTTGTAGATATGTTGCACACACTTCTAGACAGTATAAGCGGCCTTTCCGACGATGAGATATTATCAGCGTTTTTGGAGCAATACTATCCACTTGTGGGCTCACCGCCACCAACTATTTTGTTGGAAAAAGAAGTTGACACGACTTTACTTGCTGATCTTTTGAGTGAGCATATTGGCAAAAAAGTACATTTTATCACACCAAAACGCAGAGGGAGCAAGCTGGAAATCATTGAAAATGTTAAGACTAATGCTGAAAATTATCTGCGAGTTATGCAGTTAAGGCGTGATGAGGCGGAAAAAAAATCAAACGAGACCTTGCGTGATCTTGCAAAAATACTTAATTTGCCATCTCCACCACAACGGATTGAATGCTATGATATCTCCACGTGGTATGGAAATGATTCTGTCGGCTCTATGGTTGTATTTGAAGGGACAGAGCCGGCAAAAAAAGAGTATAGTCGGTTTAAGATAGCGTATAACACGGGAGCGCCTGATGACTACGCAATGATGCGTGAAATGCTGACTCGTAGACTGCACGCTGCAACTACAAAACTTCAGCGATTTTCCACTCTGCCGGATTTGATGGTGATAGATGGTGGCAAAGGACAGCTAAATATCGCGATAGAAGTTTTAAAAGAGTTGGAAATGTCTGTTCCGGTTATTTCACTAGCAAAGGAATTTGAAGAGATATTTGTGCCGGGCTCAGAGATACCAATTCGTTTGCCGCAAAACAGCAGACCGCTTCATTTATTGCAGAGCGTTCGCGATGAAGCCCACAGATTTGCGCTGAGTTATCAGAAAAAGCTGCGCGATAAAATGGTGCGCGAGAGCATTCTGGATGAGATAGAAGGGGTAGGGAAGAAGAGAAAAGCGTTACTCCTACGGAAATTTGGCAGTATAAGCAAGATCGCGCAAAGTACACCGGAAACTCTCGCAGAGTTAGATGGAATATCATTAGAGCTCGCAAAGAATATCTTGGAAGCCTTAAGGGAGAAGCAATGAAAATAGGCGTTATTTCCGATCTCCACAAAGTGTGCGGCAGGCGAGTTTTTGATGCTTTGCGTGGTGTGTCACTTATCCTCTCATTAGGGGATATTGAAGACGAAAATATTATATGTGACTTAGGCGCGCTTGCGAATGTTATTTCAGTACGTGGAAATTGTGATAATTGTTTTTCACCAACAACTTTTCCGGTTACGCGAACATTGGACATCTTGGGCAAAAAGATTTTTATGTCTCATATCTTTTCGCCTGTGCATGATTTGAGAGGTATGGACGTTTATTTGTATGGGCACACACATATAGTTGAAAATAGATGCGAAAATGGGGTTTTGTACTTTAACCCCGGCTCTCCGACAACTCCCAGAAAAGGGGGGAAGTCGATAGGTATTTTAGAAATTTTTGGCAAAGAAAAGGATGTACGAGGTCACATCATTGAAATATAGTCTTAAGAAAGAAAAGTTAGATTTGCAGGGGAACAGAAAATACACCATTCGTGAGATGCCGGCGAGCGAGCGGCCGCGGGAGCGTATGGAGAAGGTTGGCGCGAAAAATTTGTCTGATACTGAGCTTATTGCAATACTTCTCAGAACAGGTAACCACGATATGACAGCGCTTGATATGGCAAAAGCATTGCTTGTAAAGTTTAATGGTCTTCGTGGGCTTCACGATGCATCTGTTCAAGCTTTATCTACGGTAAGTGGTGTTGGACTTGCAAAAGCGAGTCAGATAATGGCGGCATTTGAGATAGGAAAACGGCTGGCTATAATCTCTAAAGACACTAATCGCGTGGTGTTTGACGACCCGGAAACTGTCGCTTCACTCATGATGGAAGAATTAAAATATATGCAACAGGAGGTTTTACGCGTAATTTCCTTAGATGCTAAAAATGCACTCATCGGATATGATGACGTTGCAGTTGGCGTGGTTAATGGAGCAATATCTCATCCGCGTGAGATTTTCTTATCAGCAATAAAGAAGGTTGCTACAAGCATAATAGTAGTTCATAACCACACTTCAGGAGATCCGACACCGAGCGATGAGGATATTCAGATGACTAAAAAGTTGGTGTTGACAGGGGAGATTGTGGGTATTCCGGTTATTGATCATATAATAATCGGCAATAATAAGTATGTAAGTCTGCGTGATTTTGACTGCTTTATTTAAGTATAGCTATAAGCTTTCGAGGTTTTTGACCACAAATGTTGCAGCAATAGCTGCGGTTTCAGCGCGTAAGATATTTTTGCCCAAACTTACAGGAATAGCGCCAATGCCCTGACAAAGCTCGCTCTCTGCACTTTCCCAACCACCTTCTGGACCGATCAAAAGCACTATTTCAGAGCTCATAGCGGCTCTGCCTTTTATTTCGCTGATATCGCAACCCCCTCTTTCGTAAAAAAAGAGGGTGAGCGCCTCGGGGCTGATGCCGGTAAGGAATTCTTTTAGCGGTTTTGGGCTTTCAATTATCGGTACTGTTGTCCGCTCAGCTTGCTCTGCAGCGCTCTCGGCAATTTTTTTATACCGTTCAACCCTGTTCGCTGCACGATTTTTTTCCAATTTTACGACAACCCTCTTTGAAATAAGCGGGACAATGCGGTCTACGCCGACTTCGGTCGCTTTTTGAACAACCAAATCCATCTTCTCGCCCTTTATGAGGCACATAGCAAGGGTTATTTTTGGGCTGTTTCCTTCGTCAATATTTACGCTTTTGCGCACTTCTATGAAAAGATTGCTCTCTGTAATCTCACTTATAATTCCAAAATGTAAGGAATTATCTGTAGAGATTGATACTTCGTCACCTATCTTTACCCGTTTTACGTGTGCAAGGTGGTGGAATTTATCCCCGGTAATTGTGATAATCTTATTTTGAATATTACATTCCGCTAATTTAATAAAAAGGGGCATAGAGGGAAACTCCTAAAGCTCGGTTCTGCCGGCAATGGAGCGCATGATGGTTATCTGGTCAGCGTAGTCAAGGTCGCCACCCACAGGAAGACCGAGTGCTATGCGGCTTACTTTAATGTTGAGCGGCTTTAATATATTTGCAAGGTATAGCGCAGTGGCGTCACCTTCGATTGAGTGGTTAGTGGCGATAATAACTTCCGCAACCTCTTCTTCAGGATCTTGTGCTCGATGTAACAATTTTTCGACGTTTAAAGTTTCCGGAGTTATGTTGTTCAACGGGGAAATGAGGCCACCTAAAATATGGTAAGTACCATTATAGTCAGTGGCGTTTTCAAGCGCGATAAGGTCACGAACATCGCTTACAACGGTTATAACGCTTTTATCACGACGTGGGCTGGCACAAATCTCGCAAACATTCTCTGTTGAGATGTTATTGCAGATGCTGCATTCGGTAATTTGGTTCAAAGCCGCTGTTATGGCTGACGAAATATCTGCCGCAAGTTCCTTATCTTGGAGTAGGTGAAGAGCTATCCTACCGGCAGTTTTTTTGCCAATGGTTGGTATCCTCGACAGGGTATCTATAAGATCTGAGAGCGGACGTGGGTATTGGAGCATATTTTATCTACCAGTAAAGTAAACTGCTGCCCCATGTAAGGCCGCCACCAAAGCCGATAAGCATAATTAGGTCGCCTTTTTTTAGCTTCCCTTGCTCGTAAGCTTCGTTTAAACAGATAGGTATAGAACCGGCGCTGGTATTGCCGTATTCTTGAATATTTACAATCCACTTCTTCTCCGGAATATGAAGTCGTTTTCCGGCAGCGTCAATAATACGCAAATTTGCCTGATGTGGGATTAAAATGTCAACATCGTCAGTTGTTAAATCATTTTTTGTTAAGATTTTTTTTGCGCTGTCCACTAAAACTTTAACCGCAAATTTGAAAACTTCAGACCCTTCCATATGTATGAAATGCTGTTTGTTATCAATGTTGTCACGGGTTAAAGGTGTCTCACTACCGCCGTTTGGCATAGTGATACTTTTAAAACTGCTACCGTCAGAGCCCAAATGAAAATCTAAAAATCCTCGTTCATCAACAGCAGCTTGGGTCAAAACAGCGGCACCGCCACCATCACCGAAGATAACGCAAGTGGAGCGGTCTTCGTAATTAACAAACCTTGAAAGGGTTTCAGCGCCGACAACGAGCACATTTTTAGCAAGCCCGGAGTTTATATGAGAAACACCGAGGCTGAGCGCGTAAATAAAGCCCGTGCAAGCAGCGGAAACGTCAAAGGATGCCGCGTTTTTAGCGCCTAATTTATGCTGTAAGATATTGGCACAGGCAGGAATGAGGCGATCGGGGGAAACCGTAGCGACTATTATAAGGTCAAGGTCTTTTGCGGAAATGCCGGCACGCTTTAAGGCGATAACCGAAGCGTTATACGCGATATCAGAGGTGGCTTTGTCGGGATTTAAGATGTGACGGTTTGAGATGCCGGTACGTGAAGTAATCCACTCATCCGAGGTATCAACCATCTTCTCTAAATCCGCGTTTGTCAGAATATTATCAGGAACAAAAGCACCTACGCCGGCTATTTTCACATTTATGTTATTTATCATACTTTTAGACCATATCTCTTTTACAATTCGTGTTTGTCAAGCGTTAACATAGAAGCTGCTTGTTTTGCTGAGTAGATAGCAGACTCTATCGCGCGTGAATTACTGCGCCCGTGTCCTATTAAAACTATACCGTTTACACCCACTAAAAGCGCTGCGCCATATTCTTCATAATTTAAGATGTTTTTCGCGTTACTTAGAGCACCTTTTAAGAAAAAAGCGCATATTTTATTGAAAAAGCCGGTTGTAATCTCTTTTTTGACATAATGCATTATGAGCTCGGCAATGCCTTCACTAGCCTTTAACATAAGGTTACCGACAAAACCATCACATACAATGACATCTGCTTCACCGCGCACCATCTCTTTTGGTTCAATATTGCCGATGAAATTGAGGTCTTCGGCATCTTTTAAAAGTTGATGTGCTCCTTTTGTGAGTTCATTTCCTTTTTCCGGCTCTTCACCTATGCTCAAGAGTCCGACTCGCGGGTGTTCTTTTTGCAGCGCAACTTTAGCGTATTCTGCCCCCAGGTATCCAAATTGTAGCAGGTTTTCCGGTTTGCAGTCAGCAGTAGCTCCGGCATCAAGTAAAATAACTTTACCTGTTTTGGATGGCAAATATGTTGCGATAGCCGGTCTGTCGATGCCTTTTCTCGTTTTTAAGATGAGGGTTGCTCCCGCCATCATGGCTCCGCTGTTTCCGGCAGAGACTATGGCATCAGCTTTTCCGTCGCGTACAAGGCGCATACCTACAGAAATGGAAGAATCCTTTTTGTTACGTATGGCAGATCCGGGTGCTTCACACATCTCAACGACCTCTGTTGTGTGCACTATCTCGATGTTTGAGGGTGGGGAAGAGGGGAGGATGTTTTCAATTGTGGTCTTATCGCCGGTCAGTATTATCGTAACATCGGGGTCATTTTTGGCAGCAGTTAATGCCCCAATGACTACTTCATTTGGAGCATTGTCGCCGCCCATCGCGTCTACAACTATAATAGGTTTTTTCACTAAAGCATCTCTTTTTCTAAAATAATTACTTTATCTAAAGGGTATCTCTAAAAACCTGCTTTACTTGGGCTTGCGAGATAGTTTTTCGTGAGACGCGGACAATATATTAAACGCATATAGCGTGTTATGTCATAATATATTGGACAAAGTATCACGGAAAAGTAGCCACAAAGACAAGTGAATGAGATTTTTAGAGGTGCCCCAAACTTATTCAGCGCTTATATTGCGTGGTTCAACATTTATAACTTGTCTGCCGTTATATGTACCGCATGTAGGGCAAACTGCGTGTGGCATATGAACTGCGTCACATGACGGGTTGTCACACTTTACGAGCGTTGGAGTTAATACTTTCCAATTAGCTCTTCTTTTGTCCCTTCTTGCTTGAGAGTGTCTTCTGGTTGGATTTGGCACTTTTCTATCTCCTTACTTCTTTTTAATCTTATTTTAATCTTTAAATAAATCTTGTAATGCGGCAAATTGCGGATTTATATCATCTTGACTGCACTCGCACTCACCATCGTCACTTAGTGGTTTGCCGCAGTTTACACATAAGCCCCTGCAATTTTCTTTGCACAATAATTTGAGCGGCATATTAAGTACAATATTTTGTCTTAACAGCTCATCCAAATGTAAATCGAACGTTCCCTCACAAAAGAGGTTACATTCCGCGGTATCTTCATCTTCTTCAACGAGCGGCAAATTGCCTTCAGCTCTTCCTTTTTTTGATTTGCTCGGCTCATGCTGCACCGAGTGCACGATAAAGTCTTCCGCGATATTTGCTGTTACTTCAGCTATTGCCGTGTCGCCGCATCTGTCGCAGATGTCGTCAACTTTAGTAAAAAAGTTTCCGGTAATCAGGAGCACATTATCCACGCTCTGAAAGATTAGCTTTCCGTTTATGGGGTAATTAGCCCCAATCTCTTTTCCGTCCGGCAATATGAAATCTTCTATTTCATATTCAACATAAGAGCCGGGAATACGAGCAATTTCAGATAAATCAAGCTTCATTCTTTATGTGTTCCCTCGTATATATTTTCCCTTTTCTGTTGCTTATATTCTCTTTAGTTTTCGTGTTTTTTACCACGCAAAAACAATCGCTACTATTTATTTGAAAAAAACACTAGCATTATATAATACACTTTTTTTCCGTTTTTGTCAACTATTTAAGTGGATTTATAAAAAAATAGTGCGAAATTTTACGTAAAAAACTATTTTATGGCTTGCCAAAACTCTTCAAGCTCATCTAAGGTAGAATTTTTTATGTCTTTGCCCGATTTTTTAGCGTGTTTTTTCATCTTGTCAAAGCGGTTCAGGAATTTGTCGTTGGCGCTTCGCACGATGTCCTCAGCATCTAAGTGCAAAAACCTACAGATATTAACGAGCGTGAAGAAGAGGTCACCAATTTCGTCCGCTACTCTGTCTTGCGAGTAATTTCTTTGGATTGCCTCATCAAATTCCGCAACCTCTTCGTGAAACTTGTCAATAGCTCCGGCCACATTTTCCCAATCAAATCCTATTGCGGCAGCGCGTTTTTGTATTTTTTGTGAGCGAATAAGCGCCGGAAAGGCGAGGGGGATATTGTAAAAGATATCATCATCTTCTTGTGCAATATTTTTCTCAGATTTTTTCACCTCTTCCCAATTTTTTAGCGCCGCATCTCCTGTTTTTGCAGTAATATCACCAAAAACATGGGTATGCCGTCTTATCAGCTTTTGACCGAGCATATTTATCGAGTTCTCAAGGTCAAATTCATTGTTCTCTTCGCCAAGGTGAGCTATAAAGACGATGTTTAAAAGCAAATCTCCAAGCTCCTCGGCAATATCCTCACTTTGCCCTTTTGTTATTGCCTCAACTACCTCATAACTTTCCTCTATAAGCGGTCGGCGCATACTAAAAAATGTCTGCTCTTTGTCCCATGGGCAGCCGTCCTTTGAGCGGAGTGTTGCCATTATGAGCTTTATATCGTTTAAGGTGTGCGCGCTCTTTGTGTTATCCGTGAGCTGCGGGATATATAAAATTTTTGCCAAAGAACAAGAAAAATCTCCTAAGGTGGAGCTGTTTAAATCTTCTGCATTGTTACCACAATATATTGTATGCTGTTTAGGATAATAGTGCGCGATACATCTTATAAGATATTTTAAGTTCTCTTCAGATAAGTTGAACCATATACTCGGCAATGTGGGGGTGGCAATCTCGCTGTTTCCATAAAAATTAAGGACATTTTTAGTGTCAATGTCCTTAATTTTAGCTTGAACGTGCTTTGTCAGCTCTTTTCCGTTGCGTAAATTTAAGCCGTTTTCAAGATTAATCCCAAATTTATCAACGATATTTTGTACTATTTTAACGTCCATAATTTCTTATTTTGTGAACCCCGGTATGTCAGGATTTTGCAGCTTCTGTTGTTTGTAGATTTCCCTTATGTTTTCGTATCTTGGGTTGAAGATATCGATGTTAATTTTGGCTACTGCCTGTGAGCGAACATTGGAAATCTTTTCGTCGTACGCTTTTTTGTTCTTCTCCATTAGTGCATAGGCAGCGATTAGTTTTGCGTTCTCGGCGTTTGCGATAAATTGTCCTTTACGCTCAATGAGTTCAACAATCAAGAATCCCGCGCCTTTAACTTCTAAAACGCCTGAAAGACCATTGTTTTCTAAATCTTCAGTGGCAGCAGTAAGAACTTCTGTACCCTTTTCGCCCGGTGTGAATACTAAAACACTTTTAGCTTCTTCAGCATTTATCACATTTGAAAGCACTGTTGCAAGTCCTGATTCGGTTCCTTCTTTTAAGGCCTCTAAAGATGCAGCGGCAATGTTCTTATCGGTAAATCTGTACACTCGCACCTTCTCTATTTCCGGCATTGAGTATGGTGTAACATCAACTATCCCATCAGCAATTGCTTTTGTCATCTCTTCATCTGTATATGTGAGTTTTAAAAGGGTAGCTTGTCTGTTTATGGTTTTAATCCAATAATCTTTTGGTGTTCCGCTCTCTTCTAATATCTGGTCTACGGTCGTTCCCATAAGGTCGGCCTGATGCTCATTTAATGTCACGAGTTGGCTCACTTCATCATCAGATGGGGTCATCCCAATACTTGAGGCATATTCACTCACGATATAGGCATTAATCATATTCACTATAGTCGCAGTGCCGTTATTTCCCTTAAGCTCGTTTATTATATCTCGCTCAGTGATAGTTTTATTGCCAATGACCATAACAGTTGGGGATAAAACTTCATTTTTATGCAAAAAATATAGACTTGCAAAGATAATAAAGAGCAATGCTAAAATGGCTATTGCAAGATTTTTTTTGTCGTTTAAAATATTGTTCATAATTTCTCCTGTACACTAAATTTTACTAGATTGTACGCGTAATGTCAATACACTTATATATTATTATACCAAAAAGAGGGCAGAATATATCAAAAATATAGGATAAAACCTTGCAAAAATCACAAAAATGAGATATAATATATAGGAAGAATTTTTATAACGCATGAGTTTGCGTTATTTATTTTTGCCTCCGTAGCTCAGGGGATAGAGCAACCGCCTCCTAAGCGGTAGGTCGGCCGTTCAAATCGGCCCGGAGGCGCCAAATAAACCAAAAATAAGAAGGCTTGAGAGAAGATGAAAGATTGTTCAGTATTACCCGATTTTAGTTGTGGTGAGATTACTATCCCACCAATTCCCAAATTCAGTTACAGCAAAAATTTAAAAGACGAATTGACTGCAGGTTTAACCAAAGATGAAGCTATCAAATATTTGGAAATTATGCAGGTTATCCGCGCTTTTGAAGACAGCATTGTGCGTATGAAAGATGGAACATGGACACCTAAAGAGGGGTTCAGTTTTATAGGCGCTAGCCACTTGTCGCTCGGACAAGAAGCAGTGGCAGTTGGCGCACTTGCGAATATCAACCGTTTTGACCACATCACCTCAACACACAGAGGCCACGGTCACGGTATAGCAAAAGCGTACTACGCGCTTATGGAAATGGACAAGGGTGAGCTTTTAGAGTGGATTAAGCTTTCTACCGATGATGACAGCGAAGTGCTAAGTCAACTTAGCGGCTTGTCACGTGACGAAATCTACGAAAAAGCGATAGATATACATATTTACAAGACTTATGCCGAGCTCTTTGGCAAAGAAGAGGGGTATTGCAGAGGTCGTGGCGGCGGAATGCATATTGCTGATTTTAATGTTGGGCATTTAGGCGCAAACGCTATTGTTGGTGGCTCTTTTGCTATCGCTGTTGGCGCTGCTATGGCAAACGAAAAGCTTGGAAACGGCAAAGTTTGTGTCTGTTTTGTTGGTGATGGCGCAGTAAATAATGGTATCGCCGGTGAAGCTCTTAACTTTGCGGCACAGTCACAGTTTAAAAACGGCTGTCCGGTTATTTTCCTCGTTGAAAATAATCAGTACGGTATGACCGGTCAGCAGGCGGGCGAGGTTACGGGAATCGATTTTCTCGCGCAGCGCGCTGCAGGGTATGCTAAAAATAATATGCACGCCGAAGTTGTAAACGGTATGGATATTTTAGCTGTACGTGAGTCTATTGCGCGTGGTGTGGAGCTCTGCCGAAAGGGTGAGGGTCCTGTATTCATAGAATGTGAAACCTACAGATATTATGGTCACTCTCTCTCTGATCTTCGCGATACTTACCGAACTAAAGAAGAGGAAGCTGCATGGCGTGATAATGATGCTATTGACTGCTATGTAAAACAGATTGTTGATGCCGGCGTTATGACAAAAGAAGAAGCAGAAGCGTTTTTGAATTCTGTTACCGAAAGAGTTCGCGCAATGGGCGTAATGGCAGCAACATCAAGCACAGATCCCGACCCTTCAACCATCTTAGAGGGGTTGTTCTCAGATAATACATTTACCACTCCGGAAGCTGAATGGAAGACCGAGCTTGAACGTGAGCCACGTAAAGTTCGCCGCGATAAAGAGGGAAAAATTATGTTCCGCCAAGCTGTTGCTGAGGCGTTGACCGAAGAGATGCTAGCCGATCGTCGCGTTATATTTTACGGTGAAGATGTCGCGGATTACGGCGGAGCTTTTCAGGTTACGCGTGGCATGATGGATATCTTTGGTCGCGACAGAGTATTTAACACCCCTATTTCTGAGGCAGCAATTATCGGTACCGCAGTTGGAGCTGCAGCAGCCGGTATGCGCCCTGTTTGCGAGCTTATGTACACGGACTTTATCCTTATGGCGATGGACCAAGTCGGAAATCAGGCAGCAAAGAACCGTTATATGTTTGGCGGTAAGGCAGAGATTCCTATGGTCATCCGTATGGCAACCGGTGGTGGCAAGGGTTACGCAGGTCAGCACAGTCAGAGCTTAGAGGCGGTTTGTACTATGATTCCCGGACTTAAAGTTATTGCTCCGAGCACAGCTGCTGACATGAAAGGGCTTTTAAAGAGCGCTATTCGTGACAATAACCCGATAGTATTCATGGAGCATCAGACGCTCTATACTATGAAAGATGTCTGCCCGGAAGAAGAGTTCTTTACGGAAATCGGTAAAGCTGCTGTACGCAAAGAAGGAACAGATGTCACAATCGTTGGTTACTCAATGCCTATCCGTATAGCTGAAGAGGCAGCAGAGTTGGCAGAGCAAGAGGGGATAAGTTGTGAGGTTATTGACCTTAGAACACTTGTTCCTATGGACGAAGAGACTGTTTTAAACTCGGTTAAAAAGACCGGTCGCCTTTTGTGTGTAAATCAGGCACCTAAAACCGGGTGTTTTGCCGAGCACATTGTCGCAAGGATTCAAGAGATAGGTTTTGAGTATCTAAAAGGTCCTGCACAGATTGTCGCAGCATACGATTGCCCGCCACCGATGGCTGAAACTTTAGAGTATGAATACCAGCCAAATAAGGAGAGAATTTTGGCAGGAATTAAGAAAGCAGTAGGCAAGTAGAAGACGAAAATGTGAAAATGAAATATTCCCATTATTTTGCAAAATAGTGGGAATATTTGCCTTTTTGGCATAATTTTTCAAAAAAAGTAAAAAAAACATTAAAAAACTTGCGAAAAATACTTGCAGAAATAAAATATGATTGATATAATAAAATAGTATATATCTGCAAAGGTAGTAGTGTATCAAGATTTTACACCTGCTACACGAGTGTATATAATTGTTAATTAAACTCAAAAAAACAGCTGTTGAAGGAGCAACCTAATAATGTTAAGTAAAACAATTAAAATGATGATGAAAAGTTTGTTTGTATCTGCCATTTTGACCCTAATGCTTATACCGGCATTTGCCCAATTTACAAATGGCTTTGACTTGGACAAAGGTCCAACGACTGTAGCGGTATTGGACTTTGTAAACCAAACCAGCCACAGATTAAACAACCCGGGTGGTATAGTTGCTTCTGCAGTAGCATTATCATTTGAAAGAGATAAGACATTACAGTTTGAAACTGTTGACCCTGCTGTAGTATCAGCAGCTATTCGTGAACTTGGTTACAGTAGCTCAATTGTTACAGACGCAACCTTACTTGCTCAACTGGCTGATCACATCGGCATTAACAATATAGTGTCCGGTGAGATAAGAAGAATAGAAATAATAAGAGACGGAAGCGGAACTTACGCTGAAGTTACTGTACATGCAAAAGTTATAAACAGAGTTACACAGCGCCCTATTAATGGTGCAACAGTTACACAGAGAAGCTCATCAATATATGGTTACACCGGAAATAGCGATACGCTCATAAATGAAGCGCTGACAGCATCCGGCTATAAACTTGTTCAAACCATGCTTGCAAACCGCTTCCCATATACCAGTGTTATACTTTCGTCTGACCCACAGGCTATTCAACTTAGAGGAAATAATGGTTGGAGAGTAGGGCAAGAAGCAGTTGCTATCCGTTCCGGTTTTAGAACAGCTACGTTAAGGGTAACTAACGTTACTAACTCTACAACAATATGTAGAACTATTGAAACAACGCGTGGCGTATCCACCAGTGATATGGTTGTAGCTGTTTATGAAGAGAAGTTTGATGGCGTACCTCCAGGACCCAATGGACCGGGTGGCGGTAATAAGAGTTGGATTACCATAGCCGGTAGTATTGCTCTTGGCGCAGGTATATATATGCTTGCAGGTAATGTAGATAAACAATGGCGTTGGGGTGATGCTCCGAGTGCATATCCTATCGCTAATATTGCTATGACTCCGATAACTCCTACTCCGGGTGCTTCTGCAAACTATCCTTATGCAGGAAACTATGTTACTTGGTCACATATTGATGGTGCTGCAAATAGGGTTGCTTATGTTATTTATCGTGAAGAGCCGGGTGGTATTGGTGCTAACTTTAGAGATGTTCCTATAGCTGTAGTTCCCGGAAATCAAACATACTATTATGATATGGTACCGGCAGATTATTACTCATCCGGAAGTTTCCCGGTATTACCGGCAGGTGAAAGAGCGACTTACATAAGCTATACTTATGAGTTGACTAATGAAGCTAATGCTATGAGCGTTACTGTAACTCCTGAGGGTCCAATACGCGACGTGAATTATATGTGGCCATTGAGTGAACATAATACTAATGTGCCTGAAACCAGTTTTGTAGAAAGTGATGATACGTCTTATACTGTTGGCGTTTTAAATCGCGCTCCAAGGTTTGGAGATATGCTTAGGTATAGAGTTGAAGCAGTTTATGTTGCTACTGATACAAGTGCTGAAGCTAGTTCTTCTGACGAAGAGCGCACATATGTTATGAAAACAGCTATGTCAAGTTTAAGCGCTAATTCAACGTATATGAAATACCCGGTATATGAAGCTTTAATTGATGGCGACAGCATATCAATTATTCTCTCCGGTGATGATTTGCAGAAAGCTGCCTATAAGGTTTACGTAGATCGTTTTAAACTTCAGATATCAACTACTGCAGATTTTAGCAGTGTATTAGGTGAGATTTCAAATGATTATATTGATAAAGACACTTTGTCATTCCCGAATATCCAGAATCATTTCACTAATGTTAACATAAATACTTTAAAACAATACTATTTCAGAGTAGGTATTGCTCCTATAAGCAGTGCTACGCAGCCAAAGGTGGCACCGGCTAATGGGTTTGCATTGCCGGCTGATAGGTCAGGAACTATGAATGGTTTTGTTTGGTCTTACCCGACGCAGATTATTGCCTCTGTAAACCCAAGTTCTCGCGCTTTGAACGGTTCAAAAGCAAGTGTTTCAAAGTCCGGAGTTCTTTCACGTAACGGTGTTAATGAGGTGTTTATGCCAAATAGTAAAGGCGGTAATGGCGGTCGTACAGTACAATCCAAGGGAAGATCAGTATTGTTCTAATAATTACAATGAAATACGGTTTTAAATAGAAAAAATGGGTATAAGTAATTTGTATATATCAGAAATTAGGAGTAAAAAGTATGCTAAGTAAGTCAAAAAACAGTGGATTTAGTTGCGTTGCAACTACAATTTTTATGGCATTGTGGTTAATACCTATATTATTAGTATCATTTTCCGCACAACTTAATGGTGCTGTTGCATCAAGTTTTTTGGTGTTGAACACCACGAAATCAGCTGTAGATGTGCCTGATAAGTTAGTGAGTACAGTGGACTTAACTCTGCCAAATGCACTTGCTTCTTCAGGGTACACAGTCTTACGGTTAGACTCAACCTCTCCAATCTATCAGCGTGCTAAGGGTAAACTTGACACGACTGAACAAACGCGAATGGATGAGGCATATAACCGCGTAAAGAGTGACACTACCAGCATAAATGATAAAACTACTGCCGCAGTATATTTGGGCTCTATATTGGAGATGGATACTGCTTTGACTGTTGATATACATGGTATGGACAGAGACCCTAATCGTACATACTCAAGAGTTATGCTTACATGTACAGTAATGCGCGCACAAACTGATGCAACCGGAAAGATTGTTCGCAAAAATGGCAATATTACAGCATATAAAACAACTTATCAAGCAAGCGGTCGCGCTGACAGGATAGGCACCGGCGGTTATATTACTGACGAAGCCCTTGATATTCAAGCATTGAATAATGCGATGACTGACCTTTTAAATCAGATCACAGCGTCATCAACTACTAACCAATCTATCCCTGTTGGGGAATATGAGGTTAAAAGTGGCGGAAAGAAAAAGGGCAATAATAGCATACTCCTTATAGGTGGAGTTGTTGCAGCTATTGCTATTGCTGCTGCAGCCGGTGGTGGCGGCGGCGGAGGCGGTGGTGGTGGCGATGTTCCTCCTCCCCCTCCTGTAAAACCGCAAGTATACTCAAATTCAAAGCAGCATTCTGTAAATGCCGGTACAAGCACCGGAGATGTGCTTGTCAGCCTTACAACTATCCCTGCTTTAGCAAATGGTGATATTATTTATGTATATCGTCAAGATGCAGACGCCGTACTCCCATCTGTAAAATCAGAGAACAGCAAAGCATTTAGTGATTTCTATGCATTATCTTCAACAAAAACCCTTATCGGGCGTACAGGTGCTGTTCCATCCAGAAATGGATTTTTGATGCCAACTCCCGGGCATAACCGCCTAATGAAGGAGATAGCAAAGTCAAAAGCTCCCGGCGCTCCGCAAGGCGATTTTGTTACTCAATTCAACGGAAGTGGCAGCAAAACACTATTTGAATATATTGATAGGGGCTTATCTAACGGTAACTATCTCTATAGCTTCTATGATAGTGAATATAATTTTATGATTAGCGATATTGTAAAAGTAGATTCTACAAATGTTGAGGTGAGAAACGTAAATGCTGTTGGGCAATACCCTTCATCAAGAAGTGTTGATATAACTTGGAATGCTCCTACTCTATCAACAAATGTTACCGGATATAAGATATATGTCTTAAAGGGGACTATAATTCCTGCCACAGGCATACCATCGACATTTAAATATAGTTCTTATACTAACAGTCAACTCACCCAATTTGGGTTTAAATTATTGGCAACTGTTCCTGCCGGTACACTTAGCTATACACATCGGTTGGATTATCAGGATACGAATGATATATTTATTTATGTTATAAAATCAGTTGTGTCCGGCAAAGACAGTATTGGTCCATATATGGCTTCACCATATGTCTTATTCCCATCAAATAAAGATGTTGTCGACCCTAATGTAAATCTACGTCGAGATGGTGGTGGTGCTCCTTATATGCAGTTAACTTGGTTACCTGCTACATATTTGCTTTCATTAATTAATGACCAATCATATTTAGAAGAATATTTTGTTTATGATATTTACTATGCTGAAGGTCCGTTAGATTCTAATATTATCTTTAATATTGAAGAGATGCCTTGGGTAATATTAAATCCTGATAGTCCTGTGCCGTATGATTCACTGAGGTCTACTTATAGTCATACCTTGGATAATATATATAGTCCATTTAGTTTGAATACATCAAACAACTATATTATTGTTGGTCGCGATAGCGGTTATGGGTATCCACATCTTAACTCAATGCCGCCATACTTCATAACAACATATCCTATATCTGGTCCGGATCAAATGTCATATGTAACAGCCGGCATAGAAGATGATAATAAACTTAGAGTCAGATGGGATCTTGGCTATAATATGTATGTTACCGGCTTTGATATTTATAGAAAGATTGTTGATAGAGCTCATGCGAGTGATATTCCTACCTCCTACACAGTATCCGATTTATCTGATTGGTATCTACGCGCTACAGTTGGTCCGGATGCAAGAGTATACGAAGACAACTTGGAAGGAGTAGGGTTCCTTGCAGACCGCAATTATCTATACGCTATAGTTCCAAGATATTATGATAATCCTCGTTTAGAGTATGACCCACCATATCTTTGGGATGATACCGGGTATATAGATCCTTCTTCTGCACAGGCAATCAATGTTAGAGTTGCCTATAACATGGCAGATAAAAATGCCAAATTGGATTGGGCAGCTCCATATAATGCTGCTTTAATTAGAAATTATGTCGTATATAGAACGATAGATTTACCTATAGGAACAAGCAGTATTACCCAAGATCAGTGGGATACGCTTGAAGCTGCCGGACAATTAGACGACGTTGGTCAATATTTAAACAATGTCTTTACTATGACAGAAAATATTGGCGGTCTAATGTCTACTCCTGGTACTATTGTTTCTTATATAGTTCGAACAGAAAACTCGGAAGGACTTATAGATGTTGGTACTAACGGCAGATATCAAGTCGCTCAAGCTATGAGCCAAATAACAGAGTGGAGTGTAGTTGTTGAAAAAGACTCTCCGAAGAGACTTTATTACTCTTCAAATCCTGTGAATAAGACATCAGATTATGCTACTTTACAGACGAGATTGCAAATAACTGCTAAAATGGGTGCAGCAGCCGCTGCAGGTCAGCTTATTACAGTATCATTACCTGCAGGTGTTCGCGGATACTTCCCTGGTGCAGATCCGGATGGTTCACGTACTATTGTCTTAAATGCTGATGGAGTAGGTTATGTTGAATATATGGCAGATGCAGATGTTGACGATGTGACATTTACCCCGGCAACATCAGAAAGTCTGGCTACTTTGAGAATCACTGTTCAGCAGTATGGTTATTTGGCAAGAATACCGCTTAGTGTTGATGATTTGTCATTTGTTGGCGAGCCTAGAAACATAATGATATCAGCAGCAGCTCCGGCAGATAAGAATTACTCAACTCTGTATGGTGCTCAGCCGGATACTGCATATGGTATGCCACTTTTTTCCGGAGATAGTGCAACTATAACCGGCAAAGTAACTGATATGAAAGGAAATGATGTTTTCCAGGGCACGAAGATTTGGGTAACACAGACATATACTAAGTTTGCTAATAATGCTGAAGCTCGTACCAGATATACCAGCATTGGTGATTTGACTGCTCACCACCAGAAAGTTGTCGGAGGCGGATTTGTTACTAATGGAATTTGCGAGATTAACGATAAAGGAGAAATAACAACTCCTACTTTTGCTTCGCCATATTCCGGTGATTACACAATAATGGCTATTCCTGTATTAGCTACTGCAAATACAACACAGCTTTCAAATATTACAAGTAATAACAATGGTGGTGCAACTGATACCATATTGAATGCTCAAACAAACGCATTCATAAAAGATGGTAGCGTTATACGAATGGGCTCTGTTGCTATACGTAATAAGACCTTAGTTGCTGCGGATACTTGGGAAAACTTGTCCGGTGATGCTATTATATCTACAAGTGGACAAACAACTATAAGCATGACTGCTTATGATTCTGATGGCAAGGTTGTTCTGCCAGGTGTTCCATATAAAGTTGCGCCTACAAAATCAGATTTAACAGGAGCTGACTCTGTCGACATTATAACCGGAACTACGAATGGCTACATGGTTTTCGACATTGAATCCAAGACCGGATTTACCATTCTGGCTAAAGGAGTTGTTGCCTGGCCAAACCCGGACGTTGCAGACACTAGCTTGAAAAGTGCTATTACAAGAGGCGTTCCTGCTATTGTATTAAACTTTACAGGTTCTACTGCTACAGGAGCTACGCCAAACAATGCTAGATCTTTGACCAATGTCACCATATATCCATATGAACAGGCATATATGACAGCTGTAAATCAGACACGTAAGTGGTTTGGTGGGACTACAAATACAACAGAATTTGCGACAATAGCTTATGATACTGATGCCAGTGGCAAGACTATATATTATGTATCTACAAGTGCCAGCAATACTAACAGCACGACTGCTGTTACCGCTGGCGGTGTTATAACATTGCCTAATGGTCAGTCAGTTGTAGTTCCAAATGTACCGACATCTGTAGAGCATACCTTCGCTCCTACAAGTAATAATGTGGCAAAAGGTATTATTGTTGCTGTACGCTTTAAATCCGGAGCAACTGAGAATATCAATACTATGACCTCATCCGGTACTTTATATGGTGTTACAGCTATAGATGGTGGCAACACTGTCATCAAGCTCTTTGATCAGACTGTTGCTAAACAATACTTTAATAGCGGATACAATATTTCATCTATTGATACTATAACTGTTGACGAGGATCGCGATGCTGTTATAGCGGAATCAATTAACTTTACAGCTAATCATAAAGATTATTACGCAGCATTAAGCGCTAATGCTGCTGAAAAGAAAGTTGTTTACTACGGAACTGCTGATGGTAATGTTATTGATAATGACGTAACAAGTCTCTTTATTCCAAAAGATCATGAGATTGTTATTGGGTATGGTTTAACTAATACAGCATCAGGGTTACACATTCCTGGTCAATTAGTGAACATTTCAGCTGTAAGTTATGGTGGAGGTTTGAATGCGGATAAAGTTTCGGTAACAGGTCTCAGCACATATACATCAACTAAAGATAATAAAGATGCGAACTACTTTATAAAAGTAGCGCCTAAGGGCACATCAGGCACAGGCACAGTTCAGTTTGGACTTTCCGGATACACTGGCACAGACTATACTATACATATCGGTCTGCCGGAGTTTGCACCACTTACTGTAACACAGCCGACAAGCAATGTTGTTGATCTTGGTACAGGTGCTGTTACTGCATATGGAAACGCGCTAATACAATGGAATAGCATAGCTTATGCCGGCAGCTATGATGTTACTGTAAGCAATGCAGTTGATACAAAAACTATAAATGTTCCTAATACAGATTTGTCATATACACTCAATTTTGATGATACAAACTGGGCGGTATTTACCGGTACAACATGTAAAGTAACAGTTACAGCAAAGGTACCTGCGGGGTATAGGAATGCAAATGGTACTGCAGGAACTGAAGGCTCACATGATGCTTATTTCGTTGCTGAATTGACATCAACAGTTGAAAAAGATAATGCTATTGTCTTCCCACCGAAGAATCCTACCAGTCTCGGTATTAGCTTAGCTGGCGATAATAGTCTTGTATACAACTGGACTAAAGCAGATGGTGCTACAAACTATTACTTGATGCGTGGTCGTTCTTACGATGGCGGTGTAAACTTTACTTGGGATAATCCTGTAGCAGGTGGTGGACTACTTGGTGATGTAGCTACTTACCAAGACAGTATTAAGTCAGGCTCTGAAGGTGGAGTTACACATTATTGCTTCAAACTATTAGCGTATAATGCTAAAGGCGGATACTCGTCAATGGGCTGGATTGTATGTCCAACCATGGAGTGGACAGGTCTATAAGAAGTAACCGGTAAAGTGGTTAAACTTATGGCTCAAATGTTTTCATTTGAGCCATAAGTTTTTACTCTACTTAAGAAAAACAGAAGAAAAATTGAAAAAGAGCAGAATAGGTATTGCATTTTTTGTTAAAATAATGTATACTATTATAGTTGAAATATCTGTTTTGATATTTTAATCCAACTTAAATCATTGCCCGGTGGCGCAACTGGCAGCGCAGAGGACTTTGAATCCTAAGGTTGGAGGTTCGAATCCTCCCCGGGCAGCCAAATATTTTATGAAAGAAGTCAATCGCTAAAAAAAGCTGTGGACTTCTTTTTTGTTTTTTTCGAGGTGCTATTTATGGATATTTCATATAAGAACTTAAAGGATTTTAAGGAAAAAGATTTAAGGGATTTATTTTTGTCTGTTGAATGGTCATCAGGGCATTATCCAGACAAACTTGTAATTGCCATGAAGAATTCCGGCACAGTATTTACTGCGTGGGATGGCGATAAACTTATCGGACTTATAAATGCTTTAGATGATGGTATTATGACCGCCTATGTACATTACTTACTTATAAATCCTGCTTATCAGGGTAATGGTATTGGCAAGGAGCTTGTGCGGCTATTGGTAGAAAAGTATAAAGATTATTTACGTATTGTTTTGATAGCTTACGATAAAGAGGTCGATTTTTATAAAAATTGCGGATTTGAAGTCGGAGAAGAAAAAACAGTAATGCTTATAACTTCTCTTTGGACTTGAGGGTCATTAGAATAGTTTTCGACGACAGTCCGACAATAAGAAAACATAAAAACTGAGTTATATAAAGTATAACTCAGCTTTTACATTTGCATCGCAAGAATAGAGATTAAATATTATCTTACAATATCAAAAGACGTATTCTCTTTTAGCTCTATCGGCTGAACCAAGAGATTTCCGTTTACGCTATTTACTGTCAAATTGTTTCCGAAAACCTTTGTTACTTCGATATTAAGTTTATTATCGTTTTTGGTAGCGATAGCCCAAAATAGCGGATGAATTATCGCATAACTATTGTCACCTTCAATAAAGTTCATTGGGTCAAGTTTGAGTTCTCCTGCCTCTTTAAAATAAGCGAAGCCAAGAAAAGAGTCGTAGACAAGCCAACTTGCAGGAGAGGTCATGTAAGTAGCGCCCCAGCTAGGCTCACCTTTGTGTGGGCGATACATAAGACGGGTGTCGTTAGAGCCAACGCCGTCTCTGTCAACAACTTCCATCATCTTTTCCCAAACCGGCAGAATCTCCGCGCGCTTTAAGTTTGCAAGGTTAGTGAGCATAAATGCCTCAATGTACGGAAGCCAGCTGAAACTCGCTGCTGCTTCCATAGTTTCTGGGTCTACCTCATCCGGCGGAACCATAAAATTATCATTACAGTTATACTCTAACAGAGAATCGGCAGTTGAGTTTAATATCTTCTCATCCAAAATATTTTCATCAGTCAAAAGGTGGGCAAAATATTGCCCTGCCATCTGTCCGCCGTGGCAGCTCTCTTTCCTAACCCCACCGTCTTTAGCATAGGAGATAAAGTGTTTGCCGTTCCAAAGGTCAGCCATCAGCCGTTCTTTCGCCAGCTTTGTCCAACGCTCAATATCAGCGTCTAAAGAGCTGTCACCCATTTTTTTGCTCCATACGCTCATAATTTTAAGTGCGGCAAGCCACAGAGTCGCCATATACCCGGTCGTGCCAATGTAGTGGTAACCGTCATAGCTCGTTCCAAGCCCTTCGCCGACTTGCGCCACGCCATGACCCTCATCAGCCCAGATACCGTGTCGCTGCAATGCTTTTTTCGCGTGTGGGTACATTTTAGCTGAGAAATCAGTATCGCCCATAAGATTAGCGTGTTTCGCGGTTTGAATGATAAACGAGCAGGTCAAATCAGGCCAGGTGCTTTCTCCCTTTTTCTGTTCTAAGTGTCCGGCGCCAAGGTCGTGCTGAATGCCGCCGATATCGCTCTGAATATCAGCCCATTGCGTTAGCTCTTGAGCATTTAGCGATGGGAAAAAGCTCTGCGTTGTGGGGTGCGAGCCGAGCCGCTGATCGATAGTTCCCATACAGCCACCCATCTCAGTCGGGCCTTCATTTATGCTAAAACGTCCATCCTTATAAAAAAGACTGCTAGTCACAAGCGGATAATTGCAGTTGGTTAGGCGGCGTTTCAGCCAAGCGGGAAGGGTAGTTTTTGCTAAAAGCTCAGATAAACCGTTGCCTTTTTTCATTATCGTATCAAAATTATCACACAAATGCGCAGCCATCTCCGCAGCGTTATTGAAATTATTTAACCAATACTGATGTCTGTTCACCATGTAAGTATCGACAAAGTTTGGCATAGCGGTGACGACGAGCATTGACACTTCTTTTGTTTCACCTGCTGCAAGCGTTATTTTAGCGACAATCTCAGCATGGTGGCGTATGGCGTCAATATTAGCGCTCGTCTTGATATCCACATCCTTTTTAACTGCTATTATATGTTCGCCTTTTCCAAGGAGATTGTCGGGGGTACCGGTAAATGACACGCCGTGATAACGTTTATTTTCACTCTCTGTCTCTTTTTTGCCTGCCGGGTCGTTGAAAAAGTGATAAAAGCCATCGCCGTAACCGATATTGCTCTCTCTTTCTGCAACGCCACCGGAAAGCCCGATAAGATTACTCCAACCAAGTTTGAGTTCCGCGTTTAGTGTCTCATTGCTTTTATTTGTAACGCTACACTTGAGCAAAAATGCCGGAATAGAGCTCGTTTTCAGGTCATGCGGAGTAAAAGTGCCTTGCAAGGTAACATTTATGCCCAATTTCTCACTATTTAGGTAAGCACGCGGAAAATCCGGAGTAAAAGCCAGATCATCGGTTGCGCTTGCTCCCTCGTTAATAGGTGTAGTCGCAAGATCATAGCGTTTATCATTCAAGATTGCTGACAGATACATTCCGTCAACGCCCATAACATCTTTTATCGGCGCATCTTGGTTATTGTTCATGGAAAAGTTTCTAAAACGCCCGTCTCGGCAGATTTCTATACGTCCGCCACCAATGCCGCCAAGGGGCATACCGTTCGCTCCCCATTTAGGGTCGCGTTTGGCTATTAAATATCGGCCTGCCTCGCCGCTTTCAACAAAACGTTTCCACGTAGTGATTAAAAGTGTTACAGAAGTAAGCTCTTTTGGAAAACCGGTTATTTGCAATGGTCCGTTTCCTCGTGATAAGGGGAAAGTGCAGAGCAAACGCCACGAATATCCTGCTATAGATGAAGGGATAATAGCATTTCCTTTCTCTCTGCTTTCAAGTGGCAATATCTCATGATCTTCGCGTAAACCATCAAGGTCAATTTTGAGATCAGTGATGGATTCTAAGAGCGCCAACTCTTCATTTTTAACCAAAACGTAAAAAGAGTAATCAAGTTGCACCAGTGGGCTTGGAATGTTCACTTCAAATGGTTGTCCCAAGTTTGCTTTTTCATAAAAAAGCTCTTGATGTTCATTCTCTCTATAGTCATAACGGGTGTTATAATTGTTCATTTTATATCCTCTTCTTAAATTCTTTATATATTTTAGCTTATTATCTCTCATTTGTAAAGAGTTTTTTGAAAATATGCTTGTAAAAAGTCAATATTTTTGCTACAATATATAAAGGAAAAATTATATGAAAATAAAAAGAGCATTAAGTTTTACTTTATTGTTTGTGATTTTGCTTCCGATATTGGCACAAGATATCGCTAATAACTCTGTGAAGATTATGCAAGATTGTGGCTCTGCTGTGGTGCGTTTGCACGTTATAAGTAGCAGATTGACCTTAAATGGTAAAGAACAGAGCGAAAGCTATGGAAGTGGTGCTTTTATCTCTGCTGATGGGTATATTATTACAAATCATCACGTAGCCGGCAAGGCTGTAAGGATATTCTGTACGCTCAAAGACAAGACTGTGGTTGAGGCGGTTTTGGTTGGCACAGACCCTCTGACTGACATCGCGGTAGTAAAGCTTGTGGGTGAAAAAACAGATTATCCATACCTCAAATTTGGTGATTCCAACAATGTCAAAGTTGGCGACACGGTTTTTGCACTCGGCAGTCCGCTCGCATTTTCTCAATCAATCACCATGGGAATCGTCAGCAATACCTCATTGGTTTTACCGGAAAGATACAGTAGTCAGCTTATTGAAGACGGAGAAGGAATAGGGGACATTGTCAGCTGGATAGCGCACGATGCCTTGATTTTGCCCGGAAACAGTGGCGGAGCGCTTGTAAATGTTGATGGTGAGATTATAGGCATTAACGAGCTTTTAGTCGGTCTTTCTTGCAGCATTCCGAGCAATGTTGCAAAAAAGTCCGCTATGGATATAATAGCACACGGTGAAGTTTTACGTACTGATTTTGGCTTTACCTTGCAATCTGTATTACTTGCTATGCCAAATGGTGTACTTGTAGCAGATGTTCAAAAAGGTAGTAATGCCGAGTCCGCAGGGCTAAAATCCGGCGATATAATAACTGCTATAGACGGTAAAAGTATAAATATACAGTTTGCTGAAGAGATGCCGATGTTAAACTATGAGCTTATGCATATGGAAATAGGAAAAGTCGTAACATTTGATGTTATAAGAGATGGGACTGAAAAGCTTGTTATAGACATTGAAAGCATTAAGAAGAAGAGCAAAAAAGATTCCGAATATTTGAACGAACTTTTAGGCGTTCTCTTTGTAGAGGATGAAAAGAAGGGGCTGACGATAAAGTCAACAAAGGCATCATCAGGGCTGAGCAAGGTTTTAAATATTAAGGAATTTGCCATTGTTAAGAAGATTGATAATCAAGAAGTGGTGAATTATGAAGACTTAGAGACATATCTTGATAGCTTAGATTGGTCAAAGCCACGACAGTTGCTCTTTACGCTCGCATCCATAGATAAGAGCGAGATAAAACGAATGCATATAATCACGGTAAATGCTGCAAAAGAGGTGGTGAATGTCGGCGCTTTGGCATCTGAAAGAAAACCGTGGATACCAATAAAGACTGATAACGTAAGCAAAGAAGTTATGGCGCACCTTGGCATGAACTATAGCGGCGGTGTTGAGGTCATAGAGGTGTACACAGGGAATAATATCAAGGAGACTCAACTTTTAGTTGGAGATATTATCATAAAGCAAAATAGCAAAGATATTATCGAGCGATACACAAAGGGTGAGATAGATTTTTCTGATATTTATCGCAGAAATGCTATAGGTGATACTTTGAAGTTCACAGTTTTGCGCGATGGTTCTGAAGTTGATATTGATGTTGTGCTTGATCGCTATCCTGTGAATCCTGCTGCAGTTTACACGAATGATGACTTTGGATTCACTGTTCGTGACCTCAATATATTTGATAAAGCGTATAACAATGAAAATATTTTGGGTGTATACGTAAATAGTGTAAAGTCCGGTAGTTGGGCCTCTTTAGCGCAACTTAAATCTGCGGACATTATAGTTGATTTTGCAGGAAATGCAGTGTCATCAACGGACGACTTACTGTTGCGCCTTGAAAATATGAAAAAAGAGGGCACAACGAGCGCAACTTTAAAGGTGTATAGACAAGAGAAATATCATTATTTATCTTTGATTATAAAGTGGGATGAATAATTTTATAAAATAAAAAGTGAGGAAAAGGAATGAAAAAATTATTGGTTATTTTACTGTCTGTTTTATGCTTGTCAGGTCTTATGTTAGCACAAACAGAAAAACAGGTGGGTGCAAAAGTGCTTACCGAGGATTTAGGTAAGGCATTTGTCACATTACAGGTGGACTTTACTATTTCAATGTCGTTCACTATGTGGGAAGAAGATTACAATGAAGAGTACAGCGAAAAGATGCAGCTCTTACCTGTCACTATCATCTCTAAAGATGGTTTGGCAATATCTGTTTCCGGTGCTGATGTTAAAAGCGGCATTGCTGATGAGATGGAAGAGATGCTAGAAAGCCAAGGTATGTCTGAGTACGTTGAGAATTTTAGCTGTAATGTACAGGTAGAAAAGATGGTTTATGTTATGGCTGACGGGCGAGAGATTCCTGCTGAAATAGCTTATGTTGATGTTCAGAATGACGTTTCTGTTTTGAGACCTGTTGAAAAAGCCGGTGGTGATTTTACATTTATTGATGTTAAAAATAGTGCAACACCTGAACTTTTGACCGAAATACTCACTCCTTTAAGAACTATCGCAGAATTAGGGCATCCATTAGTTGTAGTTCCTGATTACATAACCGGTATTGCAAGCGAGCCAAAAGATTATTATATAGCCGGAAGAAATACCAGAAATCTTACTGACGGCATTACCTGTTTTACTGTTGACGGCAAATTTATCGGTATGCAGGTCGGATTTAAGGCGAATTTGGGACGAGATTCCCAAAACTTTATTGAAGTAGATTCAACAGAGCCAACTGTAATATTGCCGGCAAAGTATATTGTTGAAATTCTTGGAAATGTAAAATAGGAAAATATTTTTAAAACTTTTTGTTGTGCGCTTGACAAAAAACAAAAAAAAATGTATAATTTATAAGTTGGGTAATGACATTTTTTAAAATGCTTACAATTTTAGCTTGTTTTTAAGCGCCAACCAAAAGGAGTTGAGAAAATAGATGGTAACTATTGATGTACGTGACGGTGAATCAATCGACAGCGCAATCCGTCGTCTAAAACGACAGATGCAAAATGCAGGCATCATGGAGGAAGCTCGTCGTCATGAGCGCTACGAAAAACCTTCTGAGCGCCGCCGCCGTTTGGCAACTTCTTCTGCTCGTCGTCGTCATATTATGACTGACCGCGACTAGTTTAGACGTTTTTTGAAAAAATAGGGGTTGGGGCTTATAGTAAAACTATAAATTCTGCCCCTATTTTTCATTTATTTTCTTAAAAAAGGCATATTGTGTCAAGTTCAAGTATAGAGTTTAATAATAATAACGAGTTAGTGGCTATTTTAGGCATAAATGACTGCCATTTACGCTTAATAGAGAGCGCTGCCAATGTAATTATAAAGGTAAAAGAGAAGCACCTGGAGGTTGAAGGTGAAGGGAAGACCGTGAAGACCATCACGGATATTCTGACCGCGCTTTTGAATAATTACCGCTTGGGGCAGACTATCACCTATGATGAACTAAAGTATGCCATAGAAAACTCCGGCTTGACAGGGGCAACAGGCAAAGATGTTGTTGTTTTTGATAAGGTACTTCTCACTACTCACCGCGGCAAACCCATAAAGCCAAAGAGCAAGACACAACTTGAATATTTTAAAGCGCTTGAGGAAGACGACCTCGTATTTGCGATAGGTCCTGCCGGAACAGGAAAAACTTATCTTGCGGTTGCAATGGCAATAGCCGCCTACAATGAAAAGCTCGTACAGCGCATAGTCTTAACGCGCCCGGCAGTAGAAGCAGGGGAGCGATTGGGATTTTTGCCCGGGGACTTGCAGGAAAAGATTAACCCATATTTACGCCCTCTATATGATGCTCTTTACGATATGATGGAGGTTGACAAGGTTGATCGTCTGCTTGAAAAGAACATCATAGAGATTGCGCCGCTTGCCTTTATGCGCGGTCGCACTATAAACGATGCCTTTATCATTATGGACGAAGCACAAAACACGACTCCGGAACAGATGAAGATGTTTGTAACCCGTATCGGCATGGGCTCAAGGGTGGTTATTACCGGTGATATTACACAGATAGACCTTCCGCTTGGGCAACGCTCCGGGCTTATAGATATTATGAATGTGCTTGATGGTGTTGACGGCATAGACTTTATAAAGTTTGATGAGTCAGATGTGGTTCGCCACCCATTAGTGCAAAAAATAGTTCGCGCATATAATCAAAAACGAGATAATCTAACAAACGATAAAGCGCAAAAACCGGGTGAGGAAATTTAGAAGATGGCAGCCGCAAGTTCAAAGTCAAAAACAGGGGTTTTTATACGGAATGCGAAAAAAAATATTCGTACAAATGTGCGCGCACTTCTCATTTTCCTCTCTGCGTTTGTGTCTGCTGCTCTTTTAACCTTATCTTTTTACACTTCTAATTTCGCACAAGTAGAAAAGACACCAATACTGATATCAGCATGTTTTGCGATTTTTCTGCTTATTGTTTCTATAAGCATAATTGTTCTACAGTATTTTTCAAAAAAAGTTTATTCAAATTTAAGAAGCATAATACTATTTTTAATATTTTTGGTTTCACTTCCACTTATAGTTTTTTTAGCCGGATTTGGTTTTAGCGTAGAGGGGATGCTCTTGGCGCTTCTTATAATACCTGCCGGCGTTATGGGAGTGACCGGGTTGCTTGGCGCGCCAACTGCGTTTATTTTAGCGATATTTGTTTCACTCATAGTAGGATTCCCCAATTCTCATGACGGCGCTATAGCTGTAGTGCTTATGCTCTGCGTCTCATTTGTCGGCATAATTATGATAGACAAATTTTGGCCTGTGCGCAAAATAGCATTATCGATTCTTATATTATCATTGACATATTTTGTGATTGCTCTGGCAATTTTCGCGCGTTTTGACACATCAATGTTGCCAAATGTTTATTATCTATTTACCTTTATGCCGATAATAGCAGCGCTCAGCGTTATGATAATAGCGGTGGGTATTACCTATTTCTTGGCTCGCCCGTTCCACATAACCACAAAGACAAGGTTAATGGAGTTATCCAATTCCTCAACAGGACTCCTTTACAGAATGAGTACCGAAGCACCCGGAAGCTATCATTCTTCCGTGATGGTGGCAACTATTGCCGAAGCCGGTGCGATAACGGTCAATGCCGACCCATTATTAACGCGTGTCGGCGCTCTGTATCATGATATAGGAAAGCTTAAGCGTCCGTCATTTTTTGTGGAAAATCAAGTTCCGTTAGGTCTTGAGAATAAACATCCGAAAATGTCGCCGCGTATATCACATTTAGTGTTGACCAGCCACGTAAAAGAGGGCGTTGAGATAGCTGAAGAGAATAATTTGCCGGAAGAGATTATTGATGTCATCCGCTCTCACCACGGCACCACACTTGCCGCGTACTTTTACCATAGAGCGCTCAGCGAGAGCGATGGCGCTGAGGTGAAGGAGTCGGACTTTAGGTATCCGGGGCCAAAGCCACAGACAAAAGAGGCAGCTATCGTGATGCTCGCGGACTCGGTACAGGCAGCGGTAAAGTCCTTAAAAGACCCGAACCGAGCAAAAATTGACGAGATGGTTGACAATATCTTTAATAACCGCCTTTACGATGGGCAGTTTGATGAGTGCGGCATAACATTAAGAGAGTTGACAGCGCTAAAGGACAATTTTGGCAAGGTTTTGACCGGACTTTATACTTATACGCGTATAGAATACCCGGAAGTGAAAAAAGAGGGATAAAACATCAATGGCGATATTGCTCCAATCATTATATAAAACAAAGCTGAATACAAGAGCGTTGAAGGATGCCGCAAAGGAAGCTCTCCTCTTTGAGAACGAAAATCCGGACAGAATAGAGGTGAGCATAGTATTGAGCGATGACGCTGAACTGCAGCGACTGAACAGAGATTATCGGGGCATAGATAAACCGACAGATGTGCTTTCATTTTGTCAGGATGAAGATTTTATGCCTGTAAAGAGCGAAAAGAGGATTTTGGGAGATATTATCATCTCCCTTGATACAGCAGCGTTGGCTACGAGTGATTCAAGAAGTTTGGAAGACGAAACTAAGTGGCTGATAATCCATGGTGTACTGCATTTACTAGGGTATGATGATGAGACTGAAAATGGGTATAATGAAATGGTAGAAAAGGGGTTGGCGATTTTTGAACGATTATAGTGAAGATAAAAATATAGAGACCGATGGCATGATAGAGGAAACTGAGCATAAAGAGAATGATTATCTCTTTACCAGCACGAGCGGTGAACATAAAAACAGAAGTTTGGGGCAGAGCTTAAAGATGGCTTTTGCTGGTTTGACGCATGTCGTTTGGACACAAAAACATGTACGCACCCAGCTCTTGATTATCATTTTAGTGCTTATGCTATGTTATGCTTTAAGACTTAGCGTGATAAATGTGCTTTTTGTTATAAGCGCTATCGTGCTTGTGATAATTGCCGAGCTCTTTAACACCGCGATAGAAGTGGTTGTCAATATGATTACGATGAAGTATGACCCGCGCGCGAAAATTGCAAAAGATGTGGCAGCGGCAGGCGTATTGATGGCATCATTTTACTCGATTTTCGTTGGGTTTGGCATCTTTTTGGGTAATATTGATATCGTGAAGAGCATAGGCGATTTTTCGCTGGTGAAGTGGGGAATTGATCCGCCGAGCCCGATTGTGGTGTTGGTTTTGGCGTTTAGCGTATTGACGTTGATTGTAATTTTAGGTAAGGCGAAGAAAAATCATGGGAGCATACTAAAAGGTGGTGCGATAAGCGCGCATACGGCTGTGGCGTTTATGCTGTTTGTTGCTATTGCCATCTACAGCAAATTGCACCTTCCTGTTACTATTATGGCGCTCTTGTTAGCGCTTTTAGTGGCACAAAGCAGGGTAGAGGGACGCATTCATACTGTGCGTGAGGTTATATGGGGCGCGCTCGTTGCCATTATCCTTATGGCGCTTTTGATGCTCTTTCCGTCATCTGCCAAAGCCAATTCTTATGATGAGAATTTTTTATCTTGCCCGAGCAATATTTGTGGAGTGATTAACTGTATGTTACCCAGTGAAAATTTAGCGGAGATGGGGATAATTCTTCCAACACCTCCCACCCCTATAGCAAGTTATGTACCGGCAGTCAGAAGCGGAAACCTTCTTTATATAAGCGGACAATTACCGCTCGTTGACGGGGCTATCCCTGAACAGTACATAGGGCTTGTGAATAATGATACTGCGCCAATCGCGGCAATGGCAGCGACTCAGGCAGTGATAAACGCGCTAAGCATAATTGAAAATGAAGTGGGAGTAGATTGTGTTAAGAGGATTGTTCGTTTAAACGGTTATGTTAACAGCGACCATGAGTTTACGTTGCAGCCCATGGTGATAAATGGCGCGTCAGATTTTTTGGTACGCATTTTTGGCGAGGCAGGTAAACATACACGCGTTGCGGTCTCTGCCCCCTCTCTTCCGCTCGGAAGCGTTGTTGAAATTGACCTCATAGTTGAGCTTTATGAAAGTTGTCAGAAGTAGCATTTTAGGATTTTGTTTTGGTGTTGACAAAGCAATCTCCATAGCCGAAGAGGCGCGCGAAAAACACCCGGATAAAGACATCTACACCTTAGGCCCGCTCCTTCACAATAAGCCGGAAGTGGAACGTTTGCGCGAGCTTAACATATTACCTGTTGATATTAAAACTCATCTCTTTAAAAAAGATGATATTGCTATAATTTCCGCGCATGGTATAGCGCCTGAAAAAGTTCAAAAGTTGCGTGATATAGGCGTTTTAGTTATAAACGCGACTTGTAAAAATGTTGAGCGTGGTCAGAGAAAAGCCGCTGAGGTGAAAGCGCGCGGACTGAAAGTGGCTATAGTCGGCTCTCCAACCCATTCTGAGGTGCTTGGACTTATGGGACACGCCGGGGAGGATGCTGTGGTTATAGACCCGAAATCTCCCGAAATGGATGTGCTGAACTTAGGCGATAACCTCGGTGTAATCTCCCAAACCACGATAACAGAAAGAGAATTTCAAGAAACGGCCGAGCGTATCAAGGAAATCTCTTTGCTTGCCGAGATTTACGATAATGTCTGCCCCACAACTTCAGCGCGGCAAAGAGCAGCATTAGAGGTGGCAAATATTGCGGATGTTGTGCTTGTTATAGGTGGTAAAAATAGCGCAAACTCTAACGCGCTCGCGAGTATCTGCAAAGAATGTTGTGACCACGTCTTTTTGATAGAAAAAACCGCTGAATTAAGGGAAATTTCAAGCTATTTTACTCCTGATAAAACAGTCGCGCTTGTCTCGGGAGCATCTACCCCAAATTGGCTGATAAATGAAATCGAAAATGAGCTTTTGAATCAGTAAAATTAGTAAATTAAAAGCATTTGCCCGCTCTTTTGTAGAAAGTTCAAAAAGAGGGGGCAAAGTTTTGCCGAAATTGCAGGTATACATATTGACAATTTGCGCAAAATATGATATCATAAAATAATGTTTTTTAGGCGAATTAGAAGATAGTTTCTATATTTGCGACTTAAAACCACTTAGAAGGAATGAAAAAGTGAAAGAATATAATGTAGCAGTAGTTGGTATTGGCGGTGTTGGAAGTGAGATGGTGCGCATCTTAAAGCAGCGCAATTTTCCGTGCAAATCTTTGCAAATTTTTGCGCGCAGTACCCGCGATGAGGTTGTTGATGGTGTAACGTACAATGTGAAAGCGGTTACAGAAGACGCTCTCGATAATATAGATGTGGCATTTTTTGCCGGTGGTGAAAAAGCAGATGATCATTTTGGGCTTAAAGCTATTGAGAGACGAAAGAGCGTTTCCGGGTTAAATAAACTTGTCGTTATTGACAACGGCAATGCGTTTAGAATGTACCCGAATGTTCCGCTCGTGGTTCCTGAAGTGAACCCGGAAGATTTAAGAGAAAACACCGGTATCATTGCCAGCCCGAACTGTTCTACTATTCAGATGGTTGCCGCGCTAAAGCCGCTTCATGACGCTGCGCGCATTAAACGCGTTGTTGTTTCAACGTATCAGGCGGCGAGCGGAAAGAGCGCTGCTGCTCGCGAAGAGCTCGTAAAGCAGACTAAAGATGTGGCAGAAGGCAATGCCCCGGTTGTTGACATTAACGTTTTTCCGTACCAGATTTACGGCAATTGCTTACCGCACATTGATGTCTTTTTGCCCGACGGCTACACTAAAGAAGAGCTGAAGGTTATTCAAGAGACGAGAAAGATTTTGGGCGATGATACTATTCAGGTCACCTGTACTGCTGTCCGTGTTCCTGTTGATAACGCGCATGCTGAGAGTGTAAACGTTGAGTTTTACAATCCATTGTCAGCGCAAAAAGCTCGTGAAATTTTGGCAAATACTCCGGGCATTATCGTGCAAGACGATGTCAAAAATAATATTTACCCACTTCAAGCTGACGCTTCCGGTAAAGATGAAGTTTTCGTTGGGCGTATCCGCGAAGACCGCTCTGTTGCTTACGGCATAAATTTCTGGGTTGTTTCAGACAATTTACGAAAGGGCGCTGCTTTAAATACCGTACAAATTGCGGAAAAGATGATAGAGATGGGGCTTTTGTAGGGTAGGGATATGCGTGTTTTAGTACAGAAGTATGGCGGAAAATGTGTTGAACATGGCGGTAATGACCTTATTACCATTGAACGTATAAAAGACACTATTAATGCCGATTTTATGCCGATTCCCGTAGTTTCTGCTATGGGACGTGAGTTCAAATACACAGAAGATATTATTGAGGCGCTAAAATCAAAAGAGAAAATTCGCGACATAGCTTTGACCCATTTTTACTCAACAGCTGAGCTTGTGAACATAGTTCGGTCTATCGGTGAAAAGATTTCTCCGCGAGAGCTTGATATCATAATGAGCTGCGGAGAACTTATATCTTCAGTTCATATGTCACACCTTTTAAACTGCAAAGGCGTTGAGAGTGTATCCTTAACAGGCGGACAAGCAGGGCTTTATACTGATGGATTCTTTGGGCGGGCAAAGGTTGTAAAGACAGATGTTACGCGACTTATAAAATATTTGAAAGATAATGTTGTGCCCTTTGTTGCCGGTTTTCAAGGCGTTACCGAAGATGAGGGCGCTATAACTACTTTGGGCGAGGGTGGCAGCGATTACACCGCTGTTGTGCTTGGTGCTGCTATAAAAAACGCGCAAATTGATGGCGTTGAGATGGCGGGAGTTGAGATTTACAAAGATGTTGACGGTGTGATGAGCGCAAACCCTGCTAATTTTAAAAATGACGCTCCGCCGATACTAAACCGCAACCTCACCTTTGACGAGATGTGCGCTATGAGCAAATACGGTGCTGATGTTATTCAAGCTGAAAGCGCGCGCCTTGCTCGTTCGCTCTCTCTCCCTGTTGTAGTGCGCAACTTCAAAAACCCGACAGACCCGGGAACGGTTATTAACAGCCATACGCCGATTAGCGCTCCAAGCGTGGTCGGTATTGCTGATATGCCCTCTTTGGTTGTCTTTACCACTGCTGAAAGTAGTGTTGAGACGCGTGATAAGATTATTGCCCTTCTTGAGGGTGAGAGGTTAAATTATCAGGTGATTTTGACTGCTTCGGGCGCGTATAAATTCGGGCTTAAAAAGGAAAAATATAGAGATATAGCGCTTTTTGTCGGTAGTTTATTGCAGGACAATCATATTTCATTCTCATTTGACGAAGACAATTGGGCGTTAGTAACTATAGTTGGTGAAAAGCTACGAGAGAGCGTTGACGAGACCGCGGATAAAGCGTTGACAGCACTAAAAGTGCATAATATTGACGTTGTCGGCTATATTAAAGATGATTTGAGTTATTCGGTTTTGGTAAAAGAAGTAAAGCGCATTGAAAGTATTATTTTACTTCACAATATGTTTATTACCGGGAATTAAGGAGATTTTAAGATGACCACGCGAAAATTATTTGAAGGTATTTATTGTCCCATTATCACCCCCTTTACGGCTGACGATAAGGTGGATGTAACAGCGCTTTCCGATATGATAAATTATCTCATAGAAAAGGGGATTTCCGGCATAGTTCCGTGCGGCACTACAGGCGAGAGCGCAACGCTCACGCACGCTGAACATACTATGGTTATAGAGAAAACCGTTGAGATAGTCGCAGGTCGTGTTCCCGTGATGGCCGGCACCGGCTCAAATTCTACAAAAGAGGCTGTTGAGCTGACGGAAGATGCTGATAAGATGGGCGCAGATGGTATGCTTTTGATAGCTCCGTACTATAACAGACCTTCACAAGATGGACTTATTTATCACTTTGAGGCAGTAGCCGCAGCGACTGATAAGCCGATAGTTATGTACAATATTCCAAAGCGCACGGGCGTTAATATGGAGGCTGATACCGTGGCAAAGCTCGCGAAAGTGTCAAATATCACCGGTATCAAAGAGGCGAGTGGTGACCTTTTACAAGTGATGTCAATATTAGCGAAGACCGAAGACTTTACCGTGCTTACAGGCGACGATAATCTCCTGTTTCTATTTGTTGCGTTGGGCGGACATGGCGGCATTTGCGCCTCTTCCCATATCTTCCCTGATCTCTGGATGAAACTTTACAATCTAGCGCGTGAGGGCAAAATAGCAGAGGCACGAGAATTGCACTATAAACTCCTGCCGCTCGCAAGTGTTCTCTTTGTAGAGCCGAATCCTGCGCCGCTCAAAGCCGCAATGGAGATTATAGGCATACCGTCAGGCATTCCTCGCCTTCCTATGACCAAAGCGTCAGAGAGTTGCGCACAAAAAGTAAAAGCAGTTATAGAGAACATCTCAAGATGAAAGTGCTCGGTGTCATACCTGCCAGATACGCGTCAACCCGTTTTCCGGGAAAGCCGCTCGCGAAAATAGCCGGACGTCCGATGATTCAGCACGTTTACGAACAGAGTAAAAAGGCGAAATCGTTGGATTTTCTGCTCGTTGCCACAGATGACGAACGGATATTATCCGCTGTTGAAGAGTTTGGCGGTGCTTGTATGATGACCTCGGACAAACACCCAACGGGAACGGATCGACTTGCGGAAGTAGCGTTAAAATACGCGGATTTTGACATTATTGTTAATATTCAGGGCGATGAGCCGCTTATAGACCCGGACACAATAGACCAAGTCGCAAATAAGCTTATAATAGCTGATAACGCTGATGTTGTGATGGCAAGCGCGATGACGGAAATCTCGGAAATTGATGCTGAAGACCCAAATATCGTTAAGGTGGTCACAGATTTATCGGGACTGGCGCTCTATTTTTCAAGGAGCAAAATACCTTATCCGCGCGATAATAACAGCGGTCGTTTTTTAAAACATATCGGGCTGTATGCTTATAAGCGCGATTTTTTGCTTGCGTACGCTAAGATGCCATCAACTTGCTTAGAAAATAGCGAGAAATTAGAGCAGCTTCGTGTGCTTGAAAATGGGTACAAAATCGCCATGGCAGAGATAGAAGACGATATTTCAATCGGTGTTGATACCGTAGAAGATTTACAGCGAGCGGAGATGTTGTTTAGAGATACACATTAAAATCCTTAAAATAGGACAAGAATTTTATGAAAAATGTAAAAGTAGGAAATGTTGAGATAGGCAGCGGTTGCCCGCTAGTTTTGATAGCCGGTTCGTGCGTTATTGAGAGCCGTGAGATGTCCTTTGATATAGCAGGGCAGGTGAAAGAGATTTGTGACAGCTTAGGTATGCCGTATATCTTTAAGGCATCATTTGACAAGGCGAACCGCACCTCTATTCACGCTTTTAGGGGTCCCGGTATTGAAGAGGGTATGGATATTTTGCGCGACATTAAGGAAACATTTAATATTCCTGTTTGTACAGATTTCCATGAGCCGTATCAGGCAAAAGAGGTAGCTAAAGTCGTTGATTTGCTCCAAGTCCCGGCATTTTTGTGCCGACAGACTGATATGATTGCGGCGGCAGCGCAGACTAATAAGCCGGTTTCCATAAAAAAAGCGCAATTTTTGGCGCCGTGGGATATGAAAAATGTCGTTGAGAAATTCTATGAAAGCGGCGGCGAAAACCTGATGCTCGCCGAACGCGGCGCGACATTTGGCTATAATAACCTAATTGTTGATATGCGTAGTTTGGCTGTTATGCGTGGCATGGGCGTGCCGCTCGTCTTTGATGCCACCCATTCGGCACAACTTCCCGGGGGAACAGGCAATGCGACAGGCGGACAGACTGAGTTTATCCCGGCGTTAGTGCGCGGCGCTGCGGCGATTGGTATGGATGCCCTCTTTATGGAAGTGCATCCCGAGCCCGCAAAGGGCAAGAGCGATGCCACCACCATGTGGAAAATCAGCGAATTAAAGCCGTTATTAGAAACAGCACTTTTGATAGACAAGGTCGCGCGAAACTAGTTTTACGCAAAAATCAGCGTAATTTTAATTGCCACCATTTTTTTACGAGAATGGGGGCAGTTTTTTTGGTTTTGTCAAAAAGTGTATAGCAAATTCCACTATTTTCCACTTGACAATCATTACAAAACCGTGTATCATTTATAGTGAACAAGCTGATATGACCGCAAAAATACTTTTTTATAATGTAAAAAAAAGATGTTTTGTCCATATTTATAGTTGCTAAAAAAATATGTATACGATATTTTACGAGGTTTTACGAGCAAATCGTCAAAAAAATACGATGTTTTTTGGGCTCTATACGCGTTAAATGACGCGATAATAACATCAAAAATGAGGTGTAAAAGATAAAATTTACCTAAAAAATATCCATATTTTGAATTCAAGATATATGCTTTACAATAGAGACCGGTAGAGATTATTTATTTTACTCCTTGAATGCCCTTTTTACTTGTAAAATTTCCGCTTATGTGGTATAATTTATTGAGTAAAATATGACAAAACACGCAACTTTTATCTGTTGATATTTGGCGGACGCGTTATATTGTGAGTAAAAAAGGGGATTTGTAGTATAATAATATTATGAACGAGAAGTATAATCCGAGTCTTATTGAGACTAAATGGCAGAAAATATGGGACGAAAATAGTGCATATAAGGTTGATGAGAAGAGCGAAAAACCGAAATACTATTTTTTAGAGATGTTTGCGTATCCTTCGGGCGATTTGCACTGGGGACACCTTAGAAATTATACGATTGGTGATGTCGTCAGCCGCTATAAGATGCACAACGGCTATAATGTGTTGCACCCAACGGGATTTGACGCATTTGGTCTTCCTGCCGAGAACGCCGCGATAAAGCACGGCGTGAACCCTAAGGACTGGACATACAAAAATATTGAGAATATGATCGGTCAATTCAAGCGTATGGGTTATGCGTATGACTGGGATAGGCAGATTATTACTTGTTCCCCCGAATACTACAAGTGGAACCAATGGCTCTTTATTCAGCTCTTTAAAGCAGGTCTCTGCTATAAGAAAAACTCCCCGGTGAACTGGTGTGAGAGCTGCAAAACCGCACTTGCAAATGAGCAAGTAGTAGGTGGAGCGTGCGAGCGTTGCGAAACGCCGATAGTAAAGCGCCCTATGGAACAGTGGTACTTGAAGATTACCGACTACGCAGAGCGGCTTTTGGACGGTTTTAAGGATATAGACTGGCCGGAAGATGTTATCGCCATGCAGCGCAACTGGATTGGTAAAAGCGAAGGTGTCGAGTTTGGCTTTGCCCTTGAAAATGCTCCTACTGAAGAGGCGTTTAGGGTGTTTACCACCCGTCCCGACACCATATTTGGTGTGACATTTATAGTTTTAGCTCCCGAACATCCGCTCGTTGAGAATATCACCACAGCGGAACAGAAATCCGCGGTAGACGCTCTTAAAAAAGAGGTCGCTACCATGAGCGAGATTGACCGTAGCTCTACGGAATTAGAGAAGAAGGGCGCATTTACCGGCGCGTACGCCATCAATCCTTTAAATGGCGAAAAAGTTCCGATTTGGATAGCCAACTACGTGATGCTCGACTACGGCACAGGCGCTATTATGGCAGTTCCGGCGCACGATCAGCGCGACTTTGAGTTTGCGAAAAAGTATGATATCCCCATAAGGATTGTTATCGCGCCCAAAGATTCTGATTTAAAGGCCGAAGAGATGACTGAGAGCTTTTCCGCAGTCGGCGTGATGGTAAACAGCGGGAAATATGATGGCATTGAGAGCTCAGAGAGTTGGGGGAAAATTGCTGATGAGCTTGAGGCAATAGGTGTTGGCAAGCGTGCAATAAATTATAGGATACGTGACTGGGGCGTAAGCCGTCAGCGTTACTGGGGAACTCCGATTCCCATTATTTACTGCGAGAAATGTGGCACTGTTCCTGTTCCCGAGAGCGATTTGCCGATTATTTTGCCGGAAGATGTTGAGTTTAACAGCGATGCCGAGACACCGCTTGCAACGAGCGAGAATTTTGTCAATACTACTTGCCCGCATTGTGGTATGGCAGCTAAACGTGACGTTGATACTATGGACACGTTTTTTGATTCCTCTTGGTATTTCTTACGCTATTGTAGCCCAACTTCCGATGATGTGCCATTTGTTAAAGATGCTACTGATTATTGGATGTCCGTTGACCAGTATGTTGGTGGCCGTGAACACGCGACTATGCACCTTATTTACGCGCGATTTTTCAATATGGCGCTCTGCGACCTTGGACTGGTTAAAAATGCTGAGCCGTTCAATAAACTCTTTAATCAGGGCATCGTGACCGCAGGCGGCAAGAAGATGAGTAAACGTGCCGGAGCAGTTCCGCCAAACGATGTGGTGAGCGATTACGGCGCAGACAGCGCGCGGCTTTTTATTATGTTTATGGCTCCTGCAGGAGACAGGGCAGAGTGGGGTGTTGACCCGACGACAGGAAAGCCGTACACCGTACCACCGAATATTGATGGCATTTTCAGATTTCTGAGCAGGATTTGGCGTCACTTGGCGCAAAATCGCGCGAAATACGATAAGGACTGGACAACAAAACTCGGTCAAGTTACTCTAAGCGAGGCGAGCGTTAACCTCCGCAGGAAGACGCATCAGACTATAGCAAAGGTGACGACAGATATAGAGAGATTTCAGTTCAATACTGCGATAAGCGCCATGATGGAGCTTGTCAATGAGCAGTATAAAACGCCATTGGACGAAAATCTTAAAGACGTGAACGTTGCATGGAGCGAGTCTATAGAGGCGCTAGTTCGCCTCCTGAGCCCGTTTGCGCCACACATGGCTTGTGAGATGTACGAAGAGCTTGGGTTTGCCGAGTCGCTCCTTACAGCGCCGTGGCCACAATTTGACAATCAGACGGCAAAAGACTTATCAATTGAGATTCCGGTGCAGGTCAACGGTAAAATTAAAGCGAAATTGCAATTACCGGCAGATATTGCGCCAAAGGAAATGGAAGAGATCGCGCTAAACGACGAGTTTGTCCTTAAAGCTATCTCCGGTAAAGATGTTGTAAAGGTAATTGTTGTTCCGAAAAAGCTCGTGAATATTGTTATTCGTGGGTAAACGGTGAAAAAGGTTAAATGGCTTTTCGAGTAGAATACAAACACCGCCTTTCACGAGTAAATATGCTTTCGGGTTTATTCGTGACAGGCGGTATATTTTTTACGGTTGCTAACACGTTGCTAACATATTAATAATATAAAATGTCTATAGTCTCAACTAATTTCGATGCGTCTATTTTAGTATAAATATCTTTAGTTATATCGCCCATTGAATGACCTATAGCTTTTTTAACTAGCAAGTCTTTAGCACCTAACTCGTCCATACGGCTAACAAAAGTAAATCGACAATCATGAGGCGTATGGTTCATACCCAAGCTCTTCATGAGCGTATCAAACCTTATTGACAATAGATTTCCTTTTTTTCCTCTACTAGGAATATAATCTAATAAAGTCTCATCTGATAAATCATATATCTTTCTAATTATCGGTAAAATGTCTTTGTGAAGAGGGATGACGCGCCCCCTGCCGGCAGTAGACTTTAAACCGCCCACCATATAACGCTCTTCAAGGTTTACTGAAGATTTACTAACCGTCAATATTTCAGAGCGCCGCATTCCCGTATATAATAGTATTAGAGCAAAACGCACTATATCGCTATTGCGAGCATTCAACTCGCCCCACAATCTATTTACCTCATCGGCTGTAAACAAATTACGCTCGATTGACGGTTGGTATCCACGTCCGACACTAAGCTTAAATGCAACGTTTGTTGGTATAATCTCATTGACAACCGCGTACTGAAATAGGTGGCTAAATAAGCTTGATATCATAGATTTTGTACCGTAACCAAAAGGGCAGTCATCAACTATCTTTTGTAAGATATAGCGTTTAATGTTGCCTACAGCAAAGTCTTTTATTGGTAAACAATATTTTACCCAAGCTCCATTTAACCCTTCGCGTCTACTGTTGGATAAGGATTTGTACGATTCTTCTCTTTTCCACATATTGAATATTTGCTCTAAAGTGAGATTTTTAGCGTTATAAAGAGCGGGGTCGCGGTTATACTCGGCAAGGAACGATACAGCTTCCATATAGCCGTTTTTGGTTAAAGGGAAGGTCTTTAATACTTTGCGCTCGAACCTTGCTTTCTTTGTTTCAGGGTCATAATGGCGGACAGCCGGAGCAAATACATAATACTTTTCTCGTGACTTCCATTTTACAACAGAACCCATACCGTTTGCCATCTTTTTCATCTGTTTTTACACTCCTTTTTCCCGCTGATTAAGACCATTTTCGTGACGTCACGAAAATGGTGCTTGACAAATATTTAATAGGAGAGTATAATATTATAGTGGACGTTTTAAGATTGTGTTCCGAAAACTGAATTTTATACTCTCCACATTAGCCCTGACGGTGTTCGCTGCACCTGAGGGGCATTTTTCTTTTTTTTTTACTTGATAATTGTGACCCAACTCGGGTCAAATCCTATTTGTTTCATGGTTTGTTCAAAATCAAATACCGGAGGTCTTTTTACCTTGAACTTACTTGCATATGGTGGAATATTTAAGAGTATGGTAAATTGTGAGCCGTGTGGTTGCCAAGTAAAGCAATGGGAACCTGTACCAATATTGTAGCCCTGAATATTCCCGTTTTTATTTACGCGCCATTCAAAATCGCTTGTTACATACCTAACCGCTTCATGCTCAAATAAGGTGAACTCTAATGTGTTAAAATTACGAACGAGTACACTCGTCCTTAATGGCTCGAATTTCTCTTTTGCGATGTTTATCCTCTCATTCCAAATTGACAACACTGCCGTACCTGTTTGTTGTACGTCCTCATGCGCGTCATTGATTCCATAAGAGTAATCCGGAGAACAACGCCCTGAAATCACTCGAATATTGTTAGATGTGTGTGGCGTGGTGTGTTTGACGGACTTTACCGACCACGCCATACCTTCGCATACGACGTCCGCTAACCCGAGGGGTTTGCCTAGATGCTCTCCGCTTATCGCTTTAGCGAAAATGTCTCCCCAGTCTTCACCATTTATATCTGATTTTCCTATAGCAAAATAGTAGGTAATCCATTTTCCTATTTCATAAATGACTTCATCAGGGATTAGACCAAGTGGGTATAGTTCAAACGGATCTCTTCCCTTATTATCTCTCAGTTTTGGTCTCTGCACAAAGAGCCTCCTTTAACACGGCTTTTATTACGTTTATCGGTACAGCATTTCCTGCTTGCTTACGTGTTTGGCTGTCATTGCAAACGATTTTAAAACTGTCCGGAAAACCTTGTAATCTTAACATTTCTCGAGGAGTTAATCTGCGACGACCGTTTACCAGTAAGTAGTTATATGACGCACCTGCACGTAAAGCACAAGAATACGGGTAACTTGATATATTGCCGCTCTTATTTTCGTGCCAAATACTTGGTGAATATTCGCTTTGGTGTGTAGATAGTCGCTTTTTAACGATTCGCTCACTTGCGAAAAACTTTTTATCGATGTTCTCGTTGGGTTCTAATATATCGTCAAGCTTCCCCACTTTTTTAGTTTCCGGAAAAGAAAAATTAACATTGTGGTCTAAGAACCCAACTATAATAGTTCGCTCCCTCTTTTGGGGTAAACCAAAATCCAACGCATTTAATACTGTGCTATATACCTTGTAATCCAGTTCCTCTAGTGTGGTTAGAATCGTTTTTATCGTCTTACCTTTGTTATGCCGGCTTAACTGCTTGACGTTTTCTAATATAAAAATGCGAGGCTTCTTTTTTTCTAGTATCCTTGCTATGTCAAAAAAGAGTGTTCCACGTATATCGTCAAATCCTAACCTATTGCCTATAATACTAAACGGCTGACATGGAAACCCTGCGCACAAAATATCGTGGTCAGGAATGCTCGAGGCATCAATCAGAGTTATATCACCGTGAGGCATAAGGTTATAGTTTGCATGGTACGCTTTCTTGGCATCTGCATCTATTTCACTGGCAAACAGGCATTTTCCGCCTAAAGATTTAGCTGCTAAATGAAAACCGCCGATACCGGCAAATAAATCAATAAATGTAAAGCTCATTTCTATAACCTCCTTCTATAATAAAATTCTGCGTATTATGTGATTTTCCTCTAAAATCTCGCATTGAACTTCCGATAAGTTATTCGGGATTTCCGAACATCTGTGCTTGGCTTAACCAAACCGTATCGCCATCAACGGACACATCTAACTTAATCTGCCCGTCTTCAGATGTGTACAATATCATCTCGCTATCATTGTGTTTTTCTATTTCATTCATAATAATTCTTCTTCTTGTAGGTCACCACCACCAATCACTTCACCCGACTACAACCCGTAGCCAACTGGTATCATTCTGTCACCGGTTCATATCTTCTTACCATAGCTTACAACATCAAGGTATTTTTGCAACTCTGCTTTTTCGTATTCTGCGATTAAGCGTATCATATTATCAATAACCCCCTCTTTATGGTACGCATTAAACGCGCTATAATAAAGCTGCTGGTCAGTATATTTTACGTCAATAGGCAAATACCCGTTTTGTATAAGCTCTAAGTTTATAAGTAATCGCCCTGTTCTACCATTACCATCAATAAACGGATGGATGCCCTCAAACTCTATATGGAAAAGAGCCACTTTTTCTATAATATGTTTGTTTTTATATTTACCTGTTTTATACTCTCTAAGTAACTGTTCTATTTGCGGCGCTATAAGATACGGTTGCGGCGGAATATGTGCTGCTCCTGTTATCATTACCGGAACATTTCTATAAATACCTTTGTTTACTGCATCATTAGTCAAAACTAAAGAGTGTATCTGCTTTATAGTTCTCTCGTTTATATTCTCTTTTTCTTTAGCCAATTCTTCTATAAAATAAAATGCATCCCTGTTTCCTATAGCATCAAAGTGAAACTTTAACGGCTTTTTATCTATCGTCATACCCTCTAACACAAGTGCTGTTTCTGATAGTGTCAAAGTACTACCCTCTATAGCGTTTGTGTTGTAGGTAAACTCAACCATGAACGGTTCCCTTAATACCTTTAATTCTGCCTGTGTTAGCTTGCGAGAGTTTAATAAGCGGTGATGCAGAGCGTCTATTTCCGCAAAAATAACCGCTATATCAGACGAAACTCCTTTATATTGCGCATTACGTCTGTCTATAGGTCTTTCGGCGTTTACGGGGATATAATACATGCCATTATCTTCTATAATGCCTTGTATACGCCCCTCTTGCGCTAACATTCTTACGCGCCTTGCGCTTAAGTTCCATTTTACCGCCGCTTCTGATGCCAGCATATAACCAGCTTTTTTTTGCTTGTATCCTGTCTTTTTTGCCATTATATATTTCCGCCTTTGTGCGAGAGTCGCTTTTTCTAAGATATCTTATTATATCATAAAGTAGGAAATATGTCAAGATATTCTAAATGTATTTTGGCTTATATGTTTCCGCTATATACACCTAAATAATCGCAAAACTTAGGTGGGTTTTGGAAATGTACCTGGAAAAGTGTAAAACTTAGGTATGTTACGCGGTTATGAACTCCAACTCTTCGCCCGCGTTCATCTTGAACCGGATCTCTAATGGTTGCTCCGCCGCCCTGACCTCGGCATGAGCGAAGATTATGAAGATAAGCTGCTCCGAACCACCCGCAGAGAGGCTGACGAAACGATTGAAACTCGCGTCATCGTCCCCGGATAAAAACCCGTCATATTCGTCCCCCCTGTCAGACAAAACCACGTATTCAACTAAATCGTCATGGTCTATATCTTTGCCGGACATATTTTTTATATCAACCCATAACGCCAATACAACCTCTTCGGACGGCGCAGGGTCTCCATAGTACACTTCATTACCGTTATCTCCTTTAAGGCGTATTCCATTTGCTAATTCATATTTGCGTGCCGTGAATTCAAAATTCTTTGTCCGCACAGTTTTATTTAGCTTTAATTCAACGGGGTTTCCTGCTGTGCTTTCACTTATACTTATGTCGGTATCCTGCTCCGATTCAACAACCGGCTTACTTTGCTCTGTCTCAAAAACATTATCTGTGTTAAAGCTAACATCAGTGAACGCTTTTTTAATAGCTTGGCGTATTTCCCATTTAGCTATCTCGCGCCCTGCAAATATGCCCACCGCGAGACTTAACACACAAGCTATCACTATAGCTGCGATCACGTTTTTATAAATCCAAGAATTACGGTTATTAGAGTGTGCTCCACTGTCCGTTTTTGTACAGGTTCCACACTTTGGGCAGTACAGCGTATCATCTTCCATGTTTTTAGCACAATTTTTACAGTATATCATTATTTTAACTCCTATCCTTTTTTCTACTTTTTTCTCCCTGTGACTTGTGACTAACGTTTCTATAACTCTGTATATATTAATAAATTTAATATTTATTTACTCGTAAATATGTATTTTTTATACTTCATAAGATTAATATAATATTAGTCACAGTCACAAACAGTATATTATTAAACTATTTACGAGTGAAACCGCCCCTTTTTACTGTGACTATCCCGTGACTAGCTTTTTCACCCACGCTTAAAACGTGTGACCAATTGTGACTAGCGACCGATTTTTTTTGTGACTAACATTTTAAAATTTGAATGTTAGTCACAGGCTAGTCACACCCTAGTCACAGGTTATTTACACCTCCAATGGCGTTGTTGCCCATACTCTTCGCGCCTTATTTCAAACTACTTTGAAAAGCTATTGCTCTTCCTAATATTCTAATATCCTTATAGTCCTCAGGTGTGAAGACCATGGGCGGATGCGCTGTATTTGCTGCAACGAGCGTAACACTGTTATTGGTAAGGTAAACATGTTTAAGCGTTGTCTCATCGTCTATCAACACAGCAGCTATCTCGCCATTCTCAACGGTTTCCTGTTGTCTTATGAAAACGATATCACCATTTAATATGCGGGCATCAATCATACTGTCGCCTTTGGCTATGACCGCAAAATCGGCGTTTATACCGTCTTCTAAGTCAATGTAGGCCTCTATATTCCCCTCGGTAAATATTGGTTCACCACAGGCGATTTCGCCCAAAAGAGGCGCTTTCTTTGTCTTTATAGGAACGACGTTTTGCAAGTCGAAAACGCTGAGAGTGTCGCCTTCTTTCACATCTATAGTGGGCGATTCGGCGATACTATGCATACTATCTGTTTTACCCAAAAGCCAATCTGATGTTACGCCCAATAATTCAGACATATTAAATACTACTGAGATCATAGGTTCTTGCTTACCGTTCTCGTATCTTGAAACAGTAGCCTTATTTAATCCGCCTGCAAATCGTTTGTTATAATCTTCGGCTAACCCATCAAGGGTATATTCTTTTAATTTTCGGGCAATCTTTAGTCTATCGCCAAACACTTCGCTAAACATTCATATATTCTCCCTATCATATTTTATCATAAAAAACAACTTTTTGCAAGCTGAAATATAAAAAATTATCAAAAAAGATAAAAAAAACATTGAAAAATTGTAAAAAACTTCAAAAAACTACTTGACATTAGAAAAATTAAGTTGTATAATAATGTTGTCGTTTACGATAACTTAATGGAGTGGATAAGATTTTGAAGAAAAAAAGTATAAAGCATGAACCGTATAAAAGATTCAAAGGGTTTTTATGCGAAAAGGGATTAACTTATTTAGATATTGCACGTGAATTAGGGATATCTGAGGCTTCTGTAAATAAGAAGATAAACGGTGTTTCAGACTTTTATATTAGTCAGATAGAACTTCTTGAAAATGTGCTTGGGGTAGATCACCATATTTTTTTGAACGATAAGTTATCGTAAACGATAACAAGGAGCATAGCTATGAGTGACAAAAACGAAGAGATTACGGGAGTTGACGAGGCGTACAAATACCCCGAGATAACAATTCAGCGAATGGGGAGTCAGTATTTAGTATTGTCAGACGGTCATCCAATCCGGAACGTGGTCGATTATGAAGTAACCGCAACCGGAAAGGGCGACATGGAAATTACGCTAAAAATAAAGCACCAAAGCGACCTTGTGATTATGTATTCACAAGCCAGTTCACAAGAGCAACCGTCATCTGAGGAATGAACCAGTTGTTGCGTTCCATAACATCTAAAAAGCCGGCAAACATACCGCGTTTTAGTGGGGTTTCGTTATCAAATACTTTTTGAAGGAGTTCGGTTATCTCGTTAAGCTGTTCTTTTTCCTCAAGAGGAAAACGACATAATGGAAACTCCTAAAAATAATTTACAAAAAAGTTTGAAAAAGGTATTAAAATCTCCTTGGGTCGTTCGTTCTGCCAACGAGATAATCTATAGAGACATCAAATAAGTCAGCAATACGGATAATAGTCGGCAACGCGGGTTCAAACTCTCCGGCTTCATAGCTTTGGAAAGTTCGCTCATTAACATTGATAAGAGTTGCGGTTTTAGCTTGCGTTAAGTTACGTTCTTTGCGTAATAATTTCAACCTTAGAGAAAATGACATGATAAAAAAACCTCAAAATAATTTTAAAAATTTACAAAAACCCCTTGACACGGGGCGTGCGCCGTGTTATAATAATACCATCACGGTGTATACACCGTGTAGTGTTGAGGCCGATAAAGCGGCAAAAGTAAACAATATAGCTAAAATAAGATTAGAGAAAGGGCTGACACAAGAAAGTTTGGCTACCCTGGCAAAAATAAATGTCAGGTATATACAAGACCTCGAAAATGGCAGAGCCAACCCTTCTTTAAAAATTGTTTACAAAATCGCTTACGTCCTCAATGCGACAATAGAAGACCTCTTTCCTGCCTTTCAAAACATTAAGGGGTCTTCTAGGAAATAGTACCACAAAAGGGCGGAAATGTCAAGGGGGAGAGTAAAATGCAATACAAGGGGTTTAAGGATTTAGTACCAAGCGGCGAAACGTTGGCATATGGCGATAAAGTCATTAGCTGTAGTGATTTAGACAAGGTGCGCAAAGTATGGGGTACGTCATATGCCAAATACACTACTAAATATGGGAGCGGAGGCGCAAATTTCGTGTTTATGGTCGCAATGTCTGATGTGTACCTTACCGGGTACGTACAGGGCGTACGGAACGAAAGGCGCAAGCGAAAAAAATAAAAATCGGAACACAATCTTAAAACAGGAGAGTAACAAAATGGAAGACATCGCAAGCAGGATTTCAAGCGCACTAATAGAGCTTGACAGTAAGAGGTATATACTTGAGGAAAATCGACTGGACTACCTCGAAGAGGAAATCACAGACCGCATAAACAGATGTGACGAAGATGGGCTGATAGATTTTGGCAAAGACCTTGATGTATGCGTACACGCTATAGAAGCTATGATAAGCACGTTAAAATCAATCAAAGACGATGTGGAAGAGCTTCAGATGAGCGTGGATGAAGAGCTTAGAAGTGAAGACAGGGAAGCCGAGGACGATTATTACAGAGAGGCGATTTAGATGGGAGACGCAGGGTTGATTACAGTTATATGCTTATTAGTAGTTGCCGGTATTATGGTCGCTATGAGGTAAGCTGACAAAAATTGGTAGGGTTTTCTGACATCTCCCGTTTTGCTTCCCTGCCGATTAGGTGAGAATCTTTAAGCTAAAAAGAGATAGGTCATTATATTTTTAGAAAAGTTTGAAGATTTTCACCGGATAAGAAAATAATATTTAGAGGTGAAAGATATGACGGAACACAATCTTAACATAAATAAGTTTTACGCAGACTACATCAAGACGAACCTCATAAGAGAGGATGGGCGATTGATGGAGCGGATGAACTTAACGCAAGCGGCTGAGCTTATTGGTGATACTACCGGTAATGACATCGCGGCGGCTATTTGCGCCGGTGAATACAGCGATTTCGGTAGTTGTTGCATTAAGACAAATAAGATTACAGGAAAGCCAAAAGACCGCCCAAGCTACACTATTTGGACAAGAAAGATTATAAAACACATCACTGGCAAGGATGTGGAGGAGATATTAAAGTAATGATTAAGGCACTAGATTTTATAGTAGGGAAAATAGAGCAGGCAGTTTTGGATTCTGAAATCGTGAATTATTTAAATAATAACATCGAGCGCGTGACTTGCGTTTTTGCAGGAGTTGCCCTTTTAGTTATGGCTTACAGCATTCTTAGGGATTACGTGCTGTGAAGAGAGATAAATAAAGGGATTTAGTATTTAGCATCTTTTAGGCGGTTTTTAATTTTATCCTTTCCTTTTTAAAGTTTTCCGTCTAAAATCGGCGCAAAAAAATAAAAATACAATATTATTTTATTTTGTTTTAACATAGTCCGGCACAGCGCCGAGCCGGGCAAACTGAAAAGGAGAGGGTAGAGAGATAAATATATCCCCTAAAAGAGGATTACCGGTGCGAAAAAATAACAAAGTGGTGACACTAAAAAAGTAAGTGTAGAAAGCTAATTTGAACTTTCCAAAAAGCTCTTAGGGCAGCGCCGGCTAAGAGTTTTGGAAAAGTAAAAAAAACAAAAACAAGAGGAAGGAAAGATGAACACACATTGGAAAAAACTAACAAACCCCAATTATTTGGGCTCATGGGATTTTATGCCCGGAGAAAAGAAGACGCTGACAATTGACCAAGTAACGCAAGAAGAGGTTATTGATGTACAGCAAAATTCAGCTAAAAAAGAGGTTGTAGTCGCGTATTTTAAAGAAAAAGGTGTAAAGCCCTTAATCTTAAACAAAACCAACTGTAAAGCAATTCAAAACATCTACAAAACGCCGTACATTCAAGAATGGTCCGGAAAACGGATAAGCATTCATATTGAAAAAGTAAAAGCGTTTGGTAAACTGGAAGATGCTCTAAGAATAGTTAATGAACGCCCCGGAGATATAAGCCCTGTAACTCAAACAGCAGGACAAATGTTTATATGTGAAAAGTGTAATAAACCGATAATAGGTGATACAAAATTTACAGCCGCAAAAATAGTTGCTTTAAGCCAAGAGCAATTTGGCGAGCAATTATGTTTGTCTTGCGGTAAAGAAAAGAGAAAGGAACTTGAAGATGTTACGACTGAACAAGAATAACTATTTTAGTACAAAAGCTGACAACTACTATATGTCATACTCACAATTTAAGTCATTCAGCACTTGCGAGGCGAGAGCCATGGCAGAGCTCAGATGTGAGTATAAACAAGAAAAGATATGTTTTTTGGAGGGGCATTATCTTGAAGCTTTATTAAATGGCACAGAAGAGAGTTTTTTACTTGAAAATCCAATAATGATTAGTAGTGTCGGCTCTACTAAAGGACAACTCAAAAGCAATTTTTTGAATGTTTATAAGGCATATGAGACATTAAAGAGACAACCGGCACTAATGAATACAATAAAGAGATGCAAGCCGCAAAAAATAGTTACCGGCGAGATAGAAGGCATACCTTTTAAAGGGTGTATTGACTTTATAGACCTCAAGACATGTAACTGTTGCGATATAAAATGCGTTAAGGATTTTAAACGCATAAACTCTGCAGAGGATAAAGGATATGTAAACTGGTATTTCGCATACAGATACCATTATCAAGCTGCTATTTACAGGGAATTGATAAGGCAAAAATACGGAAAAATCGGATCGCAGTCAATAATAGCAGTAACAAAAGAGAACACACCGGATGTAGCAGCGTTTACCTTTTTTGAGGGCGTTTTGGACGATGCTCTTGAGATTATAAAGTATTTTGCGCGCGAGTACAATGCTATAAAGCAAGGCGAGGTAGAGCCAAAACGTTGTGAGGAATGCGAATACTGTAAACAGACAAAAAGTATAGTTGAGTTTGAAACTATATATGAGTTTGAATAGGTGAATAAAAATTGAGTGCAGACGTAAAAAAACAGTCAGTAACAAATATACTATCTAAAGGCGGATTTATAAAATGTAGCCGGATTATCGGGCAAAGAATATCGCCCGAGGCATCTATATTAATTGGTACTATCGGCTCTTTTTATGATAATTATGAGAAGCAGGACGAGCTTGAAGAGGTTGACGGATTGCCCTGCTTCTACAAGAAAAGCGAGGAGTTGCAGGGGTATGCCTGCTTGAGTCGTCGCAAGTTTGATAGGGCTATTTTGGAGCTTAAAGAGTTAGGCGTGCTAACGGTTATATGTAAACGAAACCAATGCCCGACCAACTACTTTTATATCAATAAAGAGCGGCTGAGTGAGATAATGAGTGACCTGTTTTTCCATGTCAGCAACAATTCTAAAGCACGTAAAAAGAACGGGGTTGATGTTGATGAGGTTATTGAAAAGGCGAGCATTCCTAAGACCTCTGCCGGCAAAATATTGGCTGATATTTATTGCTTTGAGGATGATGAAAATGAGTAATAACATTGTACAAAACGTACATTCCCGAATGTACAAAATGTACATCCGCGAGTGTACAAAACGTACAATGCTAAACACTAAAAACAGGTAACGACTAATGTACAAAACGTACAATGACCATTGTACAAAACGTACAGAACCCATTGTACAAAATGTACAATGCTCTATATAATAGGAAAATAAGAAATATTAATTAGAAATATTAATAAATATATATAATAACTAAACAATATATAGTAAATAAGAGTTCTAACAAAACTTTGGCAAAATATTTTTTTTTATTTTCAATTTTATTTTTTATTTTTTTTACGAAGATTTTTTTACGGAGATTTACGAAAATGGGAAAATTGTTGTATGACGTAAAAGTCCAATACACTACAAGCGGTATTGTACAGGTTGTAGCAGAAAACGCCGAAGAAGCAAGGATAAAAGCTCAAGCAAAAGTAAGGGAACATGACGACCCTGTATTTGGGAACAGAGATAATTTTATCCGTAAAGATTTTAAGATAACGTCAAGAAGAGGAGCAGTTATTTAAGATGCCAAGCAGAGAAGAGACTAAACATGCAGTAAAATTATTGAGTGGTAAGATGGATGAAGCGTTTAAACGCGCTGAAGCTGAAATATACAGCTTAGGTTATTATGCCGGTGACATAGTCAAGAAGAGCAGCAAGTACAAAGATAAGTCTAAGCACATAAATCAAATTAACGGTCAACTAAACAGCATGGTAAAAGTCCTTAAGAACATAGCCAATAGCTATAAGGACGAGGGGGCGAGATGAATACTGTAACCGAAATAAGTAGTCTTGAGGAGTATTTGAAAATGCCTTTTAGTGAGGTAGGCTTTACTTGTAGATTTTGTAACACCGCTTTTGTCGGTGAGGCGAAAGAGGTTTTTGACAGAGCAGGTGATTCTATCAAATTTTGCCATAAGTGCTCCTTTAGCCTCTTTGATAATGAGTTTATTTTTGAATGTGAGGAGTGCGGCAAATATTTTACCAAAGATGCGCAAGCTGATGGTAGCGGAAAGGAATACAACGAAATTTTGTGTGAAAAATGTTTTGAAGATAGTTATAATATCTGCGCGGATTGCGGAACGGTAGTAAGGTATGACAAAACGTTTGGTTCTGACGATAACGACCGCGCTTATTGCCAAAAGTGCTGGGAAGACAGTGATACCATCGATGGTATGGGTTTAGCGAAGGAGGCGAAACTTGAAGAAATGGGATTTTAGCAAACTGTATCCAACAGAGGATTACGACGTTGTGGGTGAGGGGGACAATTGCAAGGTGCTATGTTCCGGATTTTATTTTAGCCAAAATGGTGATATTGAGTATTGTCACAGAATAGTAGCAGCAACCTCACTGAACGCTTACAAGAATTACAATAAAAACTTAGCGGGAGACATTGTAAAAGCAAATTTGACGCTTTTTATCCTTAACAAATATTGCAAGGTTGAGAACGCAAATGACTAACGAAAGTTTAGAGCTTATAATTCCGCTTCTGCCGGTGGCAAAAGGCAGACCTAAAATAACCACAGGAACAGGGTTTGCAAGGGCTTATACACCCAAGAAGACGCGAGATTACGAAAACAAGGTAAAGATGTATTTTAGGGCGCAATTCCCTCAGCATGAGCCATTTTCCGCTGACGACACTTTGAAGGTTACGATAGAGTTTTATTACCCAATACCTAAGAGCTACAGCAAGAAAAAGCGTGAGCAGATAATAGCCGCCGGAATGTATAAAAACAACGGTGAAGACCTTGACAACCTTGAAAAGGCGGTCTTGGACGCTTTAAACGGATTAGCGTACTGCGATGACCGGATAATATCTGAAGTTGAGAAACGGAAGTACTGGACGCTCCACAGCGAGGGTTATTCAAGGGTTGAGATAAAGAAGATTTAAAGGGAGAGGAGGCTTATATATGAGAGTTCTAAGTTTGTTCGACGGTATCAGTTGCGCTATGGTTGCCCTTGAGCGCGCAGGGTTTGAATTTAGCGAGTATTTTGCGTATGAGATTGATAAATACGCCATTAAAGTCAGCCAAAAGAATTATCCACAGATACAGCAATGTGGAAGCGTTGTGGGTGCGGATTTCAAGCAACATGGTGAGATTGATCTGTTAGCAGGCGGTTCACCCTGTCAAGACCTTTCAATTTCTAAAGGCAAAAACCGTCAAGGGTTGAAGGGCGAAAAGTCAAGTCTCTTTTGGGAGTATGTAAGAGCTTTGCGAGAAGTTGAGCCGAAGTATTTTATTTTCGAGAATGTCGCTAGCATGTCAAAAGAAGATAAGGCAATAATTACCGCTGAATTAGACGTTGAACCGATAATGATAAACTCTGCTTTAGTATCGGCACAGCAAAGAAAACGGCTATACTGGACTAACATACCAAACGTTGAGCAACCGGAGGACAAGGGGCTTGTTTTGCAAGATATTTTGAAAGATGGTTTGGCTTATGACGAGAAAAGTTACTGTTTGACGGCAAGGTATCAAGGCGCACATTTTGAACACGACTTTAAAAGAAAACAAAAGTCAATGGTTGCACAGTCAATAAGACTTGGCGAACTTGACGGCAAAAAAGGTCAAGCCCACAGAGTTTATAGCGTTAGAGGTAAGTCAGTAAATATATCCGCTAATGGTGGTGGTATAGGTGGTAAAACAGGGCTGTATAAAATAGACCTACCGAACGGAGATTATATTATACGCAAACTCACACCTATAGAGTGTGAGAGGTTGCAGACTTTGCCGGATAATTACACGGAAGGAATTAGTAATACTCAACGTTACAAAGCTCTTGGCAATGGCTGGACGGTAGATGTTATCAGTCATATACTGGGGAATATGAGGAGTAAACAAAAATGACAGAACTAAGACAAATAACGCAAGAAGAATTAAACGAGATACTACAGCTACATAAGATGTGGCTAAATGACGGAAAAGGAGGAAAAAAGGCTAACCTAAGCTCTGCTGACCTAAGCGGTGCTGACCTACGCGGTGCTGACCTACGCAGTGCTAACCTACGCTCTGCTGACCTACGCGGTGCTGACCTATGCAGTGCTAACCTACGCGGTGCTAACCTAAGCTCTGCTGACCTAAGCGGTGCTGACCTACGCAGTGCTAACCTACGCGGTGCTAACCTAAGCAGTGCTGACCTACGCTCTGCTGACCTACGCGGTGCTGACCTATGCAGTGCTAACCTACGCGGTGCTAACCTAAGCAGTGCTAACCTACGCGGTGCTAACCTATGCAGTGCTAACCTACGCGGTGCTGACCTTGACTTTTCTTGTTTCCCATTATGGTGCGGTAGTTTGGATATGAAAACCGATGGCAGATTATTTTATCAGCTTGTATATCATATTTGCCGGCTTGATTGTGATTTGCCGGAGTTTAAGAAGTTTGTAAAACAAAATGCTAAAATAGCTAATAAGTTTCATAGAGTTGAAGAGTGCGGAGAGATTAAGGTTGAAGTTAAGGAAAAGAAGGAGCAGAAAGCTGATGAATTGGATAAATGACAAACAGCTTAAAGATCTGAAAAAGAGGTGCGAAAAAGAGGATTTTCATGTATGGCCTACTTCATACGATATTTTTATAAGGTTTAACCATATAGACGGAGACATTTTTATGGTTGTTGAGAGTAGTGGAAATGTCACTATGTGCCCATGCAATGATGACAAAGAAGATAGAATGGTTGGATTTAACATTAAAAAGTTAAAGAAGCTCTTCGTCATTTTAGACGAGTGCGGAATAAAGTTTGAGGGGGAAGAGTGATGAAACAGACTTACGGCTCTGCTGTAAGGCAAACGGTATTAATAAGCGTTGACGAAGACCGTTATTTGATGTTTGGTGATGCTGCGCTTAAACCAAGTATTACAGGCGAAGGCTTCATTGGTTCAACTAATTGCGTGAGCTTTAACAGCACATCCATGCGACACCTTGCCGACATCTGCGACCGCGTGGAAGAAATAGTGAGAGAAAATGAGGGAGTGAAATAAGGAGGGAGACGAAATGAGAACTATAACGAGCGTTGAGGAATTATTAAATAGCTTGCCAAGGTTGCAAGCAAGAATGAAGATGGCGCAAGAAGAGATTGCGCGACTGGAGGCATTAGCGGAAAACATAAGATGCCCGAAAATAGAAGCCAAGCTCCAAATGACTCCAAAAAATAATGAGAGCTTGTCGAACTACATCAACGAGAAGATAAAGCAAGAGAATAAGCTGAAACAGCTTGAAAAAGAGTATTTTAATAACCTCGGGAAAATCAACGCTCTGATTGACGCATTGCCGGACGAGTACGACCAACAGTTATTTAGGTTGAAGTATATACACAGTTATAGTTGGCAAGAGTTAGAGCAGGAAATGCCGTTTTCCGTAGCTACTTTGTACCGAAGACACAGCAATGCGTTGGGTAATATGGCTAAAAACGGTAAAAATATTGAAAAATGATAGTGGATGATAGTAAATAATAGTGAATGATAGCGTATGATAGTTGCTTGACGTGATATAATTATAATGTATTATTGTTAGGATGATACAACAACTGAATTGAGTAACGAAAAGGGTGGACTACCGGGATTAGATTTCGGTAGCCTGCCCTTTTTGTATGAGAAAAATGGCAAAAGAAAAGAAACTTAGTTTAAAACAGCAGAGATTTTGTGAATATTACGCAGCAAGCGGTAATGCCACACAGTCGGCAATAAGAGCGGGTTATAGTGAAAAAACAGCAAAAACTATTGGTCAGCAAAACTTGACAAAACTTGACCTTCAAGAATATTTAAAAACATTGACCGTTAAAGCTGACGAAAAGCGCATTTTGAGTGCTGCTGAAAGGCAAGAGATACTATCAAAGATGGCTGAAGACGACCGCGAGCGAAATGATAGCCGCATACGAGCTATTGACGTTTTAAACAAAATGACCGGAGAATACATTTCAAAAATAGATATGACCGGACGAATTGCTGTAGATAACCCTTACGCCGGACTGTCGACCGAGGACTTGAAGAAGCTCGCCGATGAAGAATGAAAAAGACGCCCGAGATAAAATATAACGCGAAAATAGAGCTGGCAAGGCGCTATTTTTGGTACTATGTAAAACTTAAAGCACCGGACTTTTATTTGAATAGCCGTGAATACTTAAAGAGCTTTTGCAAGGAGCTACAGGCGTTCTATGAAAGCGATGAGCGCGTTTTAATAGTCAATATGCCACCCCGCCACGGTAAAAGCCGCACAGCGGGGCTTTTTGTTGAGTGGGTATTGGGGCAAAACAAAACCGAAAAGATTATGACCGCGTCATACAATGAAACGTTATCAGAAACCTTTTCAAAAAGCGTGCGCAATAATATCTCAGAGCAAAAAGCAGATGCGGACCGCGTGGTATATTCGGAGATATTTCCGGGCATTGCGATAAAGCGCGGCGAAGGCAAAATGAACCTCTGGTCATTAGAAGGCAGCCATAATAATTACCTAGCCACTTCACCCGGCGGAACGGCTACCGGTTTTGGTTGCTCGCTTTTAATAGTGGACGATTTGATAAAAAACGCTGAAGAGGCATACAACGAAAACGCACTCGCTAAGGGCTTCGACTGGTTTTGTAATACTATGCTATCACGCCTTGAAGAGGGCGGGAAGATTATCGTCGTCATGACGCGTTGGGCGAGTGGAGACCTTGCAGGAAGGCTCTTTGAGCTTTACAAGGATAAACAGATACGGCACATCACCATGAGGGCTCTTCAAGACGGCGGCACAATGCTCTGTGAGGACGTTTTGAGCCGTGAGAGCTATGAGGAAAAGGTTCGCGCTATGGGAGCGGACATAGCAAGCGCGAATTACCAGCAAGAGCCGATAGACATTAAGGGCAGGCTCTACAGCGGGTTTAAGACTTATGACGAGCTACCGCGCGGTGGCAACGCTGAACTGCTCTTTACAGACATCAAAAATTACACCGATACTGCGGACACCGGCGACGACTATTTGTGTTCCATCTGTTACGGCGTTTTGAACGCTGAGGCGTACGTTTTGGATGTTGTCTATACTAAAGAGCCGATGGAGCTGACAGAGCCCCGTGTAGCTCGAATGTTGCACGAAAACAACGTGACGAGAGCGGATATAGAAAGCAACAATGGCGGCAGAGGTTTTGCGCGAAGTGTTGAACGGATTTTAAAAGAGCAGCTCAATACCAACCGTACAAGCATTGCATGGTTTCACCAGTCCGCTAACAAAAACGCGAGAATACTTTCAAACGCTACTTGGGTTATGGAGCATATCTATTTCCCTGCAAACTGGCGTGACCGTTGGCCGGAGTTTTATGATGCGCTGGCAAAGTATCAGCGGGAAGGGAAAAACAAACACGACGACGCGCCGGACGCGCTGACCGGTGTTTGTGAGAAGATAATGGCACGGCCACTATTTGAGGATTGGGCTTGAGTTTAATAGATTATAACTTACAAGATAGGATGCTGAACAGAACGCTTGACAGCGCGGCTATGACCACAAAGGAAATCATAGAAGCAGACTTGCGCGAATGGCTTGGTGCAAGCGAAAAGCGTCAAATGATGGTCACAGGCTTAGAGTATTATAACAATATTCAAGACATTCGCAATAAAAAGCGTTTAGCTCCGGGGGAAGATGGTAAGCAGATAGAAGTAAAGAATATCCCGAATAATCGTATTTTGGATAATGTTTATGCCGAACTCGTTGACTTGAAGGTTAATTACACCTTTGGCAAGAGTTTTATTACTGATTACGCCAGCCAAAATGAAGCCGATAAGACAACCGAGGAAAACCTACAGCGGTATATGACCGCTAATATGCACATTTTACTCAAAGATACCGGCGTTGACTTTTTAAACGGTGGTGTGTCTTATTGGCTGCCATATTACAAAGACGGTTTCACCCTTGATTTTCGGCAATTAAAATCATACGAAGTCATACCCTATTATGCGGATGAGCGGCGCACGGTTTTGGAAATGGCGGTGCGTCATTTTCAGCAAATAAGCTATGAGGGGATAAATCCTCGTGTGGTGGATAAAGTTGAGGTGTATTTTCCGGACAGAATCGAATATTACGACTACACAAACGGTGCGCTTGTGCCGGATGTGTCAAGAGGTATAAGTGGCCAGTATATGGCTATAAACGGCGCAGGATATAATTGGGGGCAAGTGCCGATAATTCCGTTCAAATACAACCAAACGGAAAAGCCGCTTATTTCCAAGATAAAGAGCTTGCAGGACGCGATAAACCGACTTCAAAGCGATTTTATGGACAACATGCAGGAAGACGGCAGAAACACCGTTTTAGTGCTAAAGAATTACGGCGGCGCTGACCTGGGCGAGTTCAGGTATAATATGGCAGTGTATGGGGCTATAAAAGTCAATAGCTCCGAGGGTGTAAGTGGTGGAGTTGATACCCTGCGAGTTGAAGTGAACGCGGGCAATTATGAAACTATTTTGCGCATTTTAAAACGTACGCTGACAAAGAACGGTCGCGGTTTTGACGCTTTGGACGACCAAGTGGGAAGCCGAAGCCCGAATCAGATGAATATACAGTCCATGTATTCTTACATTGATTTGGACGCTGACGGCATAGAGCTTGAGTTTCAGTCGTCATTCGCGAAAGCGCTTGAATACATTGCCGTGGATATGAGGCTAAAAGGTTTGGGCGAGCTTGACCCCGAGCGCGTTAAAGTTACATTAAACCGCAATATGATGTTTAACGAAGCCGAGCTTATAGACAGCCTCGTGAAGTCGGAAGGATTGCTCTCTAAACGCACCTTGCTAGCTAACCACCCTATGGTGAATGATGTGCAAGAAGAGCTTGATACTATAGAACAGGAAATGAAAGAAGAGATTGCTCGTGGCGAGTATGGCTTTAATGATAAGAGCTTAGAAGATGGCAATACAGAGTAGCGAGGGTAAATACTGGGCGGAGCGTTTTGCGAAGATAGAAGTGCTTGAAAAGCGCACCGCGGATAGGGTTATTAAAGAGCTCAATGCCGAATACAGTAAAACGCTTGAAGCTTTAGAAAAGGATATCACCTATTGGTATAATCGCCTAGCTTTGAATAATAATATCACCGGTCCGGATGCGTTGAAAGAGGCAAAGAAACTTTTGACCGCTGCCGAGCTTAAAGAGTTTAAATGGACGGTTGAAGAGTACATTAAACACGCCAGCGATAGCGAAACTGCGGTAAAGTTTGCACGCGAAATAGAAAACGCTTCGGCGAGGGCGCACATCAACCGCTTAGAGGCAATCAAGCTACAGACCGCCATGCATGTGGATTATTTAACCGCTGTACAGACGAGCATGGTCATAAAAATGATTGGTGATGTCTTTACCGATAGCTTTTACCGTGCGGCTTATGAAATGCAGCGCGCTGCGGGTATGTTTCAGCCCTTTCAGACTATAGACGTTTACGCTGTAAAACAAGCGATAGAAAAGCCGTGGAGCGCGGACGGTGTGGGGTATAGTACTCGTATTTGGCGAAACCAAGAGGCGTTAAAGATACGGCTAAACAACGAGCTAACGCAAAATATAATCCGCGGGCAATCACCGAAAAAGCTCATAACCGGCTTTACAGAAGAGTTTGGGGTGAGCAGACATCAAGCGGCACGACTAATACAGACTGAGCGCGCGGCCGCAATGTCAAGAGCGAATTACGACAGCTACAGGGCAACCGAAACCGAGTATTATGTGATTATAGCCACGCTTGACTTTAAAACAAGCGAAATATGCCAAGATATGGACGGCAAGGTGTTCCGTATAGAGGATTATGCAATCGGGTCAACAGCCCCACCGTTTCACCCAAATTGCGTTATGCCGGATACAGTAATAGCATCTCCTGATGCAGACGCTATTACAAGAAGCTATTATTCAGGTGATGTAATTAAATTTACCGCTGCCAATGGCAGAGGGCTGACCGTCACCCCGAATCATATAGTGCTTACATCGCGCGGATGGGTCAGAGCTAAGAACATCGTTAAGGGAGATAAGGTAGTCTACTATCGCGGATGGGACAAACTCGTAATTGAATCCAACCCAACACAAAACGAGGGTGTACCCACGATTGAAAAGCTCTTTACTTCTTTTTTCAAATCTGGCACCGTGCCGTCCGTAACTATGCCAGCCACCGCCAAAGACTTCAAGGGCGATGTTATCAAGGGTAGCGAAGTCAACATTGTATTTATAGATAGCCTTTTGAGGAGTGAAATGGATTCCTCGATTAGTAAGCTCCTCTGCGATTTTTCTCTCGTATGGGCTTTCAAAAACGGTAAACCTCCTCTCGAGATTAACTGCTCTTTGGCACAGTTGCTCTTCGGTGCGGGGCTTGCCTCTGACGGCATTATGTGCGGCTTCCGTATTGCGGATATTCTCCTCAGCGGAACGTTTGCTCATCATGATTTGATTAGCCTCCGTAAGGCTTCGCATTATCGTTCCCGACTCATTCAGTCTGAGTATAATAACTGTTGTAGCGACCCCGAAATAACGAGCAATAGCTTTAATGCTTTCACCGGAGCGGTAAAGCATAACAATAGTGCTAGTATCAAGAACTTTTCTAGCATTGGGGTTTCTGATAATAATCCCTCGCTCTTTAAGGATGCGCATAATGGGCTTTCTGCTCACGCTAAGGGAGTTGGCGATTTTTGTAATGCTCTCTCCGAGTCCATAACATTTGACGATGTGGTCAGCGTTGAGCGAATTAAGTTTTCTGGTCATGTATATGATATCTCCTCACAGTCTACATTATACTACAGCAACGGTTTTTTGTCAAGTAATTGCAGGAGTACGACATCCCCGTATTATGAAGGCGAGGAGCTAACCGGAAGTCGTATTTATCGCGATGCAGAGGGCAATAGTCAATACACTGACGAGTATGTAACCTACAAGGAATGGAAAGAGAAGTATGTAGATAATGCGTATTTGACAGAACTGGGCGGAGTTGAGACATCGACGGGGGTTAAGGTTCAAGGTATTTCAAAGCATTTTGTAGAAAGAGCCAATGAGCGCGGAATAAGTATAAAAAACATAAGAAACACCTTGACAAATCCCGATAAAGTGGGTAAAATAATAGTGAACGAAAAAACAGGTAAGGTCAGTCAAAGGTTTAAGAAGGATAATGTTGTAGTTACCGTGAATCCAAACACCGGAAACTTAATAACCACGCACCCTATAGACAAAAAGAGAAAAATAAAATAAAATGAAAATACAAAGCCATTTATTTAACGCAAAAGAGATAGATCTAATAAAAGTGATGTCTGATATTGCTATAGATTTCAATGAGGACTATAGCGAGGATGAACTCATCAAAATGTCGGACGATGCTATGGATTACTTTTTAAGTAATGGCTTACGACCCGATGAAGAACCAAACGAAATTGGTTTGATATGTGAAGATATTATAGACAAGTTGCACGATACTTTCGGCATATAGGAGCACATCATGTTAATAGACGTTTTAGGTATGTTGTATAGTATTGAGTTGGCTGACTCTATAAGCCCCGCTTTGCGTAAAGATAACGTGATACTTGCAGGATGCACTTATTTTGATGTTAAACAAATATACATAAATAAACAGCTGTACGATAGGCAAAAAATAGAAACCTTTATACATGAGTTGACACACGCTATTTTATACGAAAGCCAACTAGATACCGGTAAGGACACGTACACTGAAGAAGAGTTGTGCCGATTTAATGAGCGATATCTTTCCTTAGTTAATGCTAGGGTAGAGTCTTTTGAAAGGTTTTTAGGAAAGGAGGACTGCGACAATGGCAAGAGATGATTATTTTGTTATAGCGTATACTATTCTCCAATATCTGTACAAATGCTTAAAAACAGGAAGCACTCCTGATAAGAGCATTTTAAATCACGAATATTTTGATGTTGACGAGGGTTATTTTGGGTACATACTTGAGCACCTATATGCAGATGGATATGTGGAAGGAGTAAGACTACTTTCTATACTGGGCAAAGAACGTCCTGCAGTGAGGATTTTAACAAACTTTGCGATAACGCCAAAGGGGATAGAATATTTGTCTGATAACTCAAAGCTCCAAAAAGCAAAAGAGGTCGCTTTAACAATAGCGGCATTCATACCATTGATAAAATAAAACCGCTTAAGAGCATATTAGGGCGTTTTATGACATTTAAAGCGATTTGCGTTGTACACATTTTTTTACAAAAAAACATAAAAAATTGTGGAAAACCTACATTTTTATATTGTAAAATGGTATAATATAATTGCCACAAATAAAAATAACAAACAAAATGAAACAATAGAAGGAGGTGTGGTCATGACAACAGTTTTTGATGTTGCGAAATATATTTTAGAAAAAAAAGGCAGCATGACTGCTATGAAGTTGCAGAAGCTCGTGTACTATTCGCAAGCATGGTCATTGGTTTGGGATGAGACCCCTCTTTTTAGCGAAAAAATACAGGCGTGGAAAAATGGGCCGGTTACGCAGGAATTATATGATTGGCATAAAGGTTTGTTTTTAGTAAGTGATGACGATAGATTATCATCAAAATGTAATAACGACTTAACAGGGACACAAAGAGAAACCATCGACAAAGTACTGGATGGGTACAGCAAATATACGGCTCAAGCATTAAGCGATATAACACACAAAGAAGATCCTTGGAGACTAGCGAATGCTACTTGTGAACAACCTGACATGTGTGATGCCGAGATAACATTGGCATCAATGCACGAATACTATAGCGGTATTGCAGAGATAGATGAGTAAGCAAAAAGGTACACGAACAGAAAAGCACAATATCCCAAGTCACGATACTAAAACTCGTCTGTTGCCTCACGTGCTACCTAAAAATAAAGATTTATTTGCCTTTGTAATTCAAAGTGACTGTATAGACATGGACGATGAATACTGGGGTTTTCACCTTGATAGAAAACTTAGGGATATCGCTTATCTTAGAAAATTATTGTCTTACAGAACCATAACTTGGAGAGATATGATAACTATGGACAGTTGTCATGATATGGATTTTCAAGATTTAGATAGAGATTTTCAAGTAAAAATATTAAATAAGTGTGGCGATAATTCACCTGAAACGTTATATCAAATAAGGATTACGCAGCGGCATAGAGTGTGGGGGTACAGAGATAATGGTCTGTTTTATGTTATGTTTAATGACCCTTTACATCAAGGGTATATTAGTAAGGGTGGCACAAAAATATCGCCTAAGAATTTACTCAAACATCTGAAAATATATAATAGCTAATATTCAAAATACAGAAAACTTTAAAGCGTTTAAGCATTTTGCTTAGGCGCTTTTTTGATAGGTGAATTACCGCTCTTTTGGGGCGGTTTTTTATTGCCCGGCGCGATGGCGTAAAACTCACGCAAAAAAAATAGTCTTACGTGGTCGCACCACGTTAAACTCGCGATAAGGAGATTACAATTATGACAGACGAACCCAAAGTAGACAGTGGAACAGAAAGCCAAGAGCAGCAGAAAAACCAAACACCCGATACCGTGCCGTATTTACGTCTTAAAGAGGTAATAGACGAGAAAAACAGTCTCACCGAAGAGCTAAAGAAACGGGATGAACAGCTGAAAGGCCTGGCAGAGCTGCAGAAAAAAGCAGACAGTGTGGACGAGTTCAAAAGCAAAATCGAAGAGCTTCAAGAGGCTAACAAACTCGCCGCTAAAGAACACGAGAATGCAATGCTGACGCTTAAAAAAGACAATCTTTTATCCCAAGCCCTGACGAAAGAGGGTGCTAAAAACATTGAGCTTACAAAACACGCTTTTAAAGAATACATGGAAAGCGCGAAGCTTGACGAGAGCGGCAATCTCGTGGGACTTGATGAAAAGGTGAAAGAGATAAAAGCTAGTGAGAGTTATAGCTTTTGTTTTGAAGCAGCACAACAGCAGACGGACCCACTTGAACAAGCAGGGTTGTTAAAGTCGAACCCACCCGGAACCGGATTGAATCCGACCGACCCCGCGCCAATAGACCCCACAAAGCCAATGAGTTACGCGGACTTTGAAAAGGTTTATACTGCAAAGAATAATCCTAACACAGGATAAAAGGAGTAAATGATGGCAGAAACACAGAGATTTGACGCCAAAGTGTTTAACCCCGAAGTCTTCGGGGCTTATATGGAAAGAGTACCACAACTTAGAACTAATGAACTTTTAAATAGTCGCGCATTAGTTGGGAATCCGCAAATACGCGGTATGTTTGCTAGTCAAACAGGTACTTATTATGGAAAAATACCGCTCTATGGACTTTTGGGCGGTGATCCGGTAAACTACGACGGTAAAACCAACATACCGGCCACTTCAACCACTACTTACGCACAAGGCGTTATAGTTACAGGTCGCGCTAAAGCGTGGGTGGAGAGGGATTTCTCTTACGATATTACCGGTGGCGCGGACTTCATGGGTAATATCGCAAACCAAGTGTCACATTACTGGGACATAGTGAACCAAGATATATTGCTTAAGATTTTAGAGGGTATATATGCGGTACCGTCGTCTGGAGATAATAAGCTAGGCGAGTTTAGAGAAAAACACACTTACGATATAACCGGCGCGGATACACCTGCACAGCAGATAGTAAATGCTACAACGCTTAATACAGCTATACAGCGCGCATCCGGTGCTTATAAGAAAAATTTCTCATTAGTTATAATGCACTCTGCAGTTGCTACTAATATTGAGAATTTGAGATTGCTTGAGTTCATGAAGTACACCGACCAGCAGAATGTGACACGTGACCTATCAATGGGTACATGGAACGGTAGAACTGTTATAATAGATGACAGCATGCCTACAAACGATGTCGCAGCAGCAGAGCCGACAGAAACGGATCCGGGCAGTGAAGCTTATACCGCATATACAACTTACGTTCTCGGTGAAGGCGCAATCTTCTATGAGGATTTAGGTGCTAAGGTGGCATACGAAATGGATCGTGACCCAAAAATAAACGGTGGAGAGGATACGCTTTATAGCAGACAACGCAAAGTATTTGCGCCTAAAGGTATCTCTTTTAAAGAATCCGGTGCAGCTTCGCTTTCACCAACTAATGCCGAACTTTCAAATGCAAAGAATTGGCAGCTTGTTGATGATGGTGTCGGCAGTTACTATGACCATCAAGCGTTGCTTATTTCAAGAATTATTTCCCGAGGTTAAAATAAATGATTGAATTAGTTAAAAAGAGACTAGCGAGTTTAGGATACACTGTAACAGACACTGATGTGCTCGCGCTTGATTTTGAGATATTGAAAGAGCGCGACTACATAGAGAGCGAATGCGGACGTATTCCTGATGAACTCCGCTATCATATGATAGACTGGATTGTCGCTAATTTTCTTTTAGCTAAAAAGAGTGAGGGCGCACTTGAGACAATCGGCACAACTGATTTCACAAGCGCGCCTTTGCGGGCTTTAACCGAGGGCGATGTCCGCGTTGAATGGGGCGGCAGATTTTGCCGGAAGATTGCGCACGGTTAAAGCCAAAAGCGAGGAAGCTGAGTAATGGAACATTTGGGTGATTTTCTTTATCATAATATTTTCAACCTAT
>JGI994J12354_10000100_pt1 | contig 77214 bp, 76 predicted proteins | sample IntmicLarv3ML3BL_FD_12354 | JGI IMG/M metagenome (IMG submission 12354) | reverse complement strand
TGACTTGTAATCAGTAGGTTGTAGGTTCGATTCCTATAGTCGGCACCATTATTTATGGAGGGGTAGCGAAGTGGCTAAACGCGGTTGACTGTAACTCAATTCTCTACGAGTTCGACAGTTCGAATCTGTCCCCCTCCACCATTTTGTTGGGGCATAGCCAAGCGGTAAGGCATCAGACTTTGACTCTGACATTCCCTGGTTCGATCCCAGGTGCCCCAGCCAATTGTTTCATTATTTTGACCCGTTAGCTCAGTCGGTAGAGCATCTGACTTTTAATCAGAGGGTCGGGCGTTCGAATCGCCCACGGGTCACCATCTAAATTACCGATGCGGATGTAGTTCAATGGTAGAACTTCAGCCTTCCAAGCTGACTACGGGAGTTCGATTCTCCTCATCCGCTCCATAAAAATTGAAACTCGTTAATTAGCTAGTAATTAACGGTTTTTTTCTGTTTTAGATTGAACTCACAATAGGAAAGAAAGATAGAAAGAAGAGAAAGGAGAAAACGATCCATGGAGAAATAACTTACAATCGTAAAAAAATTGTAAGTTTTTGTTCGTATAATCCTTAGTTTTTACTTTCCTATGATAATATAATAAGAATCTGTTTTTACTAATTTATGGATTTTTTTGCTATAATAGTAATATTCAATTAATCTAGAATTAATTGCTAAGGAGTAAGAATATGAATCATTTCATTGAATTCAAAAATGTAAAGAAAATATATAAAATGGGAGAGATTGAAATTGAAGCACTTGCAGGTGCTAATTTTACTATTGATGAAGGGGAGTTTGTGATTATTGCAGGATCTTCTGGAGCAGGGAAAAGTACAATCTTAAATATATTAGGTGGAATGGATCATAGCAGTGCTGGAACAATAATGGTAGACGGAACAGAGGTTAGTGCAATGAATGACAAAGAGTTAACGCTATTTCGGCGTAATGATATTGGTTTTGTCTTTCAGTTTTATAATTTAGTTCCAAACCTTACTGTACAAGAGAATGTTGAATTGGCTACGCAAATTTGTAAGGAGCCTTTGGATATTAGAAGGACAATTGAGGCAGTGGGCTTACAAGAGCGCAAAGATAATTTTCCTGCGCAACTTTCTGGTGGTGAGCAACAGCGAGTGGCGATTGCACGGGCGATTGCAAAAAATCCGAAATTATTATTGTGTGATGAACCTACAGGCGCCTTAGATTATCAAACAGGGAAGCAAATTTTGAAGTTGTTACAAGACATGAACAGAGAAGAAAAAATGACAGTAATTGTCATAACACATAATTCTGCCTTAGCACCCATAGGGGATAAAGTTATTCATGTTAAAAGCGGCAGGATTGATACAGTTGTTGTGAATAAAAAGCCAAAATCCGTGGAAACTATAGAGTGGTAATAGTGTGATATTAAAAGATACCTTGCGTGAAATCAAAAAATCATTTGGGCGTTTTTTCTCTATTTTTGCGATTGTTGCAATTGGTGTGGCTTTTTTTGCAGGCATTATTGCAACACCACTTGATATGAAAAATTCTGCTGAGAAATATTTTGATTCATATAATTTTATGGATTTCACTATCTATTCAACATTTGGATTAACAGAAGATGATGTCACAGCAATCAAACGCATTTCTGGCGTTGAGGGCGTAATGGCAACATATTCCTTAGATGTCATGGGAAGAGTAGAGGGAGAAAATTATGAGTTCGTGATTCGTCTGCATGGAATTCCAGAAAATGTAAATTTAGATAATCACCATTATATTAATCAAGCGATGTTATTTGAAGGTAGAATGCCAGAAAATAGTAATGAATGTGTAATGGTGTATGAGATGAAAATGTATGGCTTACAGATAGGGGAAGTAATATATCTAAGTTCTGGAAATAGTACGCTATTAGAAGAAAGTATATCGATTGAAAAAATGACTGTGGTTGGGTTTATACAGACACCTAATTATTTATCTATAGAAAAAGGAAGTTCTGCAATAGGGCGTGGTTCAGTGGATACTTATGCCTTTGTTTCAGATCAAATTTTTAAATTTGATTATTATACAGAGGTATATGTGACCGTTGAAAATAGCAAACAGTTCGATTCTTTTGAGGTTGAATATTTTGATTTTCTAAGTAAGAGCTATCATCAAATAAAAACAGTGGGTAGAGAACAATCGGAACTTCGTCATGAGGAGGTTTTAGAAACTATCAGAAATGAACTAGCGGAAAAACAAGAAGAGTATAATGAAGCTGTTCAGAAGTTTGAAAATGAAATTTCAAAGGCAGAGAAAGAAATAGAAGATGCAAAATTCAAATTATTAGCGGCTCAGATTACTTTGGATGTTAATAGAGAGAATGTGCGAGTACAAATTGAAAATGCTAGAGCACAATTGTTGGTATTAGATGAAGTGATTGTGTTCACAGAACAACAATATGAAGCCGCCTTAGCAGTATACAATGATCAATACATAAATATAGTAAGTCAACGGGATGTACTTCAAGCAAATTTGGATCAAATTCAAATAGATTATCCAAATTTAGATGCGCGTATTGTGGAATTAAGCGCGCTTCAAATAGCTGGAACTATTACAGTTAGCGAACAACAAGAATTAGATAATTTGTTAGTTGTGCAGCAAGAAAGAAATCAATATCAAAGTGAGTTGAATGCGATTAATTCTTTGCTTTCCGTTACTTCAAATGCGGTAATTCAAATGGAAGGTCAATTGAATGGTTTGCGTGAACAATATAATGTGCAAAGCCAGAGCCTTGTGGACATGGAACAACAAGCAAGTGAAGGGTTTTTACAAGCACAAGCAGAGATTGACAAAGGAAATAAGGATTTAATTTCTGCAGAAGTGAGTTTGAACATTGAGAAAAAGAAGGCAGAAATGGATTTAGAAGATGCTTTAGAGTTATTGAAGAAAGCAGAAGTGGATATTGAAAACATCCCAAATCCTGAATGGTATGTTTTAGATCGAAAAAGTCATTATAGTTATCGTGAATATGAGGGTGCTGCTGATCGTATAAAAGCAATCGGAGATATATTTCCTGTTTTCTTCTTTTTGGTAGCGGCACTTGTTTCCTTGACCACAATGACAAGAATGGTTGATGAACAGAGACAAACAATTGGTACCTTAAAAGCGTTAGGCTATGGAAAACTTACCATTGCATTGAAATATATTGTGTATGCAGCAATCCCAAGTGTTTTAGGTGCAATGATTGGCTTATTAGTTGGATTACACCTGTTTCCATCTGTTATTTTTAATGCTTGGAATATTATGTACACGATACCAAAATTACACCTTAAAATACAAGCGGGCTTAATGATTCTTTCTGCGGGTATTGGGATTGCGGTTACTGTTCTTGCTGCAATTTTTGCTTGCTATAAAGAATTGATGGAAACACCTTCATTACTAATGCGACCAAAAGCTCCAAAAGCAGGGAAGAAAATTATGTTGGAGAGAATTCCATTTATTTGGAAGAGATTGACATTTTCTGAGAAGGTTACAATGCGTAATCTATTCCGTTATAAAAAACGTCTATTAATGACAGTAGCTGGTATTTCTGGTTGTACCGCATTAATTTTAGCTGGTTTTGGAATTCGTGATTCAATTAATTCCGTAATTACAACGCAGTTTAATGAAATATATCAATATGATTCAACCATCACTTTTGAGTCTGATATCAGCACTTTTGAAAAAGAGGAATTGCTTATAATAGTGAATCGCCAAGAAAATGTTGATGATAGTATGTTAATTTCAACAGGCATTGCAAGCTTATATTATGATGATAAGGATATTTCTATTACTTTGTATATTCCTACTGATATTATTCAATTTCAAGAGTTTGTTGTTCTTCGAAATATTAAGTCTGCAGAAGAATATCTTCTCTCAGATGAGGGCGTTATTATTAGTCAGAAAATGGCAAATGATAATGGTATCAGAGTAGGAGATACGATTTCCATAGTAACAAGTGAAAACTACCAAAAGAATTTTATAGTGGATGCTATTGCGGAAAACTATGTAGGGGATTATGTATTTATGTCTGCTGAACTTTATCAAAAGAGTTATGGAGTAAAGGCGATTAATACGAATATATTAGTTCGACTACAAGATTCTTCTCCTTCGGAATTGACATCATTTAGTCGTTACATAACTGCACAGGATGGAGTGCGTTCCATTTCATTTTTTAGTGGAATGATAGCAGGGTTCTCAGATACAATTTCTAGTCTGAATATTGTAATCGTCGTTTTGATAGTTTCCGCAGGATTATTAGCATTTGTGGTTCTTTATAACTTGAATAATGTAAATATCAGTGAGAGAATCAGAGAAATTGCGACAATAAAAGTGCTTGGTTTTAAGGAGGAAGAGGTTTCTCGATATATAAATCGTGAAAGTATCTTGCTGACGATATTAGGTGCTATTATTGGGCTTGTATTGGGACGTGTATTGCATCTTTTCATTATGAATGTTGTAGAACTAGATCAAGTGATGTTCACTAGGGATGTATTTATCTGGAGCCATGTCTTTGCCTTTTTCATAACCTTGGCATTTGGATTCATTATTAATTTTGCTATGAAATTTAAATTAAGAAAGGTTCCAATGGTTGAATCATTAAAATCAATTGAATAAAGAAGAGAAGGCATCATTGCTTTCTCTTATATTTTTTCTATAATAGGTTTTATCTCAATCTTTAACTGGTTTACTTTTTTATCATCAGCATCAAGAATTGTCATTACAAGATTTTTGAAATGAACTAATTCATTTGTTTCAGGGATTCTGGTTAAGAATTCACTAATCCATCCACTCATTGTATTGGCATCGAATTCAGTATCATTGTCAACTGCTAAACGCTCAAAGACATCTTCAACATAGGCACTACCATCTATTAGATAAGTCGTTTCACTTATCTGCTCGATATCAACAAAGACTTCATCATGTTCATCCCAGATATCTCCAACAAGTTCTTCAATAATATCTTCGAGTGTAACGATTCCAGCCGTACCACCATACTCATCAATAACAATCGCTAAATGAGTTTTATTGTGTTGAATCACTTTTAGTAGTTCAGAAATTTTCATTGATTCTGTAACACGAATAGGTGCTTGAATGATATCTTTAATTGTGCCGACTTTAGTTTTTGCAAGTTTATGCAAATCGCGCTCATGAATGAAGCCAATGATATGATCAATATTGCCTTCATATATAGGTAAGCGAGAATGAGGGTGATTTAAGAAAACATCTTCAATTCGCTCAACATCCCAATCAACATCCACTGAGATCACATCAACACGAGGAGTAAAAATATCTTGTACTTCAGCATCATTGAATTCAATCGCAGAAATGATTAATTCCCCTTCACTTGCATTAATACTTCCGTCCTTCTCTACTTCTTCAATCATTGTAATAAGTTCTTCACCTGTTAAAGCACTCTCTTCTTTTGTCTTGAAAAAATAAGCAACGACTCTCTCCCATAAAGAAAAGAGTATTGTGAGGGGTTTCAGTATGAGCATTACTAATTTTAATATGGATACAGTAGCCATAGCGAATTCTTCATTGTGTTGTTTTGCGAATGTTTTTGGAGTAATTTCTCCAAAGATTAAAATAATAACAGTCATTACAATAGAAGAGATTGTAGCTCCATTTTGCACAAAGAAACTGGTAAAAACAACAACAGAAATAGTCGCTGTAGTAATATTAACAATATTGTTTCCAATTAAAATGGTAGTTAAAAAGCGATTGTAATTTTCTAAAACATCTAATACTTGTTGAGCGCGCTTGTTTCCTTTATTGGCAATATGCTTTAACTTGATTTTATTAACAGATGAAAAAGCAGTTTCTGTAGCTGAAAAATAAGCGGAACAAGCGATTAATACAATTAAAATAACAATCAAAATGTGAATATTATTCATAATAATCACCTAATAATTGCGTCTTGTTGTCAAGATTGATTATACTTTTATCATTTCTAAATTGAAATCCAGTGGGTAACGGATCTATATCCAACGGACAACACCATCCTTTTTCTATGATAAGATAATACATTAAATTAATGTAATAGTCAAATATTTGGCTATTTTGTTAGGGGAATCGGCAATGTAAAATGATATCCTTTATAGCAAAGTACTACAATAATTAAGCAAAAATTGCATGGCATGAAAGTGTATTCCAACAGGTGAGTTTTAATAAGTTTAATAGAAACTGTGCTTGGAAATGTTGAATTCTTTCTGTATAATTGTGAATAATGCAACAGCATTTAAGTGATATAAGGTAAATTATGAACTGTAAACGATTAAGAAAGTGGTGAATTGATATGGATATATGGAGAATAAAACCATCCTATAAAAATTATGTTTGGGGGGGAACGAAGTTAAAAGAGAGATATAATGCAAATAGCCAAGAGGACAAAGTGGCAGAAGTATGGGCGTTGTCGTGTCATACTGATGGAATCAACACGATTATGAATGGGGAAATGGAAGGGAAAATTTTACAAGATGTATTAGTAAATAAGAAATATTGGGGAGAGCATGCGCAAAAGTTTGATCGTTTTCCTATTTTGATTAAATTGTTGGATGCAAAAATGGACTTATCTGTTCAAGTACATCCTGATGATAAATTGGGATGGGAATTGGAAGGTGAGTATGGAAAAACAGAGGCGTGGTACATTTTAGAAGCGGATGAATCAACTACACTTTATTATGGGATGGCAAATGATTTGAGTAAGGAAGAATTTAGAGAAGCAATCAATAATAATACGATTTTAGATTGTTTAAATAAAGTTTCAGTGAAACAAGGAGATGTGTTATTTATCGAGGCAGGAACCATTCATGCTTTATGTATTGGTGCAGTAGTAGTTGAAGTACAGCAAAATTCAAATACTACTTATCGCATTTATGATTATAATCGTGTTGGAGATGATGGGAAAGTTCGTGAGTTGCATATTGAAAAAAGTATTCTTGCAAGCAACTTAAATAAAATTACGCCTAATCTAAAACCAGCAGGACAAGCAATAAAAATAGAGGGAGGAGTCACTACCTTAATTGCTGAGTGTGAATATTTCATTGAGGAACTTTATCAGATTGATTCAGAAGTAGAAATAGCCATTGATGAAAATTCATTTCAGCATATTTTAATCATTAAAAATAGTGGGATTTTAATGAGTAATGGTGAAACTTATGATTTTGTACAAGGAGATAGCTTTTTTATTCCTGCACAAAAAGGAACAATCACAGTGAAAGGGAATTGTGAATTAATCATCAGCAGAGTATAAATTAAACTGTGTTGCTTACATAGAAGTGGATAAAATCAATTCAATGCCTTCACGAACACCGTCATCATCATTTGATTTTACAATGTATTTTGCGAGTTGTTTGAGGTTCTCTTTCGCATTGGCGACAACAAATGAATTAGGAAAATCAGAAATCATCTCAATATCATTAGCGCTATCGCCAAATACAGCAACTTCGCTACGATCGATTCCCATTAATTCAATGTATTTTTGTAGTCCAGTACTTTTATTGGTTCCCACTGCATTAATTTCCATAAATCCTTCATGAGAAGAACTCACAGTTAATTCTGGAATTTCTTTCACTATTTTCATGCCCATTCTAGAATTTTTTTTGTCTTCAATATTCCTTGCGTCTATCTTTAGTATCTGAATTTCATTTTTAGGAAAATTTAATATTTCTTCAACTTTAATTACATGTGTATTTTTAATAAAGTATTTTTTGTTGAATAGAGGACTCTCTAACAAATGATCAATGTTGAAACCTCTGCGATAAGTAGCGATATCAATATGTTGCTGATAATATGAATCAAGATCAACAAATGTAAATTTTCCTGCAGTAGTAAAAATTGCTACATGAAAATCAAAGTTAAATAAGACTTTTGCAATTTTGTAAACAGTGCTGTTTTCCATTGGCATTACTAAATCTGGAAAATTTTTTGAAAGAATTTGTGCGCCGTTGTTAGTGATGATATCACATTCAATACCATATTGATCGCATACGACTTGCGCCAAAACATCGTGTCTACCGGTTGCTATTACAAACGAAATTCCTTTGTTTTGTGCTTTCTTAATACAGTTGATGGTTTCTTTTGAAATACTTTGGTCATCTCTCAGGAGTGTTCCATCTAAATCACAGACAATGAGTTTTATCATTTTATTTCCTTCCTAGATAAAATAATCGGGATAATCTTTCTTCAAACATGCAATTATTTCGCTTTCTGTTAAATTCTTGATTTTGGCTGCTAACTCTTGAGCTATTAATCGCCTTTTTGAAGAAGAGTATCCGTAATCAAACAGTCGATTAATATCTTCTTGGTTAATGAAGAAATTAATTTTTGTGACTTGAAATCCATGGCTTTTTACAATTTCTTCATTTCGAGAAGAAATGACCAGTATATCATCAAATTCATAATTTTCAAGGTATCTAACTTCACTAGAAGAAAGGGAGGCAACAAGTTTTACTTCAACATATTGTCCTAGCATTTCCATGAAATACTCTATTCTTTCATTAGAAATATTAGTGACAAAAACAATGTTTTTTATATTTCTTCCTCTGACTTTGTTCATTGATACCCATTTTCTTATAATCATTGCTATTGTTAAGCGTTGGTCGAAAGTGAATGAAAATCCAACGGTATCTTCTACTATATGAATGTGCTTTTCTGTCTTGTGAAAAGATAAGTTTTCTAACTGTAAAAGACTCTTGTCTAATTTATCTGGTATTACACAATTCAAATCATGTGCTGATAGTTGTTTGTAAAAAAAATTATATAATTCGTTCACTAATTTATCATAAGTTTGAATTTTAGTAATGATGTCTTTTTGAATGCTATTAACAAATTCCTTTGTGGTTGATAGCAGTTTATTGTTTATAGGCAAATCAATGTTTGGATAGAAATCTAACATTGTCATTACTTGATTGAACGCAATATTTTCTCCACGATTATTAATAAAAAATAGATTTAATGGATAAACGGATAATTCTAAATTTTCTTTTATTGTATGTTTCTCTCGTCGAATAATGATAAATGAAACATATATAACCAATAGTTTTCTTGAAAGATAATTAAGATATTGCTGGTATTCTGTTAAAAAATTTTCGACCAGTTCACTGCATTCTTCTTTTACCAACTTATATTTTTCAATATATTTCTCTGCGATATTATTTTCAATGGGATTGTTTGCTTTTCGTGGATTTACATTGTAATTTTGATCTAACTCTATTAAGGGTAGTACAATTCCTAATACCATCATTCTAAATCGTAATTCATCGCCAATGATTGTTATTCCTTTTCGTTTTAAAACTTTAATCTGTAAAGAAGATTGTGATAGAAAAGAACGCAATAGTTTGGTGTCATTCTTCTTTGTAGTAAGTGATAAGAATAAGTCCGAATATGATTGTGATAAGTTAGCATGACCGCTTAAAAAAGACTGGGTGATTATGAGGTCTAACCGTTCAAATCTGCCTTCCAAATAATCTTCACGCTTAATTGAGGCAATAAAACTTGTGTACTCTTTATAGCTCATTTCACTAATGAGAATACCATTTGAAATACTGATACGATGCTTTTCTGGTAAATGATTATTCAAAGCATGTACAGATTTGCGAATAGCAGAAGCGCTTTTACCCATCTTTTTGCTTATTTCTGCAATCCTTACATTTTTTAATTCATGAACTTGTTTTAATAATTGTAAGTTTTCTTTTGTCACACTCATAGTTTATTCCTCTATTGATAGTATAAGTATAAGTGAGAATATGGTTAAAGGCAATAAAGCGAACCGAAACATTCTCTCAATTGCGCCTTCAACTTATTCTAAAAGTTTGTAATAATTGAATTACTTCATGAAGAACTAAAAAATTTAAAAGGAGGAAAGAATATGGGATCTAATAATTCAGGGAAGTTTAAGGATACTATTCAAACTTTTGGACGATCGTTACTGTTACCTGTAGCAGTTATGGCTCCAATGGGAATGTTGATGGGGATTGCTAGTGCATTTACTCAATCATACATGTTAGAACAGTTTCCGATTTTCGCAAATGGAACATTTCAAACAATCATGGTTACAATGAGATCTATCACAAGTATTATTTTCAATAATATACCAATCTTGTTTGCAATGGGAGTTGCTTATGGAATGGCAAAATACGAGAAAGGTATTGCTGTATTTGCTTCTGTGGCAAGTTATTTGACATTGCTTATAACAATGAACTGTTACTTAACAATAACTGGAACACTTGCAGATGCTAGTGTTGCAGCTCAACTTGGTCAAGGTACAGTATTGGGTATTCAGACTTTGAGAATAGAAGTAATGGGTGGTATTATTGCGGGGCTTGTTGGAGCCTCAATGTGTAATCGCTTTTATAAATTAGAATTGCCATTGGCTTTTGCTTTCTTTGGAGGGAAAAAGTCTGTACCTATCATTTCTATACTTGTTACAGTGCCAATTGGACTGGTTGTTCCTATCGTTTGGGCATTGTTTACACAGTTTTTAATTAGCATATCATTTATATTTACGACTGATTATATTGGAACAGGTATCTATTGGGTATTAAATAGAGCATTGATTCCTTTTGGGCTACATCATGTATTAGCATCAGTTGTTCGTTATACTGAAGCAGGTGGTATTTATATTGTTCAAGGTGTTGAGTACATTGGTGTGTTGAATGCAACAAATCAACTTTTATTCCAAAGTGGACCAATGGATCCAAACTGGGCAGAACATATGCCAAAACTTACGAGTTATTTAGGTGGTGGGCAAATGCTTACTACACTATTTAGAATTCCTGCGATTGGACTTGCAATGTATCACACAGCATTTAAGAAAAACAAGAAACTGGCAAGAGGGGTTATTATAACTTGCGTATTGACTGCTTTCTTGGGTAATATTACAGAACCACTAGAATTTTCTTTCTTGTTTATTTCTCCAAAGTTATTCATTGTTTATTGTTTACTATGTGGACTTGGCGCAATTCCATATCAACTTCTTGGAATTTCAATAGGGTATATTAGAGGGACAATTTTCGATTTCACTATCTTTGGATTACTATTTGAAAATACGAATTGGATTTTCCTAGTATTATTGGGAATTGCTAACTTCATAATGTTCTACTTTGTATTTAAATGGTTTATTACTAAATTTAATGTAGAAACACCGGGTAGAGAGTCATTTGAATTAGAAGAATCAGGTAGTATTTTATTGAAAGAAAAGAATTATGTAGAGATGGCGAGAATAACGATCGAAGCACTTGGTGGTGCAGAAAATATGTTAAGTGTTGCCAACTGTATTTCAAGACTTCGCGTAGATTTGGCAGATCCAGAGTTGGTCGATCAGGTGAAACTTAGAACATCTGGGTGCATGGGGATATTTTTCCCAAGTGAAAAACATATCCATGTAGTATTTGGACCTCATGTAGAATTTGTTAAAAATGCGGTTGATGATTTATTAGGCGGAGGAAGTAAAAAATAATGGGTAGAGCTTTATATGATTCAGAGAGTCTGTTTGTTGATGATAGAGGCATCAGTGAACTTCTATCGGAAAATGAAAAATTTAAAACGTGGTTGAAGGTGGAGGTTGCCTTAGCACAAGCACAGGCAGAATGCGGATATATTCCTAGTGATGCAGCAGTAAAAATAGAGGAAAGTTGTAAAATTGAAAACATTGACTTAGAAGAAGTGTTTAGAATCAAAGCGGAGATCGGTCATGGATTTGTCCCATTTCTGAAAGTTTTAAACAAGGTATGTGATCCAGAAGCTAGTAAATATATTCATTATGGTGTTGCAACACAAAACATTCAACAGACTTCTCAATTATATATTGCAAAAAAAGTACATTATGTTTTCTTAGATTTTTTGGCGGATATCTTAAATAATTTAGCAATTGTTGCAAGAGAGTATAAAGATGCTGTCATGCCGGGGAGGACGCATAGTCGTCATGCTGTACCAATGACATATGGGTACAAAGTGGCAACTTGGATTAGTGAAATTATTAACTGTGTAGAGTCCCTGATTGAAACAGAGCCAAGAATATTTCAAGTCATGATGGGTGGAGCAGTAGGTGCCTTTAACTCTACTAAAGAAGTAGGGCGTGAAGTACAAGATTTAGTAGCGAAAAAATTAGAAATGCATTCTATGAGAGTTCCCTCTCGTAATATTAGCTCTCATAAAGAAGAATACATTATGAAATTAGCTTTGGTTTGTAATTCACTACATAAAATTGCGGAAGAAGTATATTATACTGGTATGGAAGAGATTGGTGAAGTATTTGAGCCATTCAAAGAAGGAACTGTCGGAAGTTCAACCATGCCACAGAAAATTAATCCTAAATTATCAAAAGGGATTATTGCGAATTCGCAGAAATTATATACAATGCTGCCGGCTGGACTATACTCCAATGTTCGCTTATATGAAGGAGATAGTAGTTCTTACATGTTGTTTGATGGCTTAATGGAAGAGGCGCTTCAGTTAACTGCCGAAGTAATTAAAAGAGCAGAGAAGCTGACAAAAGGCTTAGTTATTAATAAGGAAAAATTGTTGGAACATGCTTGGACTAACAAGGGTCTAGATAATAGCGAATATGTAATGATGAATCTGGCAAAGAAATTAGGTAAAAATAAAGCGCATGAAATTGTATATGAAAAAGCAATGTTAGTGGAAAGAGAAGGCAAAAATTTTCTGGATGTATTGAAAGAAGAAACATTGATTTCTACTCAATTCAGTGAAGCTGAGATTGAAGCCATGATTTGCCCGCAGAATTATATCGGGAAAAGTGTAGAGATTGCACTTGAACTTGCTGACTTTGCTGACGAAAAAGCAAAGAAATTAAAAGACAGACTGAGATGAAAAACTAATATATGCAGGAGGAAGTGTGAAAATTTTTAAGAAAAGTAATCATGAAGGATTCACATCACCAATTACTGGAAGCTTAATGTCACTTAGTGAAGTACCAGACGCAGTATTCTCACAAGGAATGATGGGGGCGGGATTTGCTATCTCAATTGAAGAATCAATTGTAAGTGCGCCAGTTTCTGGAAAAGTAGTGAGTGTTTTCCCAACGGGACACGCATATATAATAGAAGGCTTTAATGGAATGAATGTATTGATACATATTGGGATAGATACTGTTAATATTACCGATGGATTATTTAAGATAATGGTAAATCAAGGAGATATTGTTAAGCAAAAAGATGTCCTTGTCGAAGTTGATGTGAATGCATTAAAACTTGCGAATGTATCTCTTATTTGTCCAATAATTTTTCTAGAAAAGCAAGAAGTTACGATGTCTAAGACTGGTAGAGTAAGTAGAGATGAAGAACTTAAAATCAAATTTGGTTGAAATCAATGCTCGCATAAAGGTTTAAAAATTTAATTAGCTTAGTATTGTATTGAAACTATGGAAGACAAAATTAGCTTTTTATGAGTGTGAAAACCCTCTAGAATAAGAATTGTAACAAAATAATTCAGACTGGAGGGTTTTGTATTGGAATTGACAATAATAATGATTAAACTCAGAATTGAAAAAAATGCTAGTGTAGTAATCTAGATAATCAAGGAATCGATTGCTAGGAAATATCAAAGAAGCTATGGATAAGAGAACAATAGTATTAATGCTTAATTTTTAAACGGAAAAGCTGTATTGTAATGGCAAGTTTTTTGTCTTATAATGAATCAGGAAATGAGGGAAATCATGAAAAATTTCACTGTAAAGAGAATGACATGGATTGGATTGATTGCGGCAGTATATACAGCAGTGAGTCTAGCACTAGCACCGCTTAGCTTCACAAATATTCAAGTTCGTATTGCAGAATCACTGACAATATTGCCAATACTGTTTATTGATGCGATTCCAGCAGTAACCATTGGTTGTTTTTTAACAAATTTGATTGGTGCAATGTTGGGTGTGAATATATTAGGTTTATTAGATGTGTTTTTTGGAACAGCAGCAACATTAATTGCTGCCATTTTAACATATTACTTTAGAAAGCATCAGATAAAAGGGATTCCTTATTTATCACTTTTACCTCCTATCATAATTAATGGAATCGTGATTGGTGCAGAATTGACTTTTGCTTTGGCACCAGCGTTTACCTTGCCATACTTCTTATTGTTTTCTGTGGAAGTAGCAATAGGGCAAGCAATTGCTGTGTTTGTATTTGGAATTCCATTACTGACTTATTTGAAAAAGAAAAAGTGAGAAATCACTTTTTTTCTGGTGGTGTGTAAATATTTCTTTCAACAATCATCGGATTTTTTGCTTCTAGTTCGCGATTGAGAAACTCAACATAAGTACCCGGAGTGATGAGACCACTTATGTTTAACAATTTGAGTTCTTTCATATTTAAGAAATAATCAGCTAATTGCACACAGTTTGTTGTAAAAACGAAATAAGTTTTAAATTTTCCATTAGTAAAGCGAAAGGACTGACTTTTTGTATGTCGATAGACTCTTGATAGGTAGTCGTTGATTTCAGGATTATCTTTGTTATTTTGTTGATAATATAATGCTGCATCACTATAAAAAACTTCTGTTCTATCTAGTAAGTTCATAATCCTTTTTTTAATGAGATTTTTTTGTGAATCTGATAGGGATAAACCATATTGAATGATGGTTGCTTTTTCATTGTTTGTTGCATTTTGAATAAAAGAATCTCTATCTGCAATAATTAATATACCATCTCCTAAAGAGCCGAATAGTTTTCTGGAGTGTGGGTTATGACAACCATAAGAAAAGATTTTTCCTTTGTAGCTAATATCACAATGACCAAATGATTCAAAGCCACTTTCTCTTAAGTAAACAAGAACTTCTAAATCAACACTTTTAGAAGGAGAAGCTTCATAGCTACTTGTTTCTTTAGAAAAAAGTTTATTAATATGTCGAATGGCTAAATTAGGAATGAAAGCAGTTAAGAAAATAGGGAGTGGTATCACAATGTGATTTAATGGTTCATGTTGGTATTTTTCCTTGTAGAAACTATTTACTGCTTTTGCGATTTCAGAAAAACCAAAGAAGAGACTGTATATACCAATCAAATAAGAAATAATAAAGAAATGTTCTCTTGGATCAGCAATCAGTAATAATGAAAATCCAAGATTGGCGATAGCATCCAATAAAACAAAATAACGATATTTGAGTTTATCTTTTTGGAATACATAAAAGAAGTTGATAAATTGGATAAAGCTACTTAATAAAGACCAGAGAGAGAAAAAATAGGGAATGAAAACAAAAAAGCGAATTGGATTATGATAGACCGCAATCGCATAGGAGCAGGATAAGATGAAACGCAAAAAAAGAATCAATGGCTTTTTTCTGCGTGCTAATAGATTGATAAGTTGAGAAATTCCATAAACAATGAATCCAAGAACAATTAATAGATGAATGAAGCGATAGAGATATAAATTTTTATTTAAGAATAAAATGCCATTAAAACAGAATAATATTCCAGAAAAAACCAATGAAATTGTATTTAAATAGCGCTTCATAATCAACGGTCAAACACTCCAGTTACTTTCATATTAAGTGTGATTCCTTGAATCCTTTCTAACATTTTTTTCACTAAATCTGAATGAATATCTGCTTGAATCTCTAAATAGAAATAGTATTGCCAAGCAGCTTTTTTAGAAGAACGTGACTTAATACTTTCCAGATTAAAACCGAATTCACTGATTACTTGAATGACCTTAGAAAGTTCGCCTGCTTCATGCTTTGTTGCGAATTGAATACTAAGTCTATTGCCAGAAATATTGGCTTCTTTTTTAATCACAATGAATCTTGTTGTATTATCTGTACTAGCATGAATATTAGGCATTAATATTTCAAGCTGATAAATGTCCGCGGTTTCTTTTGAAGCAATGGCAGCTTTTGAGGCATCGTTTGTTTCATATACATATTTTGCAGCCAAAGCAGTATTTTCAAAAGGAATTAATTCTGCTTCCAGTGTTTTTAAAAAGGGAAGAGATTGTTGGATTGCTTGTGTATGTGAATAAATTTGTTTGATGTCTTCTAATTTTGTTTTGGGTAACGCGATTAAATTCTGTTCCACCTTTAAGTCACAAATTGCACAAATTGATACCTCATATTGATAAAGTAAGTCTAGTACTTCCCCGACTTCTCCAGTATATGAATTTTCAAAAGGGATGACTGCATATTGAACTTCTTGCTTAATGACTGCTTGAAATAGGGCTTCGAAATTTTCTTTTGCTATATATTGGAAATTTGGAAATAATTTGCGAGTGACAATATGTGAGAATGCACCTTCTACCCCTTGATAGGCAACTAAGTCCTGACTAAGAAGTGTATGTTGATAATCTTTGCTTAAATCCATAATTGTTTGCATGAATTGTTGTTGGTAGTTGAGAAAATTCTGTTCTTGAAGATATGATTTTGTCTGTGCTAAGACAGCTTTTTCACGATTTTGATCAAAGATGGGTAAATTGTTCTCTTTTTTATAAGAGAGTACATCTTCAACAATATGCATTCGTTCTTCAAAGAGTTTTGTTAGTTCTTCATCAATTTGATTAATTCTTTTCCTGCTTTTATCTAGGGTATTCATATTGCACCTCACTTTGTTTTGAAACGCGTATTAAGATAAATAATAGACATAGGGTTAGAATTGCAAGTACAACACCAAACAATATGCTTGCATTAATCCCAAATAAACTGGTAATTATGCCGGAAATTAAAGGAATGATAAAGGCGGTAAAACTGTTTAAAATACTAAAGGCAAATAATTGACCACTGCTTTTTAAATGGGATGGAGATAAATCAAAAATTAGTTTTTTTGCTGCCATTAACATAAAAGGATAAGTAAAAATTTGCATAAAACATAAAAGAATAATGGTATCAACGCTTGTTGTTAAAGATAATAGAATGAATTGAATTCCAAAAGCAATTGCACTAATGCCAATGAAAGCATAAGGACTCAGCTTTCTTGCTAATTTTGTTCCAAGAAAGAACATAGGGACTTCAATCAATGCTTGAATAATATTTTTATATCCAATCTCAACGCTTCCTCCACCCAATAATATTATTTTATCTACCATGGGATACATATTAAGAACATTGATAGAAAACAGTGTAAATAGCGTTATGATGGCAAGGATATATTTTTTGTCGGTTAATAAGACTTTAATATCTCTCATTTGAAGATTTGAGTGTTCCTTTTCTTTGATGGCATCTGGGATTAATAGTAGAATGGAATTACTAATAACAATCAAAAGCATCATAGTAATACCTACACTTTGATAGCCATAGAAAACAATCAGTTGCGAAGTGATAATACTCCCTAATGCCCATCCAACACTTCCAAAAGCACGAATAAAGGAATAATATTGGTTTACTTTCTTTCCGGATTCTAAAACCCAAGAATCAGATAAATCAAAAACGAGATAATAAAAACCTCCAGATAAGGCGAGAGTCATACAGTGGAAAGTAAATAGTTTTGTTTCATTGCTATAAAAGAAGTAAGAGAGCAGTGCATAAGCAATAAAACTGAATAATAGTATTTTTTTTACCGTTTTTAATTTATCGCTAAGATAACCAAAAAACCATTGAAATAACATAGCAATCAGTGCAATTAAGGAAAGCAAAATAGAACGTTCCATTGCTGAATAACCAATTTTTGTTAGGTACGGAATATACTGTGTGTTCCCTAATGCGTAAATAACATAGGTTATAATAAAATAAAATGTGAATAAGGAAATTTTTTTCTTATCTTGCATAATGCACCTCGATCTTCCATTATTTTATCATACTTCCTTACATTGGACTTAAAAAAGATTGCAAAAACAGCGTATTTAGTTTAATATTTTTATATTGAGGTAGTATCATGATTCAAAAAAAATATTTTAGATTTTTTATCTTTAAATAAACTCCATTCTCTTACGGGTAGTTTTCTGTTGGATTTGGGGTTGAAGCATCTATTGTCGATGCTTTTTTTATGAAAAGGAGCAAGTATGAAATTAAGTGTTAGTATGGCAAATAAAGAATATGACATTCATATTCAAAAAGGAATTCTTGAACAGTTATCTAAGTATGTTGATTGTAATAAGCGGTATTGCATTATTACTGACGAAGGAGTTCCTGCAAAATATTTGAGGACAGTAAAGAAACAACTTCCTGAGGCAGTTACGATGGTAATTCCACAGGGAGAACAGTCAAAGAGTTTAGAGCGCCTTTCTACCATTTGTAATCAATTATTAATGCATCACTTCGGTAGAGATGATGTATTGATTGCGCTTGGTGGTGGCGTGATTGGAGATGTTGTGGGGTTTATTGCTTCTATTTATATGAGAGGGATTTCTTATATCAATATACCAACTACAACATTGGCACAAATTGATAGTTCTATTGGTGGAAAAACAGCAATTAACTTTTATGGGAGAAAGAATGTGTTGGGAAGCTATTGTCATCCAGAGCTTGTCTTAATTGACCCAGAGGTATTAGAAACATTAACACCACGTATCTATAATAGTGGCTTAATTGAGGCTTTGAAAATGGGCTTATTAAAAGACAGAAGGCTTTATGAAATTTTTATTAGTGGAGAGGAAAATAAAAAGATAGAAGAAGTGATTTATCGTGCTTTGACAGTGAAAAAGGAAATTGTAGAAGAAGATGAAAAAGACAATGAGATTCGTAGATTATTGAACTATGGACATACCCTTGGTCATGCGTTTGAGAGTTTATATGAAATGCAAGAACTTTTTCATGGAGAAGCGGTATTGAATGGAATGTTACCAATGACAAGAAATCAAGAGATTTTACAGATTTTAGAAACGATAGCGGATCGTTTCAATATTGAAATAAAAAGTGAGTTTAAGGTATCAGAACTTATCAAATATATTAAGGATGATAAAAAACATCATGGAAATAGTATTAGTATTATTGTAATTGATGATGTAGAACAATCAAAAATTATGAATTTGACTTATCATGAATTAGAAGAGGAGTTGAGTAAATATTATGCAAGGTGAATATGGAAATCAACTTAAAATGAGTATTTTTGGGGAATCTCATCAAGAAGTTATGGGATTTACACTTCATGGATTGGCTTCAGGAATCTCTTTTGATTTTGATCAAATAAGAAAAATGATTGAAAAAAGAAAACCAAAAACTGATATTTCAACATCAAGAGTTGAATCGGATTCTTTTGAAATTGTGAGTGGGTACTTTAATGGATACACAACAGGAACGCCATTAACGGTTTTAGTAAAAAATCAACTTCAAAATAGTAAGGATTATGAATTAATAAAATCGTATTATCGTCCATCTCATGCCGATTATTCAGGAGAAAAGAAGTATCTTGCTTATGAAGATTATCGTGGAGGAGGACATTTCTCTGGAAGAATCACAGTGCTATTAGTAATTGCAGGGGCAATGTGTACACAAATTCTTGCGAGGAAAGGAATTGAGATAGGGACTCATATTTTGAAAACAAAGAAAGTTAGTACAAAAAGATTTTCAGAAGACGAAGTTGAGATTGGAAAAGAGCTAAGATATTTGAGTCAAGCTAGAATTCCAATTCTTGAAAAAGAAGAAGAAATTGAAAAAGAAATTATACAAGCAAAAGAAAATAAAGACTCAGTAGGGGCAATCATGGAAACGATTATAATGGGGATGCCAGCTGGAATTGGAGAACCATTTTTTGATTCATTGGAGAGTTTGATTAGTCATTTAATATTTAGTATTCCAGCAGTGAAAGGAATTTCTTTTGGTCTTGGTTTTGATTTTGTGCATTATTTTGGAAGTGAAGTGAGTGATGGATATTGTTATGATGATGGTATCAAAACAAAAACGAATCATAATGGTGGAATATTGGGCGGAATATCTACGGGAATGCCTTGTCGCTTTGATACAGTGATTAAACCGACAGCAACGATTTCACAAGAATTAGCAAGTATCAATAAAAAAACAAAAGAGGAAGAGAATATTGTTTTTGTGGGAAGACATGACCCTGCGATTTTTCCAAGAGCGGCAGTCATTATTGATGCGGTTACTGCGATAGCAATTTTAGATGCATTTTCGATGCGTTATGGATATATGTGGATGCGTGAGATGCCATGAAGTATGGACTGATTGGGGAGAAATTAGGGCATAGTTTTTCAAAATCAATACAGGAGGAATTATTTGGCTATGAATATGAATTGAAAGAAGTGGCTCCTATTGATTTTAAACAATTTATTTTGAACAAGGACTTTTTAGGCGTTAATATTACAATTCCATATAAGGAAATTGCGATCAGTCTTTGTGATGAATTGGATGTTTCGGTTCAAAGAATAGGATCATTAAACACGATTGTAAACAAAAATGGGAAGTTAATTGGCTACAATACAGATTATGATGGCTTAAAATTTTTGATGAGTGAGTTTGAAATTGATTTGTTTGGTAAAAATGTAGTTATTTTAGGGAGTGGCGGAACAAGTAAAACAGCAAGGGAATTATGTAAGGATTTAGGGGCTAATAAAATTTGGATTTGTTCGCGAAGGAAAGAAGAAGGCTATATTTCTTATGATACATTGGCACAAGTTGATTTTGATGTTTTAATTAATACAACACCCCTTGGAATGTATCCTAACAGTGATTTGAATCCTATTATAGATAGGCAGATTCTAAAAGATAAAGTAGTGATAGATGTTATCTTTAATCCGTTACAAACAAGGCTTGTTGTGGAAGCAAAAAGACAAGGAGTGGCGGTTGGTGGACTCTTGATGTTAGTAGCACAGGCTGCAAAAGCAGGAGCGTATTTTATAGGACAAACAAAAACAAGAGAAGAAATCAATCATTGTTATCAAACACTGAAAGGGCGCTTGAAAAATATTGTTTTGATTGGCATGCCTAGTAGTGGAAAGAGTACAATAGGAAGAATTCTATCTCAGAAATTAAAACGTAAATTTGTAGATATTGATACCTTGATTGCGGAAGAAATAGGAATGAGTGTTCAAGAAATATTTATTCAGTATGGAGAATCTTATTTTAGAAAATTGGAGTCAGAAAAAGTGGCAGAGGTGTCTACACAATTTGGTTTGGTAATTGCAACAGGTGGTGGTGTCGTACTGGAGAATAAAAATCTTACTTACTTAAAACAAAATGGTGAAATTATTTTGTTGAAGCGTGATATTGACTTAATTGAAATTGATGAAAATCGCCCTTTGTTGAAAGATAAGTTAGAATATAAGAAATTGTATTTAGAAAGAAAACAACAATATGAAGCATCTATGGATATTTGTATTGAAAATAATGATTCTATTGAAGAAGCAGTAAGAAGAATTTTGGAGGTACTATGATGAAAGTATTGATGATAAACGGACCTAATTTAAATCTGTTAGGAATCAGAGAGCCAGATATTTATGGCAGTAAGACCTATCAAGATTTGTGCTTCTTTATAGAAGCGGTGGCAAAAGATTCTGATGTTACTTATGAAATTCGGCAAACTAATCATGAAGGGCTTATCGTTGAATGGATTCATGATGCTTATCAAAAATTTGATGGTATCATCATTAATGCGGCAGCATATACTCATACAAGTATTGCGATCTTAGATGCTTTAAAGGCAGTGGGAATCCCAAGCATTGAAGTTCATTTGAGCAATCTTGATGAAAGAGAAGAATTTCGAAAAATTAGTTATGTGGGAAAGGCGTGTCTTGCGTGTTTTAGCGGGAAAGGGTTTGAATCTTACAAAGAGGCGATGTTATATTTAGAAGGAGAATTAAAGCGATGATTATTACATTCAAAAAAGATGTGCCAGCAATTGAGGTTGAAAAAATAAAAAAGAGTTTCTCTGAAAAAGGATTGACAGTAAATCTTATTCAAGGAACGGATTTTAATGTAATTGGAATTGTAGGAGATACTAGTAAGATAGATACTAGTAGTTATGAAGCTAATCCTTATGTAGATCATGTGACACGTGTTGCTGCTCCCTACAAATTAGCCAATCGTATCTATCATCCAGAAGATTCCATAATCAAAGTAGGTAATCTTCAAATTGGAGCAAGAGATGAATTAATCATAATAGCAGGACCTTGTAGTGTTGAAAGCCGTGAGCAGCTTTGGGAAATAGGTTCTGGGGTGAAAAATGCAGGGGCTTCTGTATTGCGTGGAGGAGCTTATAAACCACGAACTTCTCCTTATGCATTTCAAGGCTTGCAGACAGAAGGGATTCTTTTATTAAAAGAAGCCGGAGCGCAATTTAAAATGCCGATTGTCAGTGAGTTAATGAGTTTGGATAAATTAGATGAATTTGTTGAACATGTAGATTTAATTCAAATTGGAGCAAGAAATATGCAGAATTATGAATTATTGAAAGCAGTGGGTAATACAAAGAAGCCAATTTTACTAAAGAGAGGATTTTCTAATACCATTGAAGAATGGTTATTATCTGCAGAATATATCTTAAATAATGGAAATCCAAATGTTATTTTGTGTGAGAGAGGAATTCGCACGTTTGAGTCTGCTACAAGGAGTACTTTAGATTTAAGTGTGATTCCGCTGGTAAAGAAAAAATCACATTTACCAATTATCATTGATCCTTCTCATGCAAGTGGGAATTGGGAACTTGTAGAATCGGTATCTTTAGCAGCAATAGCAGCAGGAGCAGATGGATTAATGATTGAAGTGCATAATCATCCAGAAGCAGCGTTAAGTGATGGGGCACAATCACTTAAAATTAATAATTTTGAGCGATTAATGGGAAAAGGAAAGAAGATAGCAGAAATCATTGGTAGGAAAGTGGTATGATTGTAAAAATTCTTCCTTCTATTAGCACAGGAACAGTTCATGTTCCTAGTAGTAAAAGTTACACACACCGAGCAATTATCTGTGCTAGTTTCGCAGTGGGCGTCAGTAGAATTGAAAATGTACAATATAGCGAGGACATTATAGCAACCATTGAAGCGATGAAGTTGTGCGGTGTTGATATCATTCAAGAAGAAACATCACTTATTATTACAGGAAGAAAGAAGTTTTCTTTGTCAGCCAAACAAATTGATTGTAATGAATCGGGGTCTACCTTACGATTTTTAATACCGCTTTTTTCTTTGATGGGTCAAAGAGTAAGTTTTATAGGAAAAAATCGTTTGTTAAAAAGACCGATGAGTGTATATCAATCCTTGTTTGATAAACAAAATATATTGTTTCAACAAACAGAAGAAGAGATTGTGATTGAGGGGAAGATTAGCGCAGATCATTTTGTTATTGATGGTAGTGTTAGTAGCCAATTTATAAGTGGCTTGTTATTTGCGCTTCCTTTGTTGCAAAAAGATTCACAAATAGAAGTTGTAGAACCTTTTGAGTCAAAATCATATGTAGATATTACCATTGAGATATTGGCTGATTTTGGAATTATAATAGAGAAAAAGAGTGAGAATCTGTATTATATAAAGGGGAATCAAGAATACATCAGTAGAAATTATGTAGTGGAAGGTGATTATTCACAATTTGCTTTTTATGCAGTATTAGCAGCCATTAATCACCCTCTTAGTATTGTTGGTGTATCCCATCGTTCTTTACAAGGAGATCAAGCAATTCTTTCTGCATTAGAACAGTTTGGTGCTGAAATCACTTGTATAGAAAACGGATATTACATTTCACCAAGAGATAAAAAAGGATTTCAATTTGATTTAGCAAATTGTCCAGATATTGGTCCTATACTAAGTGTTCTAGCAGCTTGTGCAAATACGGATACAACTTTACTTAACACAAGACGCTTAGAGATGAAAGAGTCAAATCGAATGGTGGCAATGAAATCGGAACTTCATAAAATTGGTATTACCGTTATGGTAGGTGAAAATGAAGCAAAGATTATGGCTGGAGAGCGAAAAAAATCGAGAGTGATATTTGATGGACAGAGGGATCATCGCATTGTGATGAGTCTTGCGATTTTGAGTACTGTACTTAGTGAAGAAGTAGAAATTCGAGGTGCTGAAGCAATACAAAAATCATATCCATCATTCTTTGAAGATTTGAGATCATTAGGAATAATTGTGGAAGAGGTTTAAGATGGCAAAAAGAAAATTATCTAAAAAAGGGAAAGCACTAATTCTTACAATCATTTTAGCGCTGTTGTTTATTAGTGGTGTTAGCTATTACTATTGGTGGGATGGGCAGCGAATCCAAGAAAATATATTATTTGATGATGCTTTTGGAACAGAAGTCATCACCGCTTTAATTCCTTCAGACACACGAGCAAGGATAGGAGAACAGCGGAGAATTAAATATATTGTGATTCATGAAACAGATAATTTTGGAAGAACTGCAGATGCTTCAAACCATAGTGTTTTCTTATTGAATAATCCAGAAGGAAATTCTTGGCATTATACAGTGGATGATAGGGTAATATATCGCCATGTTCCTGATAATGAAGTGGCTTGGCATGCAGGAGAGTATATAGGAAATCGTCATGGTATTGGTATTGAACTTTGTGTGAATGAAGGAAGTGATTTTGAGCAGACTTTGGATAATGCAGCACGATTAACTGCAAAATTATTAAAGCTGTATCATCTTCCAATTAGTGCAATAAAGCAACACCATGATTTTTCTGGTAAAAACTGTCCGAATAGAATTCGTAGCAATAATCGAATGGATGAGTTTATCAAAATGGTTGAAAAATATTTGAATGAATAAGTAGGGAAAGGGAATTAATGATTTCCTTTTTTGATACTTAGTTGAATAGAAGTAACACTTGAATATCTTTCAGTGAGATTAGGGGCTGGAAATCCAAATCAATGGAAAGGAAAATGGTTGGTGATATTGCGAAAGAAATCCTTCGCCTTATTTTAGAGGCAGGAGTTGAAAAAGTAATTCCCCACATTTATTCATCTATTATTGATTCTTCTAGTGGTAACACGCGTGTTGAAGCGGTGAAGCAATTACTAGATTTAACAAAAAAAGTATTAATGTAGAAAAATAGTAAAACATAGCTCCAGTCAAATTTGATTGGAGTTTTTTTGTTATAAAGAAAAGCTATTAATAAAAAGTTAGTATTAAAAAAAAAATAGTACTTGACAGTACACAGTAGTGAAGGTATGATTATAGCAGGAGGATGGTCATGAATACACAATTTAAAAAAGGTGTTTTGGAGCTGGTGGTATTATTAACCATCTCAAAGGATGACAAATATGGGTATGAATTAGTCAATGATGTTAGCGGAATTATTGATGTTAATGAAGGGACAATTTATCCACTATTGAAAAGACTCACAAATGATCGATATCTGGAAACATATTTACAGGAATCAACAGAAGGACCGCCGAGGAAATATTATCATTTGACTAAGAATGGTCAAATATATATGCAGAATTTATTGGCGGAATGGATTACATTTGTAAAAGACGTAAATACATTTATTGAAAAGGAGAAATTTCATGAATAAAAAAGAGTTTGTTGCATTTCTGAAACAGCGTTTATCAGTGCTAGAAGAAAAAGAGATCTATGAGATTATTGATGAATATGTACAACATATTGAAATGAAAGTTGATAATGGTCAGACAGAGGAAGAGGCAATTAAAGATTTTGGAAACCTGAATGAGTTTGTAGATGAAATCTTAAGTGCTTATCATGTGAACCCAAAAGAGAGTGAAGCAAAGAACTTTGTATATGATGTGATTGATCAATTAGCAAGGTTTGTAAATAAGCTGGCTGATTCTATTTTGAATCTTGATTCAAATCAAATCATTCGTTTGATTTTAGAATTTTTCTTGTTAGTAATTGTATTAGCTGTTGTTAAATGGCCGATAACACTTTTATTATCAATGATATTTGATATTGTATTCTTCTTACCTAGAGGCGTGTTTAGTTTGCTTTATGGATTGTTGCGCTTCGTATTTGAAGTTTGTTACTTCGCCGTATCGTGTTTTGTCATTTATACATTTGCAAAACAACGTATTTTTGTGGGCGATAATGAAAAAACTACGTCTTCCAATAAAACAGAACGTGAATTTCATAAAAAAAAAGAACCAATTCATGAAATAAAAGAAGAGAAGTTATCTTCAAAAAAAGAAAAGGATATTGTAGTTGATTTAAAGACTTCGGAACAAAAAACATATCGTAAACCAGAAGAAGTAAGAGAACAACATCAAAAAGCACGCAAAGAGAATACAAAAGTATCGTTGGGATTAGAACAGATTGTATTAACGATTATAAAGTTCTTCTTACTCTTTATTTTGATTCCGATGATAATGATGATGATTCTTCAATTTGTTGGATTTGGAGTTCTGCTAGGCTTACTAATAAAAGGCGTTGGCTTTGTGGGGGTATTTATGATACTATGTGGAACCTTACTTATAACAATTAGTATTGTAAGTGGCTTAAGTTCCTTTATATTTAAAGGGGGAAAACAAAAATGAAACGATTTATAATTTCTTTAATTCTTGGAGGATGTCTAATTGGTGCTGGAATAGTGGTAAGTATTTATGAATTCTCTTCTTGGTCGGATATCCCAGTTAGTATTTATGAAATGGGTTATCAACAAGGAGCAACAGAATACAAGTTCACTTTGAGTGGGAATCAATTAGTTCTTAATCACTGGTTGAGTGAACAATATGAAATAGAAATTGTTTATAAAGAAAATTTAGAAAATAATGTGATCGTGACAGTGATGTATCCAAAAGATTTATACAGCATATATTGTGGATTTGAAAACAATAGGTTAATAATGGAGCATTATCAACATCGTCAAATTAGAAATAGTATTAACATAGCATTAAAAGTGCTAGAGAAGAAACGATATGTGGAAGATTATGAAAATCTGATTAAAATAGTAATTCAAGTGGATCCAAGTATACAGATAATTTATTCAGAATAAGGGCAGATGCCCTTTTCTATTTGAATTCTGTAATTATTTCGCTATAATTATGAAGATGAGGTGTTGTATGAAATTACTAGCAAGTGACTATGATGGAACATTATTTCGTAATTTAAAAGTAAGTAGCAAAGACATAGAGTCCATTAGAAAGTTTCGTGAAGAGGGAAATCTATTTGGTATTGTTACAGGAAGACCGTTTGCTTCAATCGAACATGAACTAATAAAAAAGAAAATACCCTATGATTTCATTATTGGAATTAATGGTGGTTATATTGAGGATAAAGAAAAAAATGTTATTTTTCATAAGGAAATATCTTTGGAAATTGCGGATCAGCTTGTAGCACAAATCAAAAAAGAAGATGTTCAGTTTGCGGCGATTGGAGATGGGATTAGCAATGATGTATTTATTGCAGATAAAAAGCTAAAAACTCGTTTAAAGAAATTATATTTTCAGCTTTTCTTCAAGAAAAAGCCAAGAAATCCGAAACTTGTGCGAAATTTTGTAACACATGTAAATCAAAAACAAGACTCGGAATTGTTGGTAAAGAGATTGATGAATCTATTTGGAGATTCGATTAGTTGTCATCGTAATCGTGGAATGACGATTGATATTTCAGGAAGTGATGTGGGGAAAGAGAAAGCTGTGCAGATAGTAAAAGATCATTTCAGTGCAGATGAGGTTTATGTAATTGGTGATTCATATAATGATATTAATATGATAGAGAAGTTTAATGGCTTTACAGTTACAAGTGCAAGTGAGGAAATCAAATCAATAGCGAGTAAGGTTTTTGCAAACTTTACGGACTTGGTGAACTTTATATTAGAACGATGAAGAAAGTATTCATATTTCAGGGGAAAGAGTTAGTATATGAATTAACAGATAAAAATGTAAAAAATATTAACTTGAGAATACAACGTGATGGTAAAGTAGTTGTTTCAAAGCATAAGCGAGTTTCTATGGAGCAAGTAGAAGCGTTTTTATGTTTGAAATGGGAATGGATTTTTGCAGCAATTGATAAAATGAAGAAAGCAGAGAGAATTCAATCGCGTCCTACAACTCTTGATGCGATACGCTTGTTTGGAAAAGTAATTCCAATTGTTGAAAAAGTAGGCATAAAAAGGTTACAGCTTATAGATGGAGGAGCATTTTTTTATACAAATCAAAATGATTTTGAAAAAAAGTTAAAGGAATTGCAATCATTGTTGGAAAAACAGTTAGTGCAACACATTGAAAATAAAAGAGTTGAATATGACAAAGTGATAAGGGATTATGGTATTTCTGTTCCTAAGATAAAGTATCGTTATATGAAAGGCAAGTGGGGAAGTTGTGAAACCAAAAATGGAGTCATAACAATGAACTATAACTTATTATATTATTCTAAGGAAGCAATTGATTATGTTCTTTTGCATGAATATGCGCATTTAATTGTTCCCAATCATTCAAAGCGCTTCTATGATTTCTTAGCATTTCATATGCCAGATTATAAAAAAAGAGAAAGTTTATTAAAGATTTAAATCTATCTTTACATTGGATAGAATATTCTGCATAATACTTGTAAGAAAGGAGTCTATCATATGAATCAAAAAGTTGCGATTTGTCCATTATGTGGTCACATACAAATTGTTGCTGAATCTGATTTAGGAAAAGAAGCAATTTGTAATCTTTGTGGAGCAATGTTCACCGTTCTTGAAATTCGGGATGCAGAGTAAACAAGGGAATGAATGCTTGATTTTTTCGTGTGATACAAACAAATTATGAAACGAAAATTTGATTTTGAAACGATCATTGACCGAAGTAAACTAGGATCTTCAAAATGGGAGCTGATGAAAGAGTTAAATCCTGAGGTGAAATCAGGGATTGTGCCACTTTCTGTTGCGGATATGGAATTTGTGCATCCTCCACAATTAATTGAGGGATTGAAGGATGTTTTAGATCGCACTATTTTAGGCTATACTTCAGCTACTGATAGCTATTATAATGCCGTTATTTCTTGGATGAAAAGAAGGCATAATTGGAATATTGAAAAAGAATGGATTACGATTACACCGGGAATTGTTAATGCCATTCGTGCATTATTAAAAATATTATGTAATTCAGGAGAAGGGGTTGTATTATTGACGCCTGTTTATTATCCGTTTTATAAAGTGGTAGAAGAGAATGGGAATTGTGTTGTTGCGTCTTCCTTAATTGATGTGGGGGGATATTATGAAATAGATTTTGTTGATTTGGAACAGAAATTATCAAAATCAAATAACACAATGATGATTCTTTGTAGTCCACATAATCCAATTGGAAGAATTTGGAAAAGAGAAGAGTTAATAAAAATTGCTGATTTATGTCTTAAATACCATGTAATACTAATATCAGATGAAATTCATCATGATATTGTAATGTCTGGCTTCAAACATACAGTACTGGCTTCTATTTCTGAGACTTATCAAGATAATATTATTACTTGTACATCAGTTAGTAAAACATTTAACTTAGCAGGAATCATGGTATCAAATATCATTATCAAGAATGAAGAATATCGGAAAAAATTAGTTGATTATCTTGCCTCTATTTCAGTTAGAAGGACAAATGCATTGTCCTATCCCACCGTTGAAATTAGTTATAATCAATGTGAAGATTGGTTGGCTGAACTAATTGATGTGATTGAAGAGAATAGAGATTTTGTAATTGACTATTTGCAGAGAGAACTTCCCCAAGTAAAAGTTTATCCAATGGAAGCTACTTATTTATTGTGGGCAGATTTTAGTTTACTGTTTGATGATTATAAACAACAGGAATCGTTTATGATTCATGATGCACAAGCATTTTTGGATGAAGGTTATATTTTTGGAGAAGCGGGAAAAGGATTTGAACGCTTTAATCTTGCTTGTCCAAAAAGTGTGTTAAAGGATTGTTTAGATAGAATTGTTGAATCATATAAAAAAATAGGGGCTTAGCTCCTATTTGTTTTTATAACTTGAAATTGCTTTTGCAATGGCAGGAATAAACTGTTGCTTTCTAGAAAGCATATTCCCAATGAAAGATAAGCCATTTTTCTTTTCTATTTCAGAACCGAAAGCCAAATCAAATAGATGTTGATCTTTCCCTGCCCAAAGGAAATAAGATCCTTTTTCCTTGATGTCTGTGAAAACAACAATGGATAAATCATAGCGATTTGAAACACATAGATTTTCAAGATATTCTAGTATTTCATCTTTTATCGTATGAATAGAATCTGGGTCAACAATATTTAATTGTCCCACAGTAATTCGATAAGAATCAATATTGAATTCTTTTAAATCAGAATGGACAATTTCACTGATTGTTTTACCGGCAAGCGAAGCAGAAGCAAGATAGAGTTCATTGCTGAATTCTTTTAAGTCTATGTCAGCTATTTTTGCTAAAGAAGTAGCAATCTCTTTATCTTGATTAGTACAAGTCGGAGAGTTGAAATGCATGGTATCTGAGATAATCGCTCCGCAGAGAATTCCTGCAATTTTCTTGTCTATTTTGATGTCATGCTCTTTATATAATTTTGCGATAATAGTTGCGCAACTTCCAACAATTTCATTTCGGAATGAAACTGGTGTATTTGTTTGAATATCACCAATTCGATGATGATCCACAATTTCAATGACATCAGCTTGTTCGATTCCTTCTATACTTTGACTGATTTCATTGTGGTCTACCAGAATGATTTGTCTACGATCATGCCCCCATAAATGATAACGAGAAATCAGTCCCTTTAGTTCGTTATTGCTATCAACAACAGGATAACTTCTAAAACGTGACTTAGGAATGATGGCTTTTACATCATCTAAATAGTCAAAGTAATTAAAACAAACTAATTCACTTGTCATAATGAAACGAATTGGAATTGATTGAGTGATTAACTGTGAAGCAGTAAAAATATCTAATGTGGTTGTAATGACAGCACAATTATTTTTTGTGGCAGCGATCATAACTTCATTGGAAATTTGACTGGCAAGCGTTACTACGATAAGTGCAGCCCCTGTATTAATTGCTTTTAATTGTGATTCAGTACGAGAACTGGTGATTACAATTTGATCTTCATATCCAATAAATTCCTTTTCAACAAGTACACTAGAAGCAACTGCAATAATACCACTTGTTTGATAATTGCGTGGACGAACCATTAACTCTCCCATTAAGGTATCAGTGATGGCATCTAAAGGTGTTTTCTTCATCAAATCATAACGATTTTGTGCGACACTTAGAATTCCATTTGTAATACCAGAGATTGTAGCAAGCCCAACAAGTTTGTTCTCATTCTCGACAATCGCAATTACTTTCTTCTTATTATCTAACATTAACCGCCAAGCAGTATGAATGGTTGCGTCTTCCTTAACGGTTACGACATCATCAAAATGAATATCACTTACTCTAGTTCTGATATCATAGTAAAGCTGTGGTGCTTCAACATCAAATTTTCGTAAAACATAAGCTGTTTCAGAATTGATATTTCCGATGCGAATCGGTGTAACATCAAATCCTAGTTTTCTTTTTAACTCCGCATAAGCAAGCGTTGAACAGATAGAATCAGTATCTGGATTTTTGTGTCCTGTAATAAAAATAGTTTTGTTCATAACATCCCTCAATTCATATAAGTATTATAGCATATTCTTAAAAAAACAAGTGTTATTTCTATGCTGTTAAAAAAGAACAAATTCTGAGTTTGTGATATAATAAATTAATAGTAATTGAGAGGAGTTATCATATGAAATATCGTAATCTTGAAAAGGGAAAAGAAGAGATATCATTATTGGGATTTGGTTGTATGCGTTTTCCAAAAACAGAAGGTACAAAAATTGATCGTAAAAAAGCATTTGAGATGTTGGATTATGCGTATAAAGCAGGAGTAAACTATTATGACACTGCGTATTTTTATCATGATGGAGATAGTGAAGTATTGTTGGGAGAATGGTTAAAAACAATTGATCGTAGTACGGTGAATGTGGTGACGAAAAGTCCAGTATTCCTATGCAAGACAAGAGAGGATTTCTATCGTATTTTTGATGAACAAAGAGAGAAGGTAGGAGTAGAATATTTTGACTTTTATCTGTTGCATGCACTAGATAAAGCACGCTTTGAACAATCATTGGACTTTGATTTGTTTGGTGCATTAGATGATTTGAAAGCACGCGGTCTTATTAGAAAAGCGGGATTCTCTTTCCATGATGAATATCCAGTATTTGAAGAAATTTTAAATGCGTATGATTGGGATTTCTGTCAAATTCAATTAAATTATATGGATATTGAACATCAAGCAGGATTGAAGGGGTATCATCTTGCCACAGAAAAAGGAATTCCAGTGATTATCATGGAACCAATAAAAGGTGGTTTACTGAGTGATGTTCCTGAGGAAATAAGAGAACAGTTTGATGTTTTACATCCAGAATGGTCTGATTCAAGTTGGGCAATGCGTTGGATTTCATCTTTTCCAAATGTGCTAACTGTGCTTTCAGGAATGAGTACAATGGAACATGTAAAAGATAATATACTGACAACAGAAACATTTGAGCCTATGACTGATGAGGAGTTACAAGTGGTAGAGGCGGCAGGAGAGTTGTTCCGTAAGCGAACTAAAATTTCTTGTACGGGCTGTAATTATTGCATGCCATGTCCATTCAATGTCAAAATACCGAATAATTTTAAGAATTATAATACCGCTTTTATTTATGATGATGTTGAGCGTGCAAAAGGCTCTTATCAATTCATGGATGAAAAAGTTCGAGCGAATCATTGCATGGAATGTGGAGTTTGTGTTGATAAGTGTCCACAGCACATAGATATTCCAAGTGAGTTGAAAAGGGTTAGTGAATTATTTCAATAGATGAGTATTTAGTCTATGAAAGATTGATGATAGAAGGGGATTTTAATGAAACGCTTATTATTAATAGTTGTAGTTTTGAGTTTTTTGGTGTCTTGTCAAAATAAGGAAAGTAAGCCTGTAGAAGAAGAAGAAATAGTTGAAAATCCAGTTCATGTTTATGACCATGAGATTTCTTTTGGTGATGAGTTTCCTTTAGAAGGGTACTTGAGTTATTCAGAAGATTTTGAAGGTCCACTACCAGCGGTGATACTTGTCCATGGTTCTGGAGCAAATGATCGTAATAGTGCAGTTGGAGGAACAAGAATATTTGAAGATATTGCACACGCACTAGCTGCAGAAGGAATAGCGACACTGCGTTATGATAAGCGAACATTTAGTTATAGCCGTGAAATTGTTATGAGTGATAAGTTTTCCTCTTTTACAGTACAAGAGGAAACAATTGATGATGTTTTATTGGCGAAAGCGTTTTTATTAGAACATCCTATGATCGATTCTACTCGTATTTTTATTTTAGGTCATAGTATGGGTGGAATGTTAGCCCCTAAAATTCATAGTCAATCTTCTTTTGCTGGAATTATTATGTTGGCAGGAACACCAAGATCAATGATTGATGTGCTAGTTTCGCAGAGTGAAGATGTATTATTAACGGTAGAGAATGAATTTGAAAAGAAACAAATATTACAAGGAATGGAACTAATTGAATCTATTAAATATATGACTGAAGAAGAAAGCAAGAATTTAAATCTTAGTTCAATATATGGTTATTATCTTTTGGATTTTGAGCGATATGATACCTTAACCATTTTAGAAAATTTGGAAGTACCAATATTGATTATGCAAGGAACGGATGATTTTCAAGTAAAAGTAGAAAGAGATTATCACTTATATGTAGATGCTTTAAGTAATAAAGAAAATATTAACTTTAAATTATATGAAGGACTGAATCATTTGTTTATGGTTAGTGGTGGGGAACATCAATATACAGTTCAAGAGTATGATGCTGAAAATTATGTGGATGAAACAGTATTAGAGGATATTATTGAGTTTATAAAGGCTTATGAAGCAAAATAAAGTAGAACTTTTATCTCCTTGTGGAAGCAAAGAAGCATTGATTGCGGCAGTGCAAGCGGGCTGTGATGCTGTTTACTTAGGAGGAAAACAATTTGGAGCACGAGCCTTTGCTTCAAATTTTACTGATGAAGAAATGATAGATGCTATAAAATATGCACATTTACATGATGTATCAGTTTATGTGACAGTGAATACAATTATATTTGAAAGTGAAATGGAAGAATTACAATCATATCTTGAATTTCTGTACAACAATCAAGTGGATGCTGTGATTGTACAGGATTTTGGTGTTGTAAAGATTATAAAAGAGCGTTTTCCTGATTTTGAAATTCATGCTTCGACTCAAATGCATGTTCATAATAAAGCAGGTGCATTGTTTCTAAAAAATGCAGGATTTGATAGAGTGGTAGTGGCACGCGAAACCTCTTTAAAAGTGTTGAAAGAGATTATTTCGGTAGGTATAGATGTGGAAGTCTTTGTGCATGGAGCGTTGTGTTTTTGTTATTCTGGGCAATGTAATATGAGCCGAGTAATTGGAAATCGTAGTGGAAATAGAGGTTCTTGTGCACAACCTTGTAGATTACCTTACCAGCTTTTAAGAAACGATGAACTTGTTGATACTGCAGGGAGTCACCTTTTGAGTCCAAAGGATTTATGCTTGGATGATGAAATTTCATTATTAAAGGAAATTGGTGTGCATTCATTGAAAATAGAAGGACGCATGAAAAAAGCGGAATATGTATTTCATATTACTTCTTTTTATCATTATTTATTGAATAGTGATGTTATGGAAGAGAAAACAGTTAATCAATACTTAAAGAAAGCAGCTTACTTGTTTTCTCGTGGATATACAAAAGGGTACTTATTGAATGAAACAATTGGTTTGAGTCAGAACCAACCAAACCATCAAGGAGTACATCTTGGTAAAATAATAAATCAAAATGGGTCAAAAGTGAGTGTTGAATTATTGGATGATATTCATGTAGGAGATGGAGTTCGTTTTGCGTCTAATTCAGATGGTTTTATGATACAAAAGCTGTTAAAAGATGGTCGGGAAGTAATGTCCGCAATGCAAGGAGAAATAATAGAATTATTTTATGCTCACCAGATTGAAATTGGATCCTATATCTTAAAAACATTGAATGCTGTGCTTGAGAAAGAGATTCAAGAATGCTTTCAAAGAGAAAACAAGAAGAAAGGGATAAGACTTTCATTTGAGGCAAGCGTTGATAAAAGGGCGGTTCTTCAAATTGTGTGTGATAACCATTGTGTAGAAGTAAGTAGTAATCAAGTCGTGGATTTAGCGCAGAAGCAATCAACTTCTAAAGAAAGAATACAGGAACAACTCACAAAACTAGGGGGAACTGTGTATCAAATAGAAACACTCGATTTGAAGGTAGAAGAAAACATATTTATACCCATTTCAGAACTGAATCAAATGCGTAGAGAGGCACTTTTACAAGTGGATAATTTACGGACGAATAAATATCCTTTTCGTCAATTGAAGCCAGCAAAAAAAATAAGTAGTAAGCAAAAGAAAATTGAAATTCCTTATTTAGTGGAAGTGAATACAGCACAACAATATCAAGTCTGCAAGGATTTTGGCTTAGAGCATATTGTTTATAACAATAATGAAAGTGCAATTATGCTATATCCACAAGTGAATGAGAATAGCGAGTATCCATCATGTGATAGTGTTATTATTCAAGAGTTGGGCGGATTTCTGCAAGAGGCTGGTATTAAGATAGCTGGGGTGTCAATGAACCTTGTTAATTTAGCAAGTATTCAATTTTTGAGTGAATATGGTTGTAATGCGGTAGTTCTTTCTAATGAATTGCCACAAAAAGATAAACAAGAATTAATGAAGCGCCACTTATCTAGTGGTAGTGAAGTGATTCTTTTTGAACAAATATATGGATATCAAACAGTAATGATTAGTAAGCATTGTGTTATTCAATCAATTTATCAATCTGAGAAAGGGAAATGTACATTATGTCATAATGCTCATTTCTGTCTTGAAGACAGAAAGAAAGCAAGATATGTGTTAAAAGGGGATGAGAACTGCCATATGCAGATTTATTCAAGTCAAGCAATTTTTAATCGTAAAAATATTGGTATTTGTAGACCTTATCTTCGCTTCACAATTGAAGATGTTTCAGAAACTAGGGAAATCTTGAAACAGTTGAAAGATGTTTTACAAGAATCATAGATCTTATATGAGTGATTCTTAGGCTAAAACTTGTAATTCACTATTATAATTTTTATAATAGAAGCAGTGGGAGAGAGGAATATAAAATGAAATTAACAAAACAAGAAATTAGTTGGATATTATATGATGTTGGAAATTCAGCATTCACAATGATTCTTACAGCATCAATCCCCTTGTTTTTTAGAGGGCTTGCAGAATCTGCAGGAGTGATAAGTGTTTGTAGTAATCAAATTGTACAATGGCTATTTTCGGCTAATGCAGCAAAAGCATTAGTAGGGGATGCACAAGCTTTTGAAGCAATACTGTCTTCATTATTTGCGATTACAACGACAGTGGCAGTGATTATTGTGGCTATTTTAGCACCTATTGTTGGAGCAATTGCGGATTATAAAGGAATGAAGAAAAAGTTGTTTTCAGTTGCTTTGTTTATTGGAATAGGTGGCTTGTTATCTTTAGGGGTTACAGAGGATTGGATGGCATTTCTTGTGCTGATCATCATTGCTAGAGTTGGTTATTCTTCTTGTAATATATTTTATGATTCCATGTTAGTGGATGTTACAACAGATGAACGGATGGATAATGTTTCTTCTCTTGGTTATGCTTGGGGATATATAGGAAGTTGTATTCCATTTACCTTAGGAATTGTTCTAATTATGTTTCCTAATTCATTTGGACTAACAACAGGGCAAGCAACCCAAATTTCGTTTATTTTGACGGCAATTTGGTGGTTAGTTATGACAATTCCTTTATTGAAAAATGTGAAGCAAACTCATTATCTTGAAAAAGGGGATGGCTTGAGTGTTGGGAAAGTGTTTGGGCGTATTTTTGAAACCTTTGGAAAAATAAGAAAAAACAAGAAGATGTTATTTTATATTATTGCGTATTTCTGTTATATAGATGGTGTATATACCATTATTTCTATGGCGACTACTTATGGTGCAGAGGTGGGGATTGAAAATGAATTATTAATTCTTGCATTACTGGTAACGCAATTTGTGGCTTTTCCTGCAGCGATTGTAACGGGATCTCTTGCTAAGAAAGTGGGTCCATTAAAAATAATTCGCTATTTTATTTTCTTATATATCGGGATTTGTATTTTTGGATTCCAGTTGGATCAAGCTTGGGAGTTCTGGGTATTAGCAATTTCAGTTGGATTAGCTCAGGGAGGAATTCAGTCATTATCTCGCTCTTATTTTGGTAAAATTATTCCAAAGAATGAATCCAATGAGTATTTTGGTTTCTTTGATATATTTGGTAAGTTTGCGGACTTTATGGGGCCATTATTTTTAGCGGCTTCTGCAACAATGTTTGGCTCTAGTAGATATGGGATTTTAGCATTAATCATTTTATTTGTGATTGGTTTAATTTTGATTTTAAAAGTGGAGCGTATGGAGAAAGAATCATAGGAGTGAATATGAAAAAGCGATTGTCAGTAGTTGTTCCTTGTTATAACGAAGAGGAAGCATTACCTATCTTTTATGAAGAAATTAAAAAAGTTTCTAAAGAGTTAAAAGAACTAGAGATGGAATTTTTATTTATTGATGATGGTTCTCATGATAGAACCTTGGAAATAATTAAAGAACTTCGTCAAAAAGATAAAAAGGTTCGCTATGTATCCTTTTCCCGTAATTTTGGAAAAGAAGCAGGAATTTTTGCGGGTTTTCAGCATGCAAAGGGAGATTATATTGTATTGATGGATGTGGATTTACAGGATCCTCCTCATTTGCTTCCTGAAATGTATTCTTATATAAAAGAGGGGTATGACCAAGTTGCTACAAGGAGGTCTACTCGTAAAGGTGAGCCACCAATTCGTTCCTTTTTTGCCCGAATGTTTTATCGATTAGTGAATAGAATTTCAAAAACAGAAATAGTGGATGGAGCACGTGATTATCGCTTTATGACAAGACAAATGGTAGATTCTATTTTAGATATGAGTGAAGTGAATCGATTTTCAAAAGGTATCTTCGGTTGGGTTGGATTTCAAACAAAATGGTTATCTTATGAAAATATAGAGCGTTCTGCTGGGGAAACAAAGTGGTCTTTTTGGAAATTGTTAGTGTATTCTCTTGATGGAATAACCGCTTTTTCTACTGCACCACTCGCAATCGCAACCTTTGTGGGCTTTCTATTTTGTTTATTATCGTTTGCAGCTATTATTGTTATTTTTGTTCGTCACTTTATGGGTATTGAAGCTGCTTTTGGGTGGGCGAGTATGGTTACAGTAGTTGCTTTTCTAGGTGGGATACAATTATTATGTGTAGGGATTTTAGGACAATATTTATCAAAAACTTATTTAGAAACGAAGCGTAGACCTGTTTATATTGCGAAAGAAACAGAGGAAACAAAATGATAAAAGCATTTATTAGTGATATTGATGAAACAATACTTACTGATGGAAATGAGTTTGCTAGTAAAGAAGTAGAAACAGCATTGCTTTCTTTGCAACAAAAAGAAATTACATTGATTTTAGCTACTGCCAGAGGGTTTTCTGGCACAAAGAAATTGATGGAACAGTTTCAAATGGAGAAGTATGGAGGATATATTGTTTGTAGTAATGGAAGTTATATTTTTGATTGTCAAAAGAAGTTGAATTTGTATAAGGCTACAATATCAATGGAAATTGTTGAGGAATTATATGAGTTTTCGAAAGAGTATGACTTACATATGAGTAGTGAATTGGCTAATTATACAGTGATATCTGCTTATGATGAGGCAATTGAATTTGATTGGAAGGTAGTGGGTGTTGATTTTTTTCTACCGGGAAACTTGTATCTTGAGGCAATTAGTGAAGAACCTTTCAAAATAGCTTTTACTTATAATAAAGAAAGATTGGCTAGTATTCTTCCTTTGGTTGAAGAAACATTTGGGGAAAAGTTGACTGTACAGTTATCAATGGATGTTTATATTGATTTAGTTCCGTTTGGAATCACAAAGGCTTCTGGTATTAAAAGAATTTTAGATTTATTGGGATATCAAGCGAGTGAAATTGCTGCAATTGGTGATGGGAATAATGATATTCCAATGTTTCAATTGGCAGGAATTAGTGCAGCGGTTGAAAATGCAAGTGATATGGTAAAAGAGTATGTTGATGTGATTGTGTCTTCTTGTGCAGAAAATGGAGTTGCGGAATTTGCTGAGCAAGTTTGGAATACAAATTAATAAAAAAGTGATATGATACTTTATATGAAAATAAATCATTTAAGCAATAGAGAGAAATCGATATTGTTTTTATTCTCTTATTTGTTTTAGAAAAGGAGGAACGCATGGTTGATATTTTAGCAATTTTAAAGCAATTGACATTAGAAGAAAAAGTATCCCTTTGTTCCGGACTCGATATGTGGCGAACAAAGGATATTCGACGCGTAGGAGTGCCTAGTATTCAATTTGCGGACGGATCTTCTGGTGTGCGTAAAGAAACATCAAAAGAAGATAGAGAACAGTATGGACATAGTTATCCAAGCACATGTTTTCCTACTGCTGCAGCATTGGCTTGTTCGTGGAATCGCAGATTATTGCGTGATGTGGGTAATGCTGTAGGAAAAGAATGTTTGAATCAAGAAGTGGATGTTATTTTAGCACCAGGAATCAATATTAAACGTTCTCCTTTAGGGGGAAGAAATTTCGAGTATTTTTCTGAGGATCCTTATTTGACTGGAAAGCTTGCGAAAGAATATGTAATAGGAGTTCAACAAAATAATGTTGCAGTAGCACTAAAGCATTATGCTTTAAATAGTCAGGAGTATTATCGTTATACTGTTGATGCGATTGTTGATGAAAGAGCGATGCGTGAAATCTACTTGAACCCTTTTGAGATTGTAGTCAAAGAGGCAAAACCTATGACAATTATGGCGTCTTATAATAAAGTTAATGGTGTGTATGCGACAGAAAACAAATTTTTATTGAATACTATTTTGAGAAAGAAATGGAAATTTAATGGGGTTACGATTAGTGATTGGGGTGCTGTAAATAATCGCATTGAATCATTAAGAGCAGGACTTAATTTGGAAATGCCTTCTAGTAGCGGGATTAATGATCGCTTAGTGATGAATGCTTTACAGAATGGTAGATTAGCCATTGAAGAGGTAAATCGTAGTGCATTTAATGTGCTTAAACTTGTGTTTCAATTAAAAGATAATGAAGCAGTTGATTATGATTATCAACAGAGCCATGAATTAGCAAGAAAAGCAGTTGTGGAGTCTGCGGTTTTATTGAAAAACGAAGATGGTATGTTGCCATTAGACGAAAATGAAATCATTAATGTGATTGGAAGACTTGCAGTAGAGCCAAAATATCAAGGGAACGGAAGTTCTTATGTAAGCGCACGACAACTAATGAGTTTTACAGATACACTCACACAGAGGCATGCTCGCTTTCATTATGAAAGAGGATATGATGTAAATGAAAGCTATATTGATGAGGTATTGATTGAAGAGGCAGTGAATACTGCCAAAAATGGCGCAAAAGTACTCTTGTTTTTAGGATTACCTACAAAAGAAGAGTCTGAAGGGTATGAGCGCAAACAATTGGGGCTTCCCGATAATCAAGTAGAATTGCTTCGTAGAATTTCGGAAGTAAACGCTAAGATTATTGTGATACTTTCTACTGGGTCTGCGGTTGCGATGCCTTGGATTTCAAATGTGAAATCTGTTCTTCAAGTTCATTTAGCTGGGGAAGCAATTGGAGAAGGTATTTATGATTTGATTTTTGGTAAAGAGAATCCTAGTGGAAAAATTGCGGAAACTTATCCCAAAACACTGGAGGATTCACCAGTGAATAGTATTTTTCCAATGGGTCCAAAATATGCCACTTATAATGAAAGTATTTTTGTTGGATATCGTTATTATGAAACGGCGGAAAAGGAAGTATTATTTCCCTTTGGGCATGGGTTATCTTATTCTGAATTTGAATATGGACAATTGACCTTTGATAAAAATCAGTTGGCGCAGAATGATAATCTAACATTAACCTTTACAATACAGAATATGAGTGACTTACTGGCAAGTGAAGTAATTCAAATTTATATTCAACCTTTGCAAAGTGAAGTCGTTCGCCCAAAGCGAGAATTAAAGGAATTTGCAAAAGTGTCACTAAAAGCACACGAGAAAAAGAGAATTTCAATTCGCATTCCGTACACAGCGTTTAGTCATTTTAATATATTAGCAAGAGATTTTATTGTTGAACGTGGATATTATGGAATCTTCATTGGAAAGAATGCAAGTGAAGCCTATATAAGACAAGATATATTTGTAGAAGGGGTTAAAATTCCAAAGAATCTTGAAGTTTATAATCCGTATTCAAATATTCAAACTATGAAATTTTCATCAGAAGAGTTTTCTCATCTTGTTACGCTACCAGAAATCAATAATGAGTTAGCAAGAGTGGGACAATTCAATTTGACTTCTACGATTAGTGAATTAAAAAATTCAATGCTAGGTCGCCTATTATATAAATATGTATATGATCGTAATTATAAGAGTCTTTCTTTTGTAGCTAGTGATGAAGTTCGTAAAGAAATGTCAATTCATCTCACTGATGAATTACCTTTGAAGAATGTTGTAATGATGAGTGGTGGGAAAATTGATTACAAACTAGCATTGTCTGTTTTGGAGGTTTGTAATAAGAAAAAAAGTGGTGTTACATTAATTCCTCAACTTTTAAAATTGAAATAGGAAGATGAGAGACATCTGCAAATAATTAAGTAGTGAAAGGGGGACACGAATATGAGTGTAGGCACACTGCTTAGTTATTTGGCAATTGTTGCAGGAATTGCTGCTACAATTAAAGTATTGACTAGTGGTAGAGGAAAAGTAAGTATTCCCGGAGTTACAATCCAATGGGGTAAATGATGTAATTACAATAATTGCTTTATCTATTTGCGCATATGAAGATATTAAGTATGGTGAAATTCACTATCGATGGTTATTATTGATGGTGGATTTTCATTTTTTAATGGCTTATGGTTTACTTGCCATATCATTATTATTGTATCGTTATGTTGAAGATTATATTGGTGGAGCAGATATATTGATTTTTTTACTGCTGTATAGTCGTTATGGTTTTTTATTTCTTAATCAAATAATGCTTCTTTCAGCGATATTTGGAATCATATATGGAGTAATAAAAAAGAAGAAAGAAATTCGTTTTATTCCTTTCATTTTGATGGCATTTGTAGTAGTAATGTTTTTCTAAGGAGAAAATATGCTTATACATGAAATCAAAGAAGAAGAAAGACCTAGAGAAAAAGCTTGGGTTTATGGCATCAGAAATCTTAGCCATGGGGAAGTATTAGCGATTTTGATACGCAATGGATATAAAGGGACTTCTGCATTACAAATAGCAGATGAGATTTTGCGACTATATCCATTAGAACAATTACCCTATTTAGAGATTGGTAACTTAATTGAAATAAAAGGGATTAAAGATATCAAGGCACTAGAATTGCTTGCTAGTTTTGAATTAGCAAGGCGTGTATCAGAGCGAAAAATCTATCAAAGAGATATAATATTGAACCAAAACGCATTATTAGCATGGGTTCAAAAGGAGATTGGCTATGCACAGCAAGAACATTTCATAGCGATATACCTCAGTACAAAAAATCATATTATTGCATATAAAAACTTATTTACAGGAACTTTAAATACCAGCATTGTACATCCTAGAGAAATATTTAAATGGGCTGTTTATTACTCAGCTGCGAAAATTATTTGCGTTCATAATCACCCAAGTATGGATTGTGCGCCTTCCCCACAAGATGTGAAATTAACAAGTTTATTAGTAGATGCGGGTGAGTTAATGGGTATTCCTGTGATTGAACATTTAATTGTAAGTGGAGAGGATTATTGTAGTATCATGGATAAAAATAAATAAGTAGGACTTGATTTAATTGGCAACTAACCCATTACTTGTATTGGCATTCTACCTTAATTTTTCATCTATGAAACGCTTGTAATATCCTGAATTTAAATCAGTTTTCGCTCCCTTTTATAAAAAAAATAAAGTGTTTTCTTTAGAAAGTGTTTTGGCTCTTTGTCATTCTATCGCTTAGCTATATTTATGACCATAAAAAAATATTCTTTACCTAATTTTATAGGAGAATAAGGGGATATGAAGCGAAGAAAATTTATAGAAATTAAACTAAAAAAATGTTATTATTATTTGGGGTATATATGGATACAATTAAAAGAGTAAAAGAGTTATTTGAGAAAGATTTAACACTAACCAAATTATTAAAGGTTTTGGCGATTGTTTTAATTGTGTATTTGATATCGTTGACATCAAATGTTTGGGGTTCATTTATTGATAAAGCCAAAGTTGTTTTATTACCTTTTATTGTAGGGTTTGCGATTGCATATATTGTACATCCCGCCGTTTCTTTCTTTGAAAGAAAGGGAATTAGTAAAAAAATAAGTATTCCTATCATTATTATTTTATTAGTGATGTTGTTTGGGTGGATTTTAGGTACCTTACTTCCCTTAATTTATAATGATGCCATTAACTTTATTAATAGTATTTCTGATTCAATTGGGAAATTGTATAATTGGTATTTGGAGAGTAATGATAATCCCTCTCAACTAATTGAAGCGATGACCAATACATTCATTAGTTTCATCAATGATTATAAGAGTTGGTTTCCGAATCTGACAGTATTATTGCCTCAAATTATTAATACGATTATTACTTTTATTACAAATGCAGGTTTAGCAGTAATTGTAGCTATCTATGTATTGTTTGATTATCATAAAATTGCACAGTCTATCTTATCCATTTCGAGAATGATTCATATTGATTTGCCTGAGTACATTTTGGGTGTTGATGAAAGAGTGAGTGTGTATGTACGCTCATTATTGATACTGATGATAATTAAGTTTGTTGAATATAGTTTATTGTATTATTTAATAGGGCATAAATATTGGATGATTATGGGGTTTTTGACAAGTATTGGACTAATGATTCCGTATTTTGGAGCAATGCTTGCAAATGTAGTTGGTATTTTTACAGCACTATCATTGAGTCCAATGAGTGTGGGCTTATTAATTTTGGGAATCGCAGTTCTTGCTGTAGTGGATGGATATGTGATTTCTCCAATGGTTCATTCTCGTGAAAGTAAAGTAAAACCTTTATGGACTTTGTTTTCAGTGGTCTTGGGTGGTACTGCATTTGGTGCAACAGGAATCATGTTAGCAATTCCCGGTTATATGTCGGCAAAAATAATTATTCAGATTTATCGTGAAAAGTTGAAGGAGCGTAAAAATGAAGAAACAATCGTTAAAAAATAAATTCATTTTATTGGGAATATTTTCAGTATTATTATCTATTCTTACTGGATGTGAAGCGCATCAGCCTAAAATTTCTTATACTGTGTATCCGATTCGTTTCCTTGTTGAGCGAATTGCGGGAGACAAGGTGGAACTAGAAGGGATTTCTGATGATACTTTAGTGCTTCGTGCCCAAGTTAAGGAAGGGTTTGAAGATGTCATTAAACGCTCAGATGTCTTAATGTATATGGGGACATTGGAGCCGTATATTCGTCCTCATAACGATGTCATCAATACGGGTAATATAACAATGATAGACTTAACTTCTCGTAGTAATATTTATCAATTTGGACGCTATGTGAGTGCAATTATTGATGGAGAAGAAAGAGGTGGATACGAGAAGTATTATAGTAATCCTATTTTTGATTCCATTGATAAATATACAAATGATCCTTATCTTTGGATGGATCCTATTACAATGACAAGCATGGCTAGTCAAATACGGGATTGGTTAGTTTCTGTATATCCAGAAGAAGCAGAAACATTTAATGCAAACTATGTTGCATTAGAAATGGAATTAGCACGTTTAGATGCGGAATATCAAAAATTGAAAAATCGTTCTACTAAAATTAAAATTGTAACAATGACACCAAGTTTTGGGATATGGCAACAAAACTATGGAATTGCTATTTATCCTGTTGTAATATCCAGATATGGTGTTTTGCCTACCAATCAACAATTACAATTAATAAAGCAAAGAATTATAGATGATGAAGTGAAATATATCGTGAGGGAACCTGATTTGCCAGAAGATATGGTAAGAATGATGAATTCTTTAGCAAATGAGTTAGATTTGGAAATTATTGATCTTGATAGTCTTTCTACTTTATCAGAAGAAGAGATTCTAGAAGGAAAAGATTATCTTCAAATAATGTATAAGAATCTCACAGTACTGGAGTCATTAGAGTAATACTTGTTATTACTCTTTTTTGGATAATGAGGTAAATGATGGAAAAAATGTTACTTGTCGATGGAAATTCAATGCTATATCGTGCATATTATGCAACAATTTATGGTAGACCAATGGTCACCTCTAAGGGAATTCATACCAATGCAGTGTATGGTTTTTATAATATGTTGAATAAGGCGATTCAACTGGTAGAGCCAAAAGTAATCCTTGTTGCCTTTGATACAGGAAGAGTGAGTTTTAGAACAGAAATCTATTCTGAATATAAGGGGACTCGAAAAGAAACTCCAGAGGAGTTAATTATGCAGTTTCCACTGGTTAGACAGTTGCTTGATGCCATGCATATAGCGCGTTATGAACAAGAAGGTGTAGAAGCAGATGATATTATTGGCTCCATGGTGAAACAATATTCTGATTGGGATATTAATATTTTGAGTAGTGATAAAGATTTATTGCAGTTAATTGATAAAACAACTTCAGTTTGGTTGATGAAAAAAGGTGTTACAGAAATTGTGGAGATGGATGAAGCTCGTTTTTTTGAAGAATATGGACTTTCTCCTAAACAAATTATTGATATGAAAGCACTGATGGGTGATACCAGTGATAATATTCCGGGAGTTCCGAGCATTGGTGAGAAAACAGCAATTAAACTACTAAAGGAATATGGGTTTGTAGAAAATATTTATCAGCATTTAGAGGAATTAAAAGGGAAACAAAAAGAAACCCTTGAAAATAATCAAGAACTTGCTTATTTATCAAAAGTATTAGCAACTATAAAATGCGATCTTGAAATTCCGTTGGGGATTGATGATCTCTCTTTTGAAAATAATGGTAAGGATTTATATCAATTTTTTAGTGAATATGAAATGAAGTCATTATTGAATAAGCTTGAAGTTGTAGATGATTATCAAAGTGAAACAGCAATAAGTTATCAAAAAGTGGAAGATGTTTCAGAAGATTTATTGCAATCAAATTGTGCAGTATATTTTGATTGTGATAGTTTCTCTTATCATGGAAACTTATTTGGTGTCGCTTTTAGTAATCAAGAGAAAACAGAGTATATTGATGTTGAAGCTTTTCAAAAAAGCACGCGAATAAGAAATTGGTTAGCATCTAACAGTGAATCTTATATCTATGATTTAAAAGGAAGTCTACATTTATTATCACACTTAGGTTTGAATTGGAATAAGCGGGCAATTGATGTAATGTTAGCGGCATTTATTGTTGATACAAGTGTTTCTGATTGGTATAAGCTTAGTGAAAAATATCCTATAATAACAACTGATTATTCAAAGAAATCTCAGGGAAAGACAGTAGATATTAACATCCAAATGGAACGCGCGTGTAAGTGTGCCATTGATGTTTTTAATCTTGCTCCTCTGGTTTTAAAAGAGTTAAAAGAAAAGGAATTAGAAACCCTTTATTTTGAACTAGAATTACCGCTAGTAAAGACATTATTTGAGCTTGAAAAAGAAGGAGTTGTTATTGATCAGAATGTATTAAATCGCATATCTCTTGAAACTTTGGATAAAATGGATGCTGTAATGGAAAAAATATATGGACTTACAGAAGAGCCATTTAATCTAAATTCTCCGAAACAACTAGCAGAGGTGCTATTTGATGAATTAAGCCTACCTAATATTAAAAAAAGATCAACTGCAGTAGATGTCTTGGAGAAGTTACAAAAGTATCATCCAATTATTCCATTAATTATGGAATATCGAAAATATCAAAAACTATATAGTACTTATGCGGAGGGGTTAAAGAAATATATAGATGAAGATGGACGAATTCACACAAATTATCGTCAAACAGTTACACAAACAGGACGATTGTCATCTATTGATCCAAATCTGCAAAATATTACAGTACGTGATGAAGCAAGTCGAGAAATTAGGAAAGCATTTGTGGCAAGTGAAGGGAATATTCTTGTTTCTTCAGATTATTCACAGATTGAACTTCGTGTATTAGCTGATATGGCAAATGAGGAAAAACTCATTAATGCATTCAAAGAAAACAGAGATATTCACACGCAAACCGCAATGGAAATTTTTAAAGCAGAAGCGAATCAAGTGGATTCAAATATGCGACGACAAGCAAAGGCTGTAAATTTTGGAATTGTATACGGTATTTCAGATTATGGCTTAGCAGAACAAATAGGTGTTAGTAGAGCACAGGCAAAGGAGTTTATTGAACATTATTTAGATGGTTATCCAAACATCAAAAAATATATGGAGCATCAAGTTTCTTTTTGTCAGGAAAATGGATATGTAACAACACTGTTAAATAGAAGAAGAGAAATCGCTGAAATTCATGATTCAAATTATATGACACGGGAATTTGGAAAACGGGCAGCAATGAATGCACCCATTCAAGGGACAGCAGCGGATTTGATTAAAGTAGCAATGTTGAAGACGCAAAATAGAATTAAAGAAGAGGGTTTGAAGTCTAAAATGATTTTGCAGGTACATGATGAATTAGTATTTGATGTGCCAAAGTCAGAATTGGATCAATTGGTAAAATTAGTAGAGGAAGAGATGACGCAAGCGATGGTGCTACGCGTTCCTTTACGAGTTGATATTCATTCAGGAATAAATTGGTTTGAAGCAAAGTAGGTGAGTGGGATGCCTGAATTACCAGAAGTACAAACAGTAGTTGATACATTAAAAAATTTAATTCAAGCAAAGAGAATTTCCAATGTTGAAGTTTTGTGGGACAATACCATTGCGAATGTACCAAGCGCAATCTTTTCAAAACAGTTAATAGGGCAATCTTTTCATAGCTTTTTAAGAAGAGGGAAATATCTTGTTTTTCAATTAGATGATTATGTGCTAATCACTCATTTACGAATGGAAGGAAAATTTTATTACCATCAAGAGCGAACGATTCCTGATAAACACACTCATGTTCTGATTCATTTTGAAGATGGAAGTTCTATTCATTATCATGATGTCCGAAAATTTGGAAAAATGTATCTTTATGCAAGTAATGAAGAACAAGTAGTTTTGTCCAACTTAGGAAAAGAGCCATGGGACAAAGAATTAACATGTGCTTACTTAAAAAAGAAAATTGGCAATAAAAAAATAACAGTAAAACAATGTTTACTAGATCAGTCTATCATCACAGGGATTGGGAATATTTATGCCAATGAAATTCTATTTTTGGCAGGAATTCATCCAACAAAAAAAGTAGATACACTTTCAGAAAAAAATTTGAAGGATATCATTCAATACACACAAAGTGTGTTAGAGCTTGCGATTCAAAAAGGGGGAACAACAGTGAGGTCTTATACATCATCGCTAGGCGTTACTGGAAAATTTCAATTATCTCTTTTGGTTTATCAACGAGAGGGGCAAATGTGTAAACATTGCCACAGCATAATTGAAAAACTTGTGCAAAATGGAAGAAGCAGTTTCTATTGCCCAAAATGTCAGAAGGTGGAAGCATGAAATTAATCGCGATAACAGGTTCTATTGGTAGTGGGAAATCGACGGTATCTAAAAAAATAGCGGAGTTTTTTCCTGTATTAAATTGTGACCTTATTAATGCAGAACTGCAAGATAGTAATCTTGAAATACAGAGCGAACTTTTAGAAGTATTTGGAGAAGAGATTTATTGTAATCAAAATTTGAATAGAAGTTTACTAGCAAAACTCATATTTCAAGATCTTGAAAAAAAGAAGAAACTTGAAGCAATTATGCATCCACGAATTTTGGATGAAATTCAAGCGAGGATTATTAATTTATCCGAGGCGTTTGTTTTTGTTGAAGTACCACTTTTATTTGAAGTAAAGTGGCAAGCATATTTTGATTTGTCAGTTTTAGTCGTTAGTGACGAGCGTACAATTATTGAGCGTTTGATAAAAAGAGGAATGAGTGAAAATGAAGCTAAAATGCGCCTTTTTCAACAAATGGGTATTGAGGAGAAAAAGGAATTGGCTGATTATATTATTGAAAATAATGGAACAGTGGAAGAATTACATGAAAAAGTGATAGAATTACTTCAAAGGCTGAAAGGAAATTGATATGGAATTATACGCACAAGATTATTTCTTAATTGAAGGTGTGATGCCACTTCAACAGGATTCAATGGAATCTCTTTTTGTCCTATACCAGCCATTTATGGGGTATGAAGCATGTAGTCTTTACATGACACTATATAGTATTGGAAATGAAAATGAATCGATTAAACATATTGAATTATGTAATCTGCTAGATATGAGCATTGATCGTTTAGAAAAAGCGAGGGTTAGGCTAGAACAATATGGTCTTTTGAAAACTTATTTAAAAGAAGGAAAAATAAATCAATATATCTATCGTATGAAATCGGTTTTAAAGCCAATTGATTTTTTGAATCATTATGCCTTTGGCTTGCAGTATAGTGAGCGTTTTGGAATGCAAAAATATCAATTGATGAAAGCTAAATTTGAATCACGCTATTTTGATAAAAGTGATTATACAGATATTTCTGAGCAATTGAATAGTAGAGAAATTCTGAATTTATCGGTAGATCAGTTGAAAGACATCATTAAAAATAAAAAGAAAACAAATAGTATGCCAATTGGATTTGATTATGGAAGATTTTTGAAGGGGCTTAGTAATATTGTGTTTCCAAAGTCATTACGCACAGACGAAAATATGCAATTAATTGGACAATTAGCAATCACCTATGGAATTAGCGAGGAAAGAATGCGAGTTTTAGTGTCTAGAAGTATTGATATTGAAAAAAAACTTTTTGATAAAAATGCTTTGATGCGTAGAGTGCGTTCTGAAAAACCAGATTATGCATTGGAAAAAATTAGTGGTTATGATTTGCCACCAGTACTATTTCTGCAAGAAAAACAATACGGAGTTCCTGTAAGCAATACAGATAAAAAACTGTTAGAGTCACTAATCAATGATTATGGTTTGACTACTCAGGTTGTTAATCGTTTAATTGAATATGTCTTAGAGGAGAATAGTAAGGTATTTGCGACAGAATATGTTAGGAAAGTTGCGGCTACATGGGTGATGTATGGAGTCAAAACAGTCGAAGATGCTCATAAAGTGATTGCGATATTAAGTAGAAATAATAAAGAAAAAGAAATGCGTACAGCTTCTATCGGAAAAACTACAAAAGTAAAGAAAAAAGAGGAAGTTTTAGTGGCAAGTGATGAAGAGGTTAGGGAATTAGAAGAATTAATTGAGAAATTAGGTGAGCGTTATGAAAAAAATTGAATTTCAGTATGAACTTAACAGTCAGGACAAATATTTGATTGAACAACTATACACGAAATTATCAGAGGACGAGCGAGTACAGTTGTTTCTTTTAGATCATCATTTAGATGCTGCATTTTTGAAGCGTCATATTAGTAAGTTTAATACTTGGATAATGGAATTAGATGATTGCCAAGCATGCAAAGGGCTTGTTTATTGTAATAAAAAAAATAATGGGAAACGCTTAGATATTCGCTATGATGATGCACTTTTATTTGTAGAAGCTGCATGTCAGTTTATGATTGATAAAAAAGAAAAAGAACAATACCTTGGTAATTTTTTAATTCGCGATATTCCTGATAGCTTGGCATCTGTGTCCTTGAAAGATATAAATATAAAAGGGGAAAGTGGAGAATATATTGCAATTGTAAAGGAATTAGTATTGTGGCTTAAGAGCCAGAAACAGGAAGTTGGTTATTATTTGTATGGGGACGTTGGTGTTGGAAAAACATTTTTATTAGCTTGTATTGCGAATGATTATGCCAAACTTGGGAAGAAAATTGCGTTTGTGCATATGCCAACATTTGCGACGAGAATACGGAGTTTATTGGAAGATAAAACAGCATTTGAAAAAGAATTATATCGACTTAAAAATGTAGATTTATTAGTTTTAGATGATATTGGAGCGGAAAATGGAAGTGCTTGGTTTCGTGATGAAATCATATTGCCGATATTGAATTATCGTATGGAAAATCGTAGTGCGACTTGCTTTACAAGTAATTTGAGTCAGAAACAATTGGAAATCCATTTCAAGTATATACGCATGAAAACAGGAAGTGGTGAAGAAATTAATGCTTCACGAATTGCAGAGCGTGTTCGCGCATTAAGTAAAGAAATGAAATTAGAAGGACACAATCGAAGAAGTAAATGAATTATATACAAGTAAGAGATAAAATGGTATTATTTTTTAGGACAGGAGGAGAAATATGATTAAGAAAATTGGTGTTTTGACTTCTGGTGGAGATTCACCGGGCATGAATGCAACGATTCGAGCAGTGACTCGTTCGGCGTTAAAAAAGGGCATGCAGGTATATGGAATTTATGATGGATATAGCGGTTTAGTTGAAGGCGATATTGAAGAATTAGATCGTAGTAGTGTGAGTGATATTCTCTTTCGAGGAGGAACGATTCTAGGAAGTGCAAGATTGCCAGAATTTGCAGATATAAAAGTAAGAGAAAAAGGAATTGAAAATCTAAAGAAATATGGAATTGATGCTTTGGTTGTTATTGGGGGGGACGGAACTTATCGTGGCGCCTTGGAATTGACCAAAATGGGAATTAATTGCATTGCTTTACCGGGAACTATTGATAATGATATTGTAGGGACAGAATTTACCATTGGCTTTGATACAGCATTAAACACTATTATTGAAGCAATTGATAAACTTCGAGATACTTCTGCATCTCATCATCGTTGTTCTGTTGTTGAAGTGATGGGAAATAAATGTGGGGATTTAGCGCTTTATGCCTCGATTGCTTGTGGAGCAGAAATTGTAATTACACCTGAAAGTGAATTTGATGAAGAAGAGGTGTTAGAGAAATTGCGTCACATTGATGAAGAGCGAAAGAAGAAGCGTCATGCAATTGTAGTGATTAGTGAAAAAATGACAGATGTAGAAGTGTTAGCTAGTAAAATATCTGAATCAACTGGATTTTCTGGAAGATCAACAGTGCTTGGCCATGTGCAGCGTGGAGGTTCTCCTACCGCAAGTGATCGATTATTAGCAACCAAACTTGGTGATGAAGCAGTTGAGCTCTTATCAAAAGGACTTGGAGGATATTGCGTAGGACTTATCGATAATCGAGTGAGATCGATTTTGATTGAAGAAGCATTATCGTTGCCAAAGACATCAAGAAAAGCATTATATGAATTACAAAAACGTATGGTTTAGGAGGAGAGAAAATATGGCAGAATACAGAAAGACCAAGATTATTTGTACATTAGGTCCAGCAAGTGAAACAAAAGAAATGGTAGCGGAACTTGCACGTGCAGGGATGAACATGGTGCGTTTGAATTTCTCGCATGAAGATCAAGAGAGCCATTTGAAACGCATGAATATAGTGCGTGCTGTAGAGAAAGAGTTTGGTTTTAATATTGCGATTATGATGGATACAAAAGGGCCAGAAATTCGTTGTGGATTAATGGAAAATGGCGTTGTAAAATTTGTAAAGGGAGATATTGTTAGCATTGTATGTGAGGATATCGTGGGAACAAAAGAACGCTTTGCGATTTCTTGTAGAGAGCTATTTAATGATGTAAAACCGAGTGATTACTTATTAATTGATGATGGGAAAATGCGTTTGACTATTTTGGAAGTAAAAACAAATGAATTAATTTGTCGTGTTGAAAATCCGGGGGATATTAAAACTAGAAAAGGTGTAAATGTACCGAATGTTAAGCTTTCTATGCCGTTCATTTCTGAAAAGGATGAATCAGATTTGCGTTTTGCATGTAAGAGTAATGTTGACTTCGTAGCGGCTTCATTTGTAAGAAGAAGAGAAGATGTCGAAGCGATTCGTAAAATCTTATTAGAAGAAGGACAGCCAAAAATTCAAATTATTTCTAAGATTGAAAATCAAGAAGGTTATGATAATTTGGATGAAATTTTATTAGCAAGTGATGCAGTTATGGTGGCTAGAGGTGACCTTGGTGTAGAAGTAAGTACACAATTTGTACCTATTTATCAAAAGAAACTAATCCAGCGTGCAAATGAATTTGGAAAACCAGTAATCACTGCTACACATATGTTGGAATCTATGATGGGAAACCCTCGTCCAACTCGTGCAGAGGCAAGTGATGTTGCGAATGCGGTGTTAGATGGAAGTGATGCAATTATGTTATCAGGGGAATCAGCTGCTGGTTTGTATCCAGTTGAATCTGTTAAGACTATGGATACCATCGCTAGAGCAATTGAGGATATTATTCCATATCGTGATAATTTAGATCATGCTAAAATATCAAGCAATAAAACGGTTCAAGATGCGATTGGAATTGCAGTATCTGATACGGCACTAACACTAGATGATGTTGTTGCAGTAATTGCCTTTACACAAGGTGGTAGTACAGCAAGAAGAATTTCAAAATTTAGACCTCCAGTGCCTATTATTGCGGTTACATTTACAGAAAAAGTGCGTCATATTTTAGAGGGGTTTTGGGGAGTTTATCCTGTTTTGAGTGAAGTTCAAAATGAGCTAACAAATGATGATGAATTAGCAAGTACAATTGCTAAGAAGTTTGGAATTCCCGTAGGAAAACAAGTTATTATTACGGCAGGATATCCAACTGGTGAAGGTACAGCAAATATGATGAAAATCATTGAAGTGAAGTAGAGGATCGAAAGATTCTCTTTTTTTATCTTTTGTTTTTCAGTATAATGATGAATAGGAGGAACGCTATGAAAACATATATAGGTGTGGATATTGGCGGAACGAATGTTAGGGTTGCAAAAATCAGTCATGATGGAATCATTTTATATGAGGCAAAAGGACCTTCTTACGCACAAGAAGGACCCGAAAAAGTGATGAGCCATTTAATGGAAATGATTGAAGAAGTTCCCAATTATCAAGAATGTAGTGGAATAGGAATTGGTGTTCCCGGACCCGTTGATACGATTAAAGGGGAAATGGTAATGTCAACAAATTTACCAGGGTTTGAACATTATCCAATTGCTAAAGAAATTGAAGATAGATTTCATTTACCAACATTTGTGGATAATGACGCTAATGTTGCAGGGCTTGCGGAAGCTTTATTAGGAGCTGGGAAAGGATTACCAGTGGTATATTATATAACACATTCCACAGGAATTGGAGGCGCATTAGTCGTTGGTGGTAGAGTGGTATCTGGAATGAATGGACACGCAGGAGAAATTGGAAATATTATTGTAAACCGTGAAACGAAAATATATAATCATCTTAATGCAGGAGCGGTAGAAAACGAAGCCAGTGGGACAGCAATTGTACGAAAAGCTTGTGAGAGAATTAATCCAAATATTACAAGTGCTGGAGAAGTGTTCCAATTAGCAAAAGAAGGAAATGAAGTCGCAGAGGAAATCATTGACGCTATGGCTTATGATTTTGCAGTAATGATGGCATCTATAGCCCATGTGGTAGACCCATTTTGTTTTGTGATTGGTGGAGGCGTTACTAAATCACGAGCGCTCTACATTGAGAAGTTAAAGAAGTATTTCTATTCTATGGTTCATGAAGGAATGCGAGGAGTTGAAATTTGCTTTGCACAGCTTGAGGAACCGGGGATTTTAGGGGCAGCGATGTTGCCAGCATCATTTGGAAAGTAGAGAGGTAATTTATGATGAAAGATAATGTACTAAGAGAATATGCACAGCTTACTGTTAAGATGGGAGCAAATGTTCAAAGCGATCAATTGGTGGTCGTAAACTGTTCTACAGAAAATGCTTTTTTTGCACGCTTAGTGGTGGAAGAAGCCTATCTTGCTGGAGCAAAAAGTGTTTTGATGAATTGGAGTGATCAAGATATTACGAAAATGAATTATACACATCAAACTATTGAAGTATTGGAAGATATACCTGATTATCGTGTTGCTCAGTATGATTATTATGTAGAAAAGGGCGCTTGCTTAATTAACATTATTGGCGATACTCCCGGGTTTATGGCAGATGTTGATTCTGAAAAAATGCAAAAAGCAGCAATGGCATCGAACATAAAACTGATGAATTTCAGAAATTATATGATGGGAAACAAAGGACAATGGACCATTGTTGGGATACCTACAATCGGATGGGCGAAAAAAGTATTCCCAACTCTTTCTGATGAAGAAGCATTAGAAAAACTTTGGCAAGCAGTATTGAGTTCTGTTCGTGTAAATGGCGATGGAAGCGCAATTACAAAGTGGGAAGAACACAATAAGCAATTATCACGTTACACAAAATTATTAAATGAATTTGATTTTGATAGCTTACATTTTAGCAATTCTATTGGTACAGATTTAACCATTGGTCTTGCTGATCAACACGCATGGGCTGGTGGTTGTGAGAAAACAACAACAGGAGTACAGTTTAATCCTAATTTACCAACAGAAGAATGCTTCTCAATGCCTTCAAAATTTAAGGTGAACGGAAAAGTAGTTGCTACAATGCCTTTGAATCATCAAGGGAAATTGATTGATGGCTTTGAATTGGTATTTAAAGATGGAAAAGTAGTGGAATCTCATGCAAAAGAACATGGCGATTTTCTTGAGAAAGTATTAAATACAGATGAGGGAAGTCGTTATTTAGGAGAAGTTGCTTTAATTTCATATGATTCTCCAATTCAACAAGGAGGCGTATTATTTCTAAATACATTATATGATGAAAACGCTTCTTGTCATTTAGCACTTGGAAATGCCTATCCAATGAATATTAAGGGAGGTACAAGCATGGAGCAAGATGAATTAGAGAAATATGGTTATAATAAATCACTAATTCATATTGATTTTATGTTTGGAAGTCGTGATATGAGCATTATTGGCACTAAGAAAGATGGAACAAAAATCACAGTATTTGAAAATGGAAACTTTGTAATTTAAGGGTGTATTCTATATTATTTAAGCAAGGCAATTGGCGAAAGGTCAATTGTTTTGTTATATTTAGTAATATAGTTTATAAAATAATCTGTTGAATGAACATTGTGGCTACAATTAAGGAGGAAATATGAGGGTAAAAAGAAAACAAGAGAAGATATTATTCATAACAGTTTTGGTCGCATTACTAGTTTTAGGGTGTACAAGGAAACCAACAGAAGAGCCAATAGAAGTGGTGTGTGATCCAATAATAATACCAGCTAGTGAAATGGATAGTTTGGTGCTGAATGGTATTCATGGAGAAGTGGATAGTTATTTGAATTATGAATTAGGAAGAAATTGGGGATTTGTGAATGAATGGATAAATGGTGATAATGCAAAAGACTATTTAATATTCGTGGATGAAGAAACATTTGTGTGGTTAAGAGTGGGAGAAGATGATTATGGTTACTTATATGCAGGAACTTATGAATATGATGAGGAAAGAGTTCATTTAGTAGTATACGCAAATAATGAGGTAATAGAAGAATATAATTATGAATATTGGTTTACAACATATATAGTAAGAAGAAAGGGGCATGATTTTGACTTCAATATATTACATTTGAGAGATGATAATGGAAATGTAATAGAATATTATGAAACAGAAACGCCTGTTTTGGAAATGTAAAAGAGTATTAAGGAAAGGAGGAAGTGATTTATGAAGAGAATGATATTAATCATATTAATATTAATATTAGTTGGATGTGATAATACAAAAGAAGAACCAATAGTGATAGAAGAATGTGAGCCAGAAGTCATTTATGAATATGAGAGTTATATGGGGATATTAGTAGATGGGAAAGACAGAAGTCATTTGACAGATAGAGGAGAGATTAAAGAAGGAATAGACACAAGAATTCTTGGAACATGGGTTGGTGGTGATGTGGAAAGTCGTGTAATTATTATTTATTATGAAGATGGAACTTGGGTGATTATTGCTAAAGATGTTGCCAATGGAGTGATTATATTTGATGGAAAATATACAACAATAGATAATTATTTAAGCATGATAAGATATGGGGAAGGTCCGTACGAAATAATAGTTAAGGATGGAGTGGAAGTATTGAGCGTGTATTATGGCGAAGAAGAGAGAGTATTTTATAGCAGAGTAAAATATGTACTACGCTGAAAAAACAACAGTGGATAATATTGCCTATGCATAGAAAAAACGGATGAAATCACACCAAGTAACAGTGATTCTATGGACTAATGCTGTTGACAAACTTATAGAATGAATTTATAGTAGATGTATTGCTATAGTATGGACATGATGAATAGTAGTGGATGAGAGAGAGAAGTGTTTGGTGAAAACTTCTTGAAGCTATTATGAATTACCACCAGACTGCAAATAACAGGAAATGGTTATTCGTTTGTTTACGTTACAAACATGAGTGCATAGTTTTACTATGAATTAAGGTGGTACCGCGTTAACGACGTCCTTTGGATGTTGTTTTTTTATTTTAGGAGGTAAATATGATTAATATTAAAGACAATGAACAACTGAATGTATTGAATCACTCTTGTGCCCATTTGTTGGCACAAGCAATTAAACATTTATATCCAGAAGCAATGTTTTGGGTAGGTCCTGTTATTACAGAAGGGTTTTATTATGATGTTGATTTGTTAGATGAAGTGATTCGTGAAGAGGATTTACCTCGTATCGAAAAAGAGATGAAAAAGATTTCAAAAGATGGTAAGCGAATTATTCGTGAGGAACTTAGTAAAGCGGAGGCATTGGAATTGTTTCAAGAAGACCCTTATAAAGTTGATTTGATTCAACAAATGGATGATAGTGAAGAAGCAATTACTATTTATAGACAAGGGGATTTTATTGATTTGTGTAGAGGACCTCATGTTGAAACAGTTAAGGTATTGAAATATTTCAAGCTTTTGAAGGTGAGTGGAGCTTATTGGAAGGGTGACGCAAAAAATAAAATGTTGCAACGTGTTTATGGTGTTTGTTTTGAAACACAAGAAGAATTAGATCAACATTTATTCATGTTAGAAGAAGCGAAGAAGCGTGACCATAAAAAGTTGGGGCGTGAATTGGATTTATTTATGGTGAGTGAATATGCACCGGGTATGCCATTTTTTATGCCTAATGGTATGATTTTGCGAAATATCTTAGAGAACTTTTGGTATGAGGAACATACAAAAGAGGGATATGATTTTGTGAAAACACCCATTATGATGAATCAAGAATTATGGGAAGTTTCTGGTCATTGGGAAAACTACAAAGAAAATATGTATATTACAGACGTAGATGATACAAAATATGCAATTAAACCAATGAATTGTCCGGGTGGAATATTGGCTTATAAAAATGGATATTATTCTTATAAAGATCTTCCCGTTCGTATTGGTGAATTAGGGCTTGTACATCGTCATGAAGCAAGTGGAGCATTAAATGGAATGTTTAGAGTTCGTAACTTTACGCAAGATGATGCACATATCTTTATGCGTAGTGATCAAATTGAGTCTGAGGTCATTCGTTTAATTCATTTTGTTGATCGCATTTATTCTATATTTGGATTGTCTTATCGAATTGAGTTGTCGACTCGCCCTGAAGAAAAATATATTGGGGAAATTGAGATTTGGGATCGTGCAGAAAGCGCTTTAGAAAAGGCTTGTCTTGCAGCAGGGAAAGACTTCGTTATTAACCATGGAGATGGGGCATTTTATGGTCCTAAATTGGATTTCCACATTTCTGATTCTTTGGGAAGAGAGTGGCAATGTGCGACCATACAATTAGACATGAATTTACCAGAAAGATTTGATTTAACTTATATTGAAAGTGATGGTAGTAAGCAACGTCCAATTATGTTGCATCGAGTAATTTATGGTGCTGTTGAGCGTTTCATTGCCATTTTGATTGAGCATTTTGGAGGGGCGTTTCCATTGTGGTTAGCACCTCAGCAAATTAGAATTATTCCTGTTCATCATGAAAAACACGTTGAGTATGCTTATAAGATCAAGAATATATTGGAAAATGAAGGCTTCCGTGTGAAAGTGGATGATCGTTCTGAAAAACTTGGATATCGTTTGCGTGAGGCGCAAATTAAGAAGATTCCTTATCAATTGGTTTTAGGAGATGCTGAAGAAGAGAATTTTGAGGTGAATGTTAGAAAATATGGAATTAAAGAATCTGAAACTTTACGAGTGGATGATTTCCTTGAATTGTTAAAAACAGAAATTGAAGAGAAAAGAATATGAAGAAGGTAGTAGTCATTTTATTAGCACTTATTTTATGTGCTTGTAGTTCAACAGCAAATGAAGTGGAAGAAAAACAATTTAAAATAATTGTGCCAAAGGGTTCAGCAGCTTTATCACTGGTATTTGCGGAAGGGGACATCACATTTGTGGATGGAACGGATGCTATTTCGGCGGCTTTTCTTAATCCAAGTGCTGAATATGATGTGATTATTGCACCGTTGAATTTGGGTGCAAAAATTATCACAGAAAGTAATAGTCCGTATCGTTTGTATGCAGTAATCACTTGGGGAAATTTATACTTTGTTGAAAATGTGAATGCTGAAAATGATGAGATAGCCTTGTTTGGGGAAGGAGCTGTACCTCAAAAGATTGTGAATACAGTCTTGGATTTACCAGAAGACAAGATTATTTATTATCCAAATGTGACAGAAGCACAAGTAGCACTATTGAGTGGTAAGGTTAAGTATGCTTTGCTTGCAGAACCTGCTTATACGGCTACTTTACTAAAGGCGCAGGAAGCCGGAATGGAGTTAAATCTTGTTTATGACTTACAGGAGGAGTGGGCAAGCGTAAAAGGGGTAGATAATTATCCTCAAGCGGCTGTGTTTGTTAAGGAAGCGTCATTTGAAGAGCATAAGGAGGCATTTTCTGAATTAGAAAAATCGTTGTCAGAAATCAATTTTTTTCCTGAAAATGAAATTTTGATTCGAGAAAAACTGGAGGGAAAAGCAGAGTTGTTTGGAATTCCTGCAATAGAGATTGTGATGAAAGCATGGGCAAATTTGAATTTGGAATTTAGGCTAGCTACTGAGGTTGAAGAGGAAATTATAAATTTCTTAGAATTATTCAATATTTTGAATATTAGTGATTTTTTTATCAAATAAGCTATGATATAATGAGTATGTTAAATACTCATTATTTTTTTGGTGATATGTATGAAAAAAAGAGGCGTAATTACATCGGGATTGTTACTGTTATTATGGTATGCTTTTTTCTTAGCAGTGAGAAATGAATTTATTTTTCCCAGCCCTATTACGGTAGCAAATAAAATGTTCTTTGATATTTTTGATAGCGGATTTTATTACATTGTTTTTTCAAGTGTTCTTCGTTTATGTAGAGGCTTGTTATTGTCTGTGGTATTTGGTGTTTCTTTGGGGTTATTATCAGGGTTATCGAAAAAACTTTCTGACTATTTAGCACCAATAAATGCAATATTAAAAGCAATCCCTAATATGTCATATATGATTATTTTATTGATATGGTTCGGAGCGGAAAACAGTGTTATTTTTGTATCATTCCTTGTTTTGTTTCCTATAATATACACAAACATACAAACAGGAATTGGACAATTAAATCAGGATCTCAAAAATGTGTTGAGCGTGTATCCAGCGTCTTTTTTTACTAAGGTAAAGAAGATATATTTTCCACAAATATTGCCTTATCTTTGGGCAAGTTTAAAAATAGCTTGTGGTTTGGGTTTGCGTATTTGTATTATGGCAGAAGTGTTGAGCCAAGTGAGAATCGGTGTTGGAAGACAGATCTATTATGCAAAGAATATTTTGGATATGGCAGGAATTTTTTCTTGGACAATTTGGATGATATTATTATCAATGGGAATGGATGTTTTTTTAGAGAAAATCAAATATTTATTTAAGATAGATGATTAAGGAGGAAACATGAATAAACTGAATCAAGAAACAATGGAGAAAATTAGACTTATTGTAAAACGGCATGAGGGGAAGTTAGGACCAGTTAAACTTATGTTACATGATGTTCAACATGAACTGGGGTACATTCCTTTTGAAGCGATGGAAATGGTTTCAGAGGCGTGTGAAGTCCCCATTGCAGAGGTGTATGGTGTGGTTACTTTTTATACGCAATTTACAACAGAACCAAAGGGAAAATATGTAATTAATATATGTATGGGAACTGCTTGTTATGTGATTGGTGCTCAAAATCTTCTTGACCATATTCTGACATTGACAAAAAGTCCAGTGAATGGAACAAGTGAAGATGGATTATTTTCTGTGGATGCAACTAGATGTTTGGGAGCTTGTGGACTTGCGCCTGTAGCTATTGTTGATGGAAAAGTATATGGGAATGCAGAAAATACGGGACTTGTTGAAGCGTTTGTCATGGAGAAAATAAAAAGCGAAAGAACTACTAATGAAGTTGTCTAAGATTTTAGAAATATTAAAGGCAGAAGCAATTCATTTGAATGGAAATCATATCCTTGAAAAAGAATTTTATTATGTTTCTGCAACTGATTTGATGAGTGATGCGCTTGCGATGGTTTGTGCTGATAGTGAAGAAACTTTGTTGTTAACAGGTCTTGCTAATGCACAAACATTGCGAACAGCAGGAATATTAGATATTAATTGTATTGTTTTAGTTCGTAATAAAACGATTCAACATAGTGATATTGAATTGAATGAGGGTTCAGAATTTAACTTGTTTACAACAGGATATTCAATGTATGAGGCTTGTGGCTTATTGTATGAAGCAGGGATGAGGACCGCAACGAAATGATGCAGTATCATTATCAGATTCGAGCAAATGACCTTATTAATGCCGGAAAAGCATCCAGTCAAATTAAGCAGTTATTAAAAAATTTAGGGATAGAGGCACCGATTTTGCGTAATATTTCGATTGCTTGTTATGAAGCAGAAATTAATACAGTGATTCATTCTGTGGGGGGAGAAGTAATACTGAGTGTTTCTTCTGAATGTGTTCAATTGGAATTTGTTGATCAAGGTCCGGGAATTGAGGATATTGAAAAAGCATTGTCGCCGGGGTTTTCTACTGCTAGTGAAGAAGCAAGAGAATATGGATTTGGTGCTGGGATGGGACTGCCAAATATAAAGAGAGTTTCAGATAGCTTTGAAATTAAGTCGAATCCAAAAGGAACTTATTTAATTTTACGATTTGAGGTGTAGCCATGAGTACGATTATGTATACGTTAGAAAAATGTGTGAAGTGCTTAAAATGCATTAAAGTATGTCCCACAGGAGCAATGACCATGCATGATTCAAGAATCCATGTGGATGCTGAAAAATGTGTTAATTGTGGAGCTTGTACGGAAATTTGTAACCATCTTGGACTTCAAATAAAAGGAAGTCAACTGAAAGAATTAAACCAATATGATTATTGTGTTGCCCTAGTTCCTACGGCGATTTATGGGGATTGTGAATCCCTTGAAAAAATTAGTGCATTGTTAGGAGCGATTAAAAAACTAGGATTTGATGAAGTTGTTGATTTGAGTAGATATGATGGGTTTTTATATGATATGAATGTTGATTTTCTTGAATCAGAGAATAAGGATGTTTGTCTTATTTCATCATTTTGTCCAGTGGTGAATAAGTTAATTGAAAATAAGTATCCTATGTTACTTTCAAATAGAGTACCATTTGAATATGCTGCTGAAATAGCCGCAAAGAAAATTCGAAGGGAGAAGTCGGAATCAAAAGGAAATGTGGGCATTTTTCTTTTATGTGAATGTATCGCAAAACTAGATTTTGCAAAATATCCATATGAGAATGAAAGTTCAGAAATTGATCATGCGATTTCTTTGGCGGACATATTTCCACTGATTATAAAATATTTGAACTATGGAAATGAAATGATTGATATTAATCGAAGTGGATTGAAATTTGTGAGTACACCATTATTTATGACTAACGAAATTAATCGTAATTGTATTGCTGCGGATGGTTTGAGTAAAGTGGAAAACATTTTAGAATTGCTTGAGTTTGGGCAAATAAAGAATGTGAAGTATTTCCATTTATCAAATTGTATTAATGGTTGTATTGGTGGTAATTTATTGTGGGGTAATTCGTTTGATAAAGATCTTAATTTAGAAAAATTGATGATGAACACTACAGCTGAAGCAATTTCATTGCCTGTAAAAGAAGCTTATTCACAAAGGAAACCTAAAGTGAATATAGATCAGCGTAGTTTGCAAGAGAGATTAGAGGAGTTTGCGGCATTAAATAAGCAAGTCGAAGTGCTTCCGGGCTATGATTGTGGGGCTTGTGGTTATCCTTCATGTAGGGCAATGGCGGAAGATATTATTAAAGGAAACAGCAAGATAGAAAGTTGTCATGTGCTGAGATAGGAGTGTGAGAGTATGAAAATTCAAGATTTATTGGAAAAGACAAATTGGAAGTTATTGACGGAAAATTTGAATGTAGAGATTCCTGTTCAAGGTGTCTTTGTGGGGGATTTGTTGAGTTGGGTTATGGGGAATAGTGAGTCGAAGCAAGCATGGGTTACTGTTCAAGCACATAGTAATGTGCTTGCGGTAGCAGCATTAAGAGAGCTTTCTTGTATTATTATCTGTCAAGGGGCTCAGGTTAATGAAGATATGCTTCTTCAAGCAAATACAGAAAAAATTCCAGTGATTGGTACGGAGTTGAGTGCCTTTGAAGTCTGTCGTATTCTGATTGATATTGGCATATAAAATGTTCTATGATTTGCATATTCATTCAGCATTATCGCCCTGTGCTGATGATGAAATGACTCCAAATAATATTGCGAACATGGCTAAATTGAAAGGCTTGAATTTAATTTCGATTACTGATCATAACGCAATAGGACAAGTTCTCGTGATGGAAGAAGTGCTGCGTAAGCTTGATATTAGTTTAGTATTTGGAGTAGAAGTACAGACAGTGGAAGAAGTTCATATTCTTTGTTATTTTAAAGCGTATCATGAGCTAGAGTTGTTCTATAAGGCGTTGCAATCGAATTTGGTTGTCATTAGAAATGATGAAGCATATTTTGGAAATCAACTGTTATTGAATGCGATGGATGAGGTGATTGGAAAAGAAGAAAAGCTCTTACTTACTTCTGTTAATTGGGGTCTTGAGGAACTTGAACATCAAGTGCATTTGTATCATGGTGCTTTTGTGATAGCCCATGCACTGGATCGCTTGAATAGTATTACAACGCAATTGGGATTTATTCCTAAGCAGTTGAAATTTGATGGAATTGAAGTTAAAGATGAAGAGGAGAAAATGAAGTGTTTAGCATTGAATCCTTGGATTGAAGAGACCATATGGCTCTACAATTCAGATGCGCATCGTTTGATAGAAATTCATGATGCAGAGTATCAAATTGATAGGCTCACCTTAAATAAACTTTGGAGGGGATCATGTTACAAGACATAGCGATGTATCTATTGGATATTGTGAATAACTCTATTCGTGCTGAAGCAAAGAACATTCAAATTAGCTTTACTAGTTTTGATTCTAAAAATGAATGTAATTTGAAAATAGTAGATGATGGGTGTGGGATGAGTGAAGCTCAGTTAGAAAAAGTTTGTAATCCTTTTTTTACTACTAGAACAACACGTAAAGTGGGGTTGGGGATGAGTTTCTTGCATCAATTGGCAACTCAATGTAATGGTGAGTTATCAATTGATTCAAAAATAGGAGAGGGTACTTCAATCAATTTGAGGTATCAAAGAAACCACTTGGATGCGCCTCCTTTAGGGGATGTAGCAGAGAGTTTGATTACTTTAATACAAGCGAAAGAGTCTATTAATTATCAGTTTGTTTTTGAAAATGATTTTGGTCAGTTTGCATTGAATACAGAGGAAGTAAAACAGATGTTAGAGGATGTGAATATTATTGAACCTAGTATCTTACTATGGTTGAAAGAATATATTGATGAAGGATTATTGCAAATACGAAAGGAGAAGTTATGAAATCATTAGAGGAATTAAAGAAATTAAGGGATGAGGCAAAGAAGAAAATTGAAATGCGTGATGGACACAGTAATTACAGAATTGTTGTGGGGATGGGGACGTGTGGAATTGCAGCAGGAGCAAGACCAGTCTTAAACACTTTAGTAGAAGAATTAAGTCGTGAAACTTATTCTTGTACAGTTACGCAAACTGGTTGTATTGGAATGTGTGTATATGAGCCAATTGTTGAAATTTTTAACAAAGAAGGAAAAAAGACAACCTATGTTCATGTTACGCCAGAAAAAGCAAAAGAAATTTTAGAAAGTCATATTGCAAAAGATACCATTTTAGAGCAATATACTGTAAATAGCGTGAAATAGGAGGACGTATGGAAAGATTACATGTATTAATATGCGCTGGGACTGGCTGTACATCTTCGCAGTCAATAGTGATTTATGATGATTTAATTGAGGAAATTGCTAAATTAGGGCTTGAAAAGGAAATTAAGATTGTTAAGACGGGATGTTTTGGTTTATGTCAAAAAGGTCCAATCATTGCGGTTCATCCTGATAAGGTTTTTTATTGTCATGTGACACCTGAAGATGTAAAAGAGATTGTTGCAGAACATTTATATAAGGGCAGAGTTGTTTCGCGGCTTGTCATGCATGATATAGATGAGGAAACGCAAGAGAAGATATTTGATATTGAACAACTTCGTTTTTATGCAAAACAAAAGCGAATTGCATTAAAGAATTGTGGCGTGATTAATCCAGAAGATATTAGTGAATATATTGCAGAAGATGGATATATGGCATTGGGGAAAGTATTAACGGAAATGACTCCTCAAGAAGTAATTGATGTGATTAAGGATTCTGGTTTGCGTGGTCGAGGGGGAGGCGGTTTCCCTGCTGGAGTGAAGTGGCAATTTGCAGCAAATCAAAATACGGATGAAAAATATGTTATTTGTAATGCTGATGAAGGAGATCCGGGAGCTTTTATGGATCGTTCTATTTTGGAAGGGGATCCTCATTCTGTTCTGGAAGCCATGGCAATTGCTGGTTATGCAATTGGTGCTCATCTTGGTTATGTCTATATCCGTGCAGAATATCCAATTGCGGTAGAGCGTTTAGAAACAGCGATTGCACAAGCAAAGAAACTTGCGTTATTAGGAGATAATCTGTTTGGAAGTGAGTTCTCATTTGATGTAGAAATTCGTTTGGGGGCAGGAGCGTTTGTATGTGGAGAAGAAACCGCATTAATTCAATCTATTGAAGGGAAGCGTGGTATGCCAATATCAAAACCACCATTTCCTGCGGTAAAAGGAGTATGGGGTAAACCGACGATTATTAATAATGTTGAAACATTGGCGAATATTGCCCAAATCATACTAAATGGAGCTTCGTGGTTTAAAGCAATTGGTACAGAAAAGTCAAGTGGGACAAAGGTTTTTGCGTTAGGTGGAAAAATTGTGAATACAGGGCTTATTGAAATACCGATGGGAACAACTTTGCGTGAAGTAATTTATGAAATTGGTGGAGGTTGTCCTAATAATAGAAGATTTAAAGCAGTACAAACAGGAGGACCTTCTGGAGGTTGTTTAACAGAAGAACATTTAGAAACACCCATTGATTTTGATACCTTAGTTGATTTAGGGTCTATGATGGGTTCTGGGGGAATGATTGTTTTAGATGAAGATAATTGTATGGTGGATGTTGCGCGGTTCTATATGGAATTTATTGTGGATGAATCTTGTGGAAAATGTACTCCATGTCGTATTGGGACAAAACGATTATTGGAAATGTTGACGGATATTTGTGAAGGACGAGGAACGATGGAATTGTTGGCGGAAATGGAAGTGTTGAGTGATGCCATAAAAGACTCTGCCTTGTGCGGTTTGGGTCAAACAGCACCAAACCCAATTCTTTCAACATTAAGGCTTTTTAAGGATGAGTATCTTGCCCATGTAATTGATAAAAAGTGTCCTGCAAAAGTTTGTAAAGAGTTGTTATCGTATTCAATTGATGCCGAAAAATGTAAAAAATGTAGTCTTTGTACCAGAGTTTGCCCTGTGGAGGCAATTACAGGCGAAGTTGGAAAAACACCATATATCATTGATGTTGAGAAATGTATCAAATGTGGTGCCTGTGTATCAAGCTGTCGTTTCAATGCAGTAGAAAGGATATAAAATGAGTATAGTAACAGTAAAAATCAATGATAAACTTGTTGAAGTAGAGCAACAATCTACCATTTTAGAAGCAGCACAGAAAGCAGGTTTTCAAATTCCTACCTTATGTTATTTGAAAGATTGTAATCAAACAGGTGCTTGTCGTGTTTGTGCAGTAGAAGTGAAAGGCGCACGTAGTTTAGTGACTGCTTGTAATAATCTTGTTGCGGATGAGATGGAAGTTTATACAAATTCAAAACGTGCTTTGGATGCTCGTAAAAAGACAGTAGAATTGATTTTATCAAACCATTCTAAAGATTGTTTGTCTTGTGTAAGAAATCAAAATTGCGAATTGCAACATTTAAGTGAAAACTTAGGTATTCGTGAACAGAAATATCTTGGAGAATATACCAGTGTGACATTTGATGATGCAGCTGAGGGAATCGTTAGAGATACTTCCAAATGTGTTCTTTGCGGTAGATGTGTTAGTACTTGTTCAAAAGTACAGGGCTTAGGTATTTTGAATTTTATGGAGCGTGGTTTCAAAACGAAAGTAGGACCAGTGTTTGATAAGAGTTTTTCAGAGGTTAATTGTATGCAGTGTGGACAGTGTGTAAATGTATGTCCAGTGGGTGCTTTGAGTGAAAAAGAAGAAATTCATGATGTGTTAATGGCACTTCAAGATCCCAATAAATATGTAGTTGTTCAAACAGCACCTGCAGTTCGAGCTTCCTTGGGTGAGGAATTTGGTATGCCAATTGGAACAAGAGTAACAGGAAAAATGGTAGCATCATTAAAGCAAATTGGTTTTGACAAAGTTTATGATACGAATTTTGGTGCAGATTTAACCATTATGGAAGAAGGAACAGAATTTATTGATCGCTTGCAAAATGGGGGGACGTTACCAATGTTAACATCTTGTTCTCCCGGTTGGGTACGTTATTTGGAATACGAATATCCAGATTTGATTCCAAATGTATCTTCATGTAAGTCTCCTCATATGATGTTGGGAGCAATTATAAAATCATATTTTGCGGAAAATAAGGGAATTGATCCTCAGGATATTTATACAGTATCAATTATGCCTTGTACAGCAAAGAAAGTGGAGAAATCTCGTCCTGAAATGGAAAATAAGGATGGAATTCGTGACATTGATGCTGTATTAACGACAAGAGAATTGGCTAAGTTAGTAAAGATGTATGGAATTGATTTTGAAAATCTTGCCGAGGAAGCATTTGATCAAGACTTGTTTGGAGAGTATACAGGTGCTGCAGTAATATTTGGGGCAACTGGTGGAGTTATGGAAGCCGCATTGCGTACAGTTTCTGAAATCTTAACAAACAAGGAATTAGATGATATTGATTTTATGGCGGTTCGTGGAACTGAGGGAATCAAAGAAGCTACATTGGATATTAATGGTCTTGAAGTAAAAGTGGCAGTTGTGCATAGTATGTCACTAACAAAACCATTACTAGATGATATACGCGCTGGGAAATCTCCCTATCATTTTATTGAAGTGATGGGATGTCCGGGTGGCTGTATTAATGGAGGCGGACAATCAATAATAAACTCGAGCATTCGCAATGGGGTCAAAGCAATTGATTGGAAGAAAGAGCGTGCAAAAGCGTTATATACTGAAGATACATTAATGAAGAAAAGAAAATCTCATGAAAATCAACAAATTAAAGAATTGTATGAGAATTTTCTTGAAAAGGCGGGAAGCCATAAAGCGCATGAGTTATTGCATACAAAATATGCTGCGAGGGAAAAGTTTAAATAAGTATTAAAAATATTAGAGAAAAGGAAAAGAAGTAGCTTTTAATGCTACTTCTTTCTTTGATATATTGCGTTTTCTGTATTATTGGAAGATGACATCTTTTGTGTGTGCAAGAATATCATTGAGTTCAACTAAAGTACTTTCGCTTTCCGTACGTAATTTGAATTCGACTTTGTTTTCAAGAATAGCTTTCCCAACAGTAATACGAATCGGAATGCCAATCAAGTCCATATCATTAAATTTAACACCTGCACGCTCATTGCGATCATCTAAAATAACATCAATGTGATTCTCAATGAATTTTTGATATAAATCATGCGCAATTTTTACTTGTTCCTCATCTTTTTGATTGATGATTACAATCGCAACTTTGTAAGGAGCAATACTCATCGGAAAAATCAAACCTTTATCATCATGATTTTGTTCAACTATCGCTGCCAAACAACGACCAACGCCAATGCCATAGCTACCCATCGCAACATATTGTAATTGATTATTTTGATCTAAATATTGTAGATTCAATGATTCTGAGTATTTACTGCCTAATTTGAATGTATTACCAATTTCAATTCCTGCCTTGAAATGAACAGTTTTGTTGCAGTTTGGACAAAAGTCACCATCAGTGATTTCGCGAATATCCGCAGTTTTAAAAATTTCAAAATCCCTAAGATTCACATTAGAATAGTGATAATCAGTTTTGTTTGCACCAACAATGAAATTTCGAAGTAAGCTGACTTCATTGTCACAAATAATAGGAATAGTAAGTCCAATTGGTCCGGCATAACCAACAGTAGCTGAGGTAAGGCGTACGACATCTTCAGCTGAAGCCAACTCAATTTCATTTCCTTGAAATAATTTTCGTAGCTTTGTTTCATTTACTTCACGATCTCCGCGTACAAGTGCAGCAATGAAGTTATCATCAATTCGATAGATTAATGTTTTTACAAAAGAAGTAGCTTCCTTATGAAAGAAATCAGCAACTTCATTGATTGTTTTAGCATTTGGCGTTTCAATACATTCTTTTGATTTCATTTCTTCTTGAGATTGAATTCCATCATTGATACAAGCAGCAACTTCTAGATTAGAAGCATAACCACAAGAATCGCATAGCACCAGTGTATCCTCACCAATATCGGTGATTGCTTGAAATTCCTCCGACAATAGACCTCCCATGACACCAGTATCAGCAGTAACAACTGCGTACTGTAATCCCATAGAATCAAACGCATTTTTATAAGCAGTAAATTGTTTATTGTAAGCAATATCCATACCTTCTAGTGTGGTATCAAAACTGTAAGCATCTTTCATAATAAATTCTCGAACACGTATTAATCCAAATCGTGGTCTAGGTTCATCTCTGAATTTTGTTTGAAATTGATATAAGCTAAATGGCATATCTTTATAAGATTTTATATTCATCTGAGCAGCTATCACAAATAATTCCTCGTGAGTGGGTCCTAACGAGAAGGATTTATCAAAACGATCTTTTAAGGTGAACATACTATTACCAAATGTATCGCGTCTACCACTATTGATGTAGATATCTTCTGGAATAAGTGCTGGCATTAAGACTTCTTGACAACCACTTGCATTCATTTCGTCACGAATAATACGAATGATATTATTCAAAACCTTGTAACCTAATGGTAAATACATATAAACACCTGCAGAATTGCGTTTAACCATTCCTGCACGCGTTAAAAAGTTTCCGCTAACGGAATCTTCATCTTTTACATTTTCTCGTAATGTATAAAAATAACTTTCATTTAATTTCATATTTATCCCTCATTTACTGTATGATTATAGCATAAAAGATGTGAATAAAATAGGGTGATTTGACAGAATTAAGATGGAGTGATAATATATATAAGCAATAAAAATAGTAGAAAGTAGAAGCATTTCTCACCTGATGACCTTTAGGACATAGGTAATAGCTACAAAACAATAGAAGAAATAATTCTGTTATTTGTGGTGAGTGCTTTGGCTCACTTTTTTTATGAAATAGGAGGTGTCAGTTATTAGCAACAAACGAAAAGGAAATGATGATTTAGTCAACGAAGAGATTCGCTTTAAAGAAGTGTTGGTGATTGGACCAGAGGGTGAACAATTAGGAACCATGAGTCGTAATGATGCATTAGATGCAGCAGATCGATACGAACTGGATTTATTTTGTGTAGCACCGAATGGAAATCCACCAGTTTGTAAAATCTTAGATTATGGACGATATCGTTTTGAACAACAAAAGAAAACAAAAGAAGCTAAGCGAAATCAACATGTAACAGAAATGAAGCCAATTCGTTTATCTCCAGTAATTGATAAGCATGATTTTGATACCAAAATACGTCAAGCTCGTAAATTTCTTGAAGCAAATATGAAAGTTAAAGTTGATATGCGTTTTAGAGGAAGATTAATTACGCGCCAAGAAGTTGGTAAAAAAGTAATGCAAAATTTCGTAAGTGAATTAGAGGACATTTCTGTTGTTGAAAAGCCACCAGTTTTGGAAGGTAATATCATATCAGTTGTAATTAGTCCAAAGAAAAAGTAAATAGTAGGAGGAAATTATTATGCCAAAAATGAAAACAAAAAAAGCCTTGGCAAAACGTGTCAAGATAACAGGTAGTGGGCAAATGAAAAGATCACATGCTTATATTTCTCACTTTGCACATAACAAAACACAAAAACAAAAAAGAAAGTTAAGGAAACCAGCATTAGTTAGTCATAGTGACTACAAGAGAATTAAATTATTGCTGGTAAATAAGTAGGAGGTTTCCATGCCAAGAGTTAAAGGAAGCGTGCAAACGCGTAATCGTAGAAAGAAAGTATTAAAGCTTGCCAAAGGTTATTTTGGTTCTAAACATGTATTATTTAAAACAGCGAATGAACAGGTGATGCATTCACTTCGTTATGCCTATCGTGATCGTAAACAATTGAAACGTGAAATGCGTAAATTGTGGATTACTCGTATCAATGCAGCAGCAAGAATGAATGATATTAGTTATTCTCAATTGACATATGGATTAAAGTTAGCAAATATTGGAGTAAATCGTAAAATGCTTTCAGAAATCGCAATACATGATCCAAAGGGGTTTACTAGTATTGTAGACAAGGCAAAAAAAGCGATTGATAAAGGCGCTGGTGCAGCAGTAGAAGAAGTTGCTGATGCAAAAGTGGAAAAAGTAGTTGTTGATAAGAAAGAAGTTGTCGAAAAGAAAGCAACTACTCCAAAGAAAACAAGTACTGCAAAAACAACTGTTAAAAAGGAAGCAGCAGAAAAGAAACCGGCCGCTAAAAAAGCAGTAGCGAAAAAACCTGCGGCAAAGAAGCCAGCAGCAAAAAAAGCTGAGTAAAAAAAGTAGATATCATTAAGGAAGTAATTTGATAGCAATTAGCGTGGCATAAGCTGCGCTTTTTTGTGGCATCAATTGGTATATAAATATAAGATTGATTGTTTAAGTTTTTCTTAGGTATCTTTATGTTTTGACATACTTTGTAAGGCTAGATATTTTTCTTGGGCGATGGTAAGAAAAGTAGACTCTGAAGTTTTGTCATACATCATATTTGCCCAAGATAGCCATAATAGATTGTGAAAGTTTCTCCACATTTCCAAGTTTTTCTTTATTTCGGTAGGAGGGTTAGAAGAAAAATAATGATATAAAAATTCTTCTTCCTCTTCAGGGCTTAAAGTGTTTTCGGTGATGAAAGACATGAGGTCAAATAAAGGGTCATTATCACCTGCATACTCATAATCAATCAAGTAAGTTTTGTTTTCTGTAAAACAGAGATTGCCAGAAACAATATCGTTATGACATAATATTTCCTCACAATGATAGCTCTTAACAGTAGCAATGATATGTTGAAATGTATGATAGGGGAAAAGAGGCGTTGTAATCCCATTTTGATATTGTACTAATTTGTCTAAGGGATTGAATCGTGTATGTGTTTTAATTTTTGCATCATGTAGCTTTCGAATAAGCATAGCAACTTCTTTTATTTTTGAGGGATGCTGGTATCTTGAAAATTCTTGTAAGTCTTCAATGTAGGGAGTAATCTTTATACCTGTTTCTATGTCGTAGTAAGAAAATGGAATATCAATACCTAAAACTTTCACTTTCTTTAATACTTCATATTCTAAAGAGCGATCAAAAATATCATTAACTTTTGGAACTCGAAGTACATAAAATAAACCGTTTACTTGCAATAAGTAATTACGATTACTAATTCCCTTATCTAAATCACTTAAGTGATACTCATTTGTTTGAAATACTTTTTTTATAATAGATGGAATCATATTTTTCACCATACCCATCATAGCACAAGATGAATTATTTTGTTAGAATAATAGAGGTGATTTTATGAAAGTGCTTTTGACAAGTTTTAATGTTAGCTATATTCATAAAAACCTTGCCTTGCGGTGGCTATATGTAGCACGTGACAAGTCTTTTGATGTTACCATAAGGGAATTTACATTAAAACAAGAATTAGATGCCTGCATCAATGAAATCTGTTTGAAAGAATATGAAGTTATTGCTTTTAGTGTTTATATATGGAATGCAATAATGATTAGAGAATGCATTAAACGATTATTAAATAGAAATCCCAAATTAAGAATTATTTTGGGAGGACCTGAAGTTTCTTTTGAAAATGATGATTGGTTTGATTTGGGAGTTGAAGCAATTATCCAAGGAGAAGGTGAGTTTACACTTTGGCAATATTTGAATCGTGAGGCTGACTTAACAAATGTAAAAAAGAGGAAATATGAAAAAGGAATTACACAAGGGAAAACGGATATTGCGGAATTAGAAAAATTAGAGAATCCTTATTTCCTAGAAATAGATAAGCAGGATATCAGCACACGTTACTTATATCTTGAAACAAGTAGAGGGTGCCCATTTAATTGTAGTTATTGTCTTTCTTCTTTAGATCGTAAAATACGCTATTTTTCCTTGGCTTACTTGGAACAAATTTTTAAGCAATTGAATTTGTTTGCAGTGAAACAAGTGAAGTTTTTAGATCGTACGTTCAATGTTTCAGAAGAAAGAGCAATTTCAATTGGGAATATGCTTCTTGAAAATACGCAAGTGACAACATTTCAATTTGAGATTGTTGCGGATGTTTTAGGAAAAGAACTAATTCAATTCATGCTTCGCAAAGAAGCAATCAAACGTTTCCGTTATGAAGTAGGAATACAAAGTTTTAATCTTAAAACTTTGCAAGGAGTTTCTCGTACACAAAATAATGAGCGTCTGATTCAAGTAATCAGAAATTTGGTGGAAAATGGTGTTATTTTACATACAGATTTGATTGCTGGTTTACCTTATGAAGATTATGAAAGTTTTGCTACTACATTTCAAACTTTGTTTGAATTAATGCCATCAGAACTTCAATTGGGAGAACTAAAATTGTTAAAAGGGACAAGTTTGAGAGAAAAGAGTGTGCAGTTTGGAATACAATTTGAGTCCTTGCCTCCTTATAACATTATTAAGAATAACTATTTATCTATTGAGGAAATGAAGAAAATACATTTAGCAGCAATAGGTATTGATAAAAGCTACAACAAAGGAAAATTGCATTATTTTATTCAATATATGAGTCAAAATTATTATCAAGGAGAAGGAATGGAATTATTTATTGAAATAGGAAAAGTAATTTGTGATTTGGGGATTTCATACCAAGTGCAAGATTTATTTCTAGGGATTCATGAACAATTTCAAGCACTTGATACAAGATTGAAATATATTCTGATACTTGATTATTATAATAAAGTACGGCAACGACCACCATTTTTATTTCAGACAATTACAATTCAAGAAAAGAATAGAATAAAACATATTCTTGAAGAAAACTTCTTTTTTGATCAAAAAACAATTTATTCTTATACAGATATTCATAAAACATACTATAATAATAAAGAGTGTTATTTGCTTGTTGTCTATTCAACACAACAAGAATATGCAAGTTGTTATATATTTTATTTAGAGGATTTAACTTGGGAGGAATTATGAAACAAAAAATTTTAGTCGCTAGTAATAACCAACACAAAATAGAAGAAATATTTGCCATTTTATCTCCTTTAGGGTATGAAGTGATTTCTATGAAAGAAGCGGGAATTCAACTTGATATTGAAGAAAATGGAACATCTTTTGCAGAAAATGCTATTTTGAAAGTAGAAGCATTACGTGAATATGGGGACTTTTATATTATTGCGGATGACTCTGGAATTGAATTTGAATGTTTAAACGGACTTCCGGGGATTTATAGTGCACGATTTTTGGGAGAAGATACTCCTTATGATATTAAAAATCAATTGATTCTTAAAATGATGGAGATGCAGGAAAATCGGAAAGCGCGCTTTTTTTGTTGCATTGCCATTTTAATACATGATAAAATCCATACTTTTGAGGCTTATTTGGATGGTAGCATTGCCCATACTTCTCAAGGGAAATATGGGTTTGGCTATGACCCGATTTTTTACTTGTCTGAATATCATTGTCATTTAGCAGAACTAGTTCCTATTGAGAAAAATAAGATTAGTCATCGAAGCAAGGCGCTTCAGATGTTAGAGAAGTTTTTAAAGGGTGGAGAAGATGAAATATAGAGCATTTTATATTATTTCTGCGATTTCGTTGATTGTATCAATTTTTGTTGGAACCATTTTAATAACAGCAATGGATTTAAATTTTTATCATCAAGAGCATATTAAACTGAATACTTCAGAATATTCTGGCTTAACTATTGCACAGTTAGATCAAGCAATGGTGTTATTGATTGACTATATTGATGGTAGTATTGAAACACTTGATTTTCAAATGGAAGATGCTTATTCTGGTGAAGTTTTTGAATTATTCAATGAAAAAGAAAAAGCACATATGGTAGATGTCAGGGTTCTTTATCAACGCGCTTTCTTAATTGGAGTTGCTTCATTGATGCTTGCGTGTGTGTGCCTTGTATTTGTTATTATTAAAAGAAAATCTTTAGCAGTAATAGGCTTATCCTTTTATTTCAATCGCATCTCTATTGTTGTGCTGGGACTTGTAGGAATGATATTATTCCTTGCCGTTATCAATTTTAGTTATTTTTGGACGAATTTTCATCATCTTGTATTTTCAAATGATTTATGGCTATTAAACCCACTGACAGATCGTCTAATTACCATTGTACATGCAGAAGTGTTTTTTGACCTTGTTTTGAAAATTGGTATTCGCTTTCTCTTTGTATTTATAGCTCTGAATGGGTTTTGTTATTTGATTCAGAAAAAATATAGAAAAGGAGATTCAAATGATTCATATCGTTCTGTTTGAGCCCGAAATACCACAAAATACTGGTAATATTATGAGAACATGTGTTGCTAGTAATATGACTTTGCATTTAATAGAACCATTGGGGTTTTCATTGGATGAAAAAAAAGTAAGACGTTCTGGTATGGATTATATCAGTGAATTGAAATTGGAAGTTCATGAGGACTGGTCTACTTTTCGAAGAAGATACCCGCAACAATTCTATTATGTAACACGCTATAGTAAAAAACGATATAGTGATTTTGAATTTGCAAGTAATGAGGATATCTTTTTAGTATTTGGTAAAGAGAGTACAGGAATTCCATTAGAATTATTGAGTGACAACTTAGATTATTGTATGAGAATTCCTATGGTGGCAGATGCACGAAGTTTGAATCTTTCTAATTCTGTTTCTATTGTGGCGTATGAAGTATTGCGTCAATTAGATTTTCCTGCCTTATCAGATGAAGAAGTACTTAAAGGAAAGGATTGGATTTATAAGTGAAATGGTTTGATTTGTTAGTGGATCGTTATGAAAAAAGGGTGATATTTGTTTTTGCAATATTACTTTTGTGTTTCTTTTTTGCTTCTATTCATAATTTTTCTTTAGGGAGATTTTTATTTGCTTTCACTTCAATGAATGATTTTTATTTGTTATTGGGATCAAAACTTTCGGAAAGCACTTTATTTACTAGCAGTATACGATTTGTAATAGATTCTTCTTTGTCCATGTCAGCGGTTTTTCAATATTTTGGTGAAGTAGTGACCATTCGTACTTATACAATTATTGTGTGTTTGCTATTAATTCTGACAGCAAAAAAAGATGGCGGTTTGATTGAAAAAATGAAACTCATAGTTTTGATATATATCATATCTTTAATCATTATGTATGGACTTTCTTTTGGGTTTATTTTTGTGTCCTTACAAAGTTTGAGTACAGAAGTGGTTATTCATAATATGAATTCCATTGGAATTATTTTTATTGTGATACCGAGTCTTCACATTTTATTGTTTCTAAGTGGATTTTTATTGATAATTTCTCGTTTTTTCACAAATTGAGATAAAAAACTTGAAAAAAAGAGTAAGAACTGGTAATATTTAGGAGAAATAAGATATGTAGAAACAAAAAAAATTAGGAGAAAAAGATGG
>JGI994J12354_10000099_pt1 | contig 77434 bp, 61 predicted proteins | sample IntmicLarv3ML3BL_FD_12354 | JGI IMG/M metagenome (IMG submission 12354) | reverse complement strand
CCAAATCGCGCATGCAGTTCGTATTGAAAGCTCCCGACTGAGCCAATAGTGCGTTGATAAGAACAGCAGCCTCGTATGGCGCACCTGCAGAAGTTGCGGCAGACGGCAATAAATAAGTATTCAAATCATTCAAACTCAAAATGTCTTTAACTATAGGCATCTCGCTTTGTTTCAAGAAAGAACGAAACATATTTCGAGAATCTGCAGATGCCAACATTTCATAAACACTCTGCTCTTTTGGATTAGAGATTCCTAGCGTTGAATATATCGCAGAGAAAAAAGGTTCTTCACCACCACTTACAATCCACGCAGGTTTTTCAGAACGCATTTTATCTGCTGTTTGCAAAATAGCCTCGTAGTCTTGAGAATGCTTGTCTGTTAAAGAGCTTCTCGCCATTAATTGAGCCAAAGAAGGTTTTGCGGCTCCTATAAAATATCTGCCTAATTTTTGCTTAGTGTAATTGTTGTCTATGGACTCTAGCACATTTTCGGGCACTCCAGAAAAATATGCAGACACATTCAATCCCAAGTAAATCAAAATGAGCCCCGTTGAAATATTTACTAGAGAGAAAAAAAGTCTTTTTATAAAATTCATATATAATCAGAATTGTATTTTCGAAAAATGCATACTTTGCAAATCAAAGGAATATAATTCGTTTGTATTTAACTGCATTTTTGCGAGTTTTCGCAAGCATAAATTAGCAGACATCACTCCCGCAAAATGTGCACAGGGCGGAAATATAGGATTTTTTATTTTTTCATCTATTGCCGAATTATCACTTATTAAACTGTGCAAGGACTTGCCTTCAAACAGCGCAGACATTGCATTCCAGCCTTCTGCCGCTGTATAAATATAAGGAATATTTTTCCGCAAGCAATAGTCGGAGAGCAAAATTCTTGTTTCAAAATTGTCTGAACAATCCATGCAAACATCCACATTTTTTATCAGCGACTCGATATTTTTTGCGTCCACAAAAGATTCTATCGCCTCGATTTTCACATGACTATTCAAGGATTGAAGCTTCTGTTTAAACACTATACTTTTTTTCTGTCCTACTTCTTCTTCGTAAAAAAAAGTTTGTCTGTGGAGATTATTTAAAGACACTTTGTCGCCATCTGCAATAATTAGTTTGCCTACGCCTGCGCCCGCCAACAAAGGCAACGCGCCTGTTGCAACACCACCTGTGCCAACTACAAAGACACTAGAATTTGCAATATTCTTCTGCCCTTCTTCACCCATTTCAGAAAGAGAAATTTGAGATGCGTATCTCTCAAAAATATCCATATTTTATGAATTTAATAATGAAATTGTTTCGTCTAAAAGCTCTTTTGTAGCAGCACACATGAATCCGTGATTCGCGTAATCTTTGCCTCCGAGCAGGTCACTCGAAAATGCTTTCGCTCCGTTTACAATAGGAATTATCGGAACTAAATCCCAAACTTCAAGCTTTGCGTCAATCATCACATGAGCCAATGCAGCTGAGACTAAAAGATATCCATAACAATCTCCCCAAGAACGCAAGAGCTTGCATTCATCTTCGATTTTGTGCCAAACATTTTTTTTGTGATATCTATCTACTCCACGAGTGTCTGAACAAAGAACAGTTGCGTCACGCAAAGAATTTACTCCTGAAACTTGCACAGGACTCCCATTCAAAAGACAAACATTATTATCACCTATCATTCTCTGTTTTAGAATAGGCTGATTTATCATGCCAAGATAAGGCTTTCCATTTTTCATCAAGCCAACTAAAGTCCCGAAAAGAGGAACTTTTGTAATGAAAGAATTTGTTCCATCAATTGGGTCTAAAACCCAAACATACTCGGCGTCCTCATTTTCTTTGCCGTACTCCTCACCTATGATTCCATGAGATGGAAAAGTTTTCTTGATTTCCTTTCTCAACAAAAGTTCTGTGCCCTTGTCTATTTCCGTCACAGGCGAAGCGTCTCCTTTCAAATCCCATTTGATTTCTTTTGAGTAAGCGTTAGAAATAAACTCTCCTGAAATATCGCCTAAATAATTGATAAAGTTCTTGAAATTTTCCATTTCCATATATCTGCTAAGGGTGAACATATTAAATTTACTTAGCAAGAAAAATGTCTGGCATAAACATCCCTATTTACGCGATAGATTTTGAAGGAGCAAAATCTTGTGGCATTGTGGAATTTGGAATAGCCAAAATTGTAAATTGGGAAATCGTAGAAGTCAAAAGTCAACTCTGCGCGCCTAAAAAAAGAATGAATAAAGAAGCTCTTGAATTCTGTAATCTTCAAAATGTGAACTTTTCTAATAAAAAACCTTTTGACTCTTACTGCCAAGATTTTATTGATTTACGTAAAGAAGGAATTTTTTTATCGCATAATAAATCCGCAGAGGATTCTTTGCTGCGTAGTTATTGCCCTGTTTTACCCGATTGCAAAAATTTCGTCACAGGTAAAATGTGCAACACTTGGGCTCCTTGGCTAGACACTTTGCTTCTTACAAAAAATATCTTCCCTAAAATCAAAGGTCATAATCTTGAACACTTGATTGAAATTTTCGACCTCAAAGAAAAATTGGAAAGTTTAAAACATCTCTGCCCTGCCAATCGGGATTCTTGGCATTGCGCGCCTTACGACGCAATTGCTTGTGCTCTGATTTTAATACATATTTCCTCGCTCGAAAATTTTGAAAATTTGACTCTCGATTGGCTATCACATTTTAGTGGCAATAAAAAACTTAGCCAACGCACGTTCTTTTAAAACTTGACGCTTATATCTCTTAAGCTCATATTTACCCGCTTATTAATTTCAATTTCAAAGCATAAAAATGAATACAAAAATCGACAATATCAACGATACAAGAAAAAAGATAACTATCACTTTTGATAGCGCTCAAACAGAACAAGAAAAGCAAAAAACTATATCTCAATTCGTGCGCTACGCAAAGGTTGACGGCTTCAGAGAAGGCAAAGCACCTCTCGATTTAGTATTGAAAAAATACGCTGACAAAATTGATGAATCTTTCAAACGTTCTTTAGTTGAAAGCGCTCTTGAGTCGCTCAATTCTATTAAGGAATTCGAAATTTATTCCGTTGTGAAAGTCGACCAAACTATCGACAAAGATGGCGCGACTATTGATCTCACAGCCGATATTTATCCTGACATCAAACTCCCTACAGACCTCAAAACTACTGTAGAAGTAGAAAGTACTGAAGTTAAAGACGAAGAAGTTGAAAAGGTTGTCGATTATTACCGCAATCAACGCGCACAATACGAACCTGTTGAGCGTGAAATCAAAAAAGGCGACTTTGTTAACTTGTCTTATGAAGGCAAAATCGGCAAAACTTTGATTTCTGAATTGGCTCCTGATGCTACAATGTATGGCTCACAAAAGTCAACTTGGGAAGAAGCAGGCAACGAAGATGCTCCCGGAGTCAAAGCAATAGTCAAAGCTCTTGTTGGAATGAAAAAAGGCGATAAAGTTCAAGTCAAAGAAAAGTTCGATGACAAAATCGCTTACGAGGCTCTACAAAACAAGGAAGCAACTTATGATATAGAAGTTCTTGAAGTTCGTGAAAAGATTTTGCCTGAATTCAATGATGAATTCTGCAAGAATTTCAAAGCTGAATCAGCTCAAGATTTGCGTGAAAAAATCAAAACAGATATCAAGAGTGAAAAAGAAAACTATAGCGAAGTTTTAAAACGTGAAAAAGCTGTTGAACAATTGATGAGCGGTATTGAATTCCCACTTCCAGAAAGCGCTATTGAAGATGAACGTGAAATGATTTTATCTGAAATGATGATGCGTTATATGTCTCAAGGTATCACAAACGAAATGCTCGAAAGCAATAAAGAAGCTCTCTTTGAAGGCGCTTCTAAAGACGCTTTACCTCGAGCAAAAATGCGTATTTTCTTGATGAAATTGGCTCGTGCAAATAAACTCAGTGTGACGAACGAAGATATGAGTCGTATCGTTTGGCAAGAAGCTATGCGCGCTAGAGTAAAGCCTGACGACTTTGTTAAAGGCTTAAAAGGCGATCAACAAAAAATCAATCGCTTACGTAGCGACGCTCTTTTGCAAAAAGCTATTAACTTTGTAGCAGAAAAAGCCGAAGTAAAAATCAAGGCTTAATAATCTGCCTTAAACATTGAGTTTCTCAATTCGGGAAACTCACAACTTTATCAAATCATGAGCTACTATCCACTACCATACGTTTTCGAAAGAGACGGCAGAAGCGAACGCACTTGGGACATCTACTCAAGACTCCTTAAAGACAGAATCATTTTTATAGGCACTCCTATCGACGATTATGTCGCAAATGCTGTTGTCGCTCAACTTCTCTTTTTGCAGATGGAAGACTCTAAGAAAGATGTTCATTTGTATATCAACAGCCCAGGAGGCTCTGTGACAGCAGGGATGGCGATTTTCGACACAATGAATTTCCTTCAGTGCGATATTGTCACCTATTGCGTAGGACAAGCAGCAAGCATGGGAACTCTTTTATTGTCAGCAGGAACAAAGGGCAAACGCTTTGCATTGCCCAATTCTAGAGTCATGATTCATCAGCCTTCAGGTGGCGCAGGCGGTCAGGCTTCAGACATCACTATTATGGCTAATGAGATTTTAAGATGGCGCAAAACTATCAACGAAATACTCGCTAAAAATACTGGCAAAACTGCTGAACAAATCGCTAAGGATTCTGATAGAGACTTCTTCATGACTGCTAAAGAAGCTTGCGATTACGGCATTGTTGACGTTGTGATTGAACATAAAGCTCAATAAAAAATGGGTGATAAATTTCAGCGCACACCACGTTGCAGCTTTTGCGGACGCCCTCCTTCTGAAGGTTTAAAACTCTATCAAGGCAATTCTGATTCGCTTATTTGCAGCGATTGCGTGGAGACTATGCATGCAACTTTCAACTTGCAAGAACACTTGTTTGCGCAATCTTTAAACGGAAATTTCACATTACCTAGCCCTTCTAAAATCAAGGCGGCTCTCGATGATTATGTGATAGGTCAGGACGAAGCAAAACGCATTTTGAGTGTGGCTGTTTATAACCACTATAAACGTATCCGTCCAAATAGCGGAGATGTGGACGAAAACGAATTGCTCAAAAAATTTGACGGCGTAGAAATAGAAAAAAGCAATGTGCTTTTTATTGGACCTACAGGTTCAGGAAAAACCTATCTCGCGCGCACTCTAGCAAAAATGCTGGACGTGCCCTTTGCGATTGCAGACGCCACTTCTATTACAGAAGCAGGTTATGTCGGAGAAGATGTCGAGAATATAGTTTTGAATCTTTTGCGAGCCGCAAATTTTGATATAGAAAAAGCTCAACGTGGAATTATCTATGTTGACGAAATTGACAAGATTGGCAGAAAAACAGAAAATGTTTCTATCACTCGTGATGTGGGTGGAGAGGGTGTTCAACAAGCTCTGCTAAAAATTCTTGAAGGCACAATTTGCAATATTCCACCAAAAGGCGGACGCAAACATCCCGACCAAGAATATATAAAAGTCGACACAAAAAATATACTTTTCATATGCGGTGGAGCATTTGTTGGACTCGATAAAATTATCGAAAGACGCTCTGCTAATAAAGTGTTAGGCTTTTCAGGAAGCAAAAATTCTGTGCAAAACGAGAACATATTAAAAAATGTCCAGCCAGAAGATTTGGTTAAATTTGGATTTATCCCTGAATTCATAGGTCGCTTGCCCGTCGTGAGTGTGCTTGATGAATTGGAAGAAGAAGACTTGGTTAAAATTTTAACATTCCCTAAAAATGCCTTAACAAAACAATATGCAAAACTTTTTGCTATGGAAGGCGTCGAGTTGGAATTTACAAAAAACGCAATTTCGCAAATTGCAAACAAAGCAATAGAATTGGGAACAGGGGCTCGCGCATTACGCTCTATTCTTGAGAATACAATGCTCAAATACGCCTACGACATCCCTGATCTCGCTGAAAAACCAAAAACTCTTGTAATAGATTCTATCTCTTAAGAGGCAAATTTTTGTAAAAAAAGAAGTATTAAAAAACTTCTTTTTTTTTGTCTACAAAACTTAAGAGTAATTACAATAAATGCACAATACTATTGCAAAATAGAAAATGATTGACTTTTTTCCATATAGGGTGTACCCCTATACACTATTACCTAATCAAACTTATGGCGAAAAAATCTAAAAAAGTTAAAGTCGAATTAAAAATCGACAAAGAAAAGGTCATTCAGCGTTTGAACCGCATACAAGGTCAAATCCGCGGAATTGAAAATATGATTAATGACGATGCTGACTGCATTGAACTCTTGCGCCAAGTAAATGCTATCACAGGAGCAATGCGTGGTGTTTGGGCGCATGTATTTAGCGATCATCTTAAAAACAACATGACAAATGCGGTGGCAAGAAGAGACAAAGAAGTCTTTGATGAACTTGTCGAGCAAATGAAAAACGTTAGATAAAATGACTTGCTCTTGTTCTCATAAAGAGGAAGAGCATAAGAAAGATTCTTGCTGTTGCCATTCTTCGCACAAAAAAGAAGAATCTCATTCTTGTTGCTCTTCAAATTCGCATAAAGAAAAAGATGCTCCTACTTGCGGTTGTGGCTCGCATAAACACAGCAATTCGCATCAAGGGCTAATATTGATAGTCTCAGCAATTTCAATAATTGTAAGTTTCTTCTTCGCCCATAAAATTCCACTTGCTCCATTTACTGACCCTGCTTGGATTGCGATTTTCTTTTGCGCTATTCCTATTTTCAAAGAAGCATTTTCTGCTCTTATAAAAGACAAACGTATCGGCAGCCCGTTATTAGTCAGCACTGCAATGATTGCGGCTTTTGTTTTGCAAATTTTTGCTTTCTTTGGCGGCGAATTTTCTTCGAGTCATGAACATAGTTATATTTTTGTGGTTGCGGAAATTTCTTTCTTGATGGCTCTTGGCGAGTGGTTAGAAGAACGCACTGTAAAGAAAGCTCGTCGTGGAATTGAGTCCTTGCAAAATCTCATGCCAAAAATTGCGCTAAAAAAATCAGGCAATGAATTTGTGGAAGTTGATATAAAAGATATCAAAATAGGCGACATAATTTGCGTCCGTCCAAACGATATGATTGCGGCTGATGGTATTGTCACACTTGGCGACACCAGCGTTGACGAATCCAACATGACAGGCGAAAGCATGCCTATAGACAAAACTATAGGCAGTCATGTTCTAGGTGGCACTTTCAATAAATCAAAATATATTGAAATTGATGTCACAAAAAATTCTAGTGAGAGCGCGATTTCAAAACTTATAAAACTAGTCGAAGAAGCCGAAGGCAAAAAAGCTCCAATATCACGCATCGCAAATAAGTGGGCGTCTTACATTGTGCCTGCCGCAATAATTACGTCTTTCGTAATTTTTCTACTCGCAAGATTTTTGCTAAGCACAACTTTGCCAGAAGCGATAATTAGAGGTGTGACGATACTTGTTGTATTCTGCCCTTGCGCCTTTGTTTTAGCGACTCCAACAGCAATTGCCGCAAGTCTTGGCAATGCCGCAAAACATGGAATTCTTATCAAAAGTGGAGATGCTCTTGAACGTCTTGCAAAAATCACTTCTATATTTTTTGATAAAACAGGTACTCTTACTGAAGGGAAAATTCAAGTAAAAAAAATCATTGCTGTGTCATATAGTGAAAATGAAATACTTGCTTATGCTGCTTGTGCGGAAAAATTTTCAGAACATCCAATTGCAAAAGCAATTTTGAATTTCGCAAAAGATAAAGTCGAAATCCCGAATCCTGAAAAAGTTGAATCTCTAGTGGGATTTGGAATCAAAGCCACATGCAACTCTAAAAATATTTCTGTAAGCAAGTGTGAAAATCTTGATTCACCTCTACTTAATGAATCTTTTTCAAATGGCGAAACTGTTGTGCAAATCGAGATTGATTCTGTTCTTATTGGCTATATCACTCTCTTTGACACTATACGCGCAAGTGCAAGAAAATCCATCGCAAGCCTCTACAAAAATGGCTATGAGTGCGCGATTCTAAGTGGCGATAATCACAAAGCCGTGCGTAGTATTGCAAATATGATTGGCATAAACGATGTCTATGCACAGCTCGCTCCGCACGATAAACAAAGCCTTGTGGCACAAACTCAACGCGAGAATAAAAAAGTCTGTATGGTAGGCGATGGAGTAAACGATACCCCTGCTCTTGCCGAAGCTTATTCATCTATTGCTATGGCAGATTCAAAAAGCGATATCGCAATTGATACTGCGCAAATTTCTCTTTTGGGCGCAGAGCTTTCAAAAATACCGCAAGTATTAAGCCTTTCAAAACGCGCAATGTTTACAATTAAAATAAATATTACATTTTCTTTGTTGGTAAGTTTTGCGGCAATAATCCTTAGCTTGTATGGAATTGTCACGCCTGTAAGTGGAGCGTTGATACATAATGCGTCTTCTGTAATAGTTGTATTAAATTCCGCAAGACTACTTAAATTCAAGAGCGAATAAATTTTTCTAACAAAAAATCTGCGCAAAAACTTTTCCTAATTATTGGAAAAGTTTTTTTTATTACTACTTTGATAGTTAAATGTTTTTTTAAATAAAAAAATGTTTTAGCGAATTTCAAATAGTTGCCCTCTAGCATTTAAGGGTGATTTTGACATTTTGGGCAAGAACTGCCCGCATCGTTTTTAAATAATAAAAAAGAAATTTTAAAAATTTCTCTTGACAATGTTAGATTTATCTAACATTTATCTTTCTTAACAATTTATTCTTTATAAAGATTTCAATATGCACACTGCTAAAAAAACAGAAAATACAAAAGACTCATCTAGTCTGCTCGCCCTATTCCAAAGGATTGACGTAGCTTCAATGCCTGTATTCTATTTTGGTTTAAATAAAGCAGCGTCCGGATTTATATAAAATTTTTTAAAAATAAAGTTAGACACTACTAACAATGAAAAACAAAAACACATATAATCCTTACTCAACTAAAACAAACTTTGCGAAAGCTGTTTGCATTTTTATGAGCGCAATGTTTGCGTCTCTATCATTTGCACAAGAATCGCAACCTAACCTTGCAGAAGCTAAAGAAGCCAATACTCACGATTGCTGGACTGAAAGAGAAAGTCTTTTCTTAGAATCTCTAATAGAAGAAAATCTTCCTGATTCAGGATTCACCCCTACTCTATCATGGGCAGGTGAACAATGGACAAACGTAAGTGGCGGTCTTAAAAGAGGCACAACATGGGATAGTCTTTTGACTTTCGGATTTGAACAAGACCTCGGAAAACTCGCTAAAGTTGATGGTCTTGGCAGGATCGGAATGACTGCATTTCACTACACTGGTTCTGGAGATTTCTCTGGTGAGTACGTAGGCTCAATGAGCGACCCAAGTAATATTTTCTCTGGCGAAATGGTAAGAGTTTTTGAAATCTACTATGCAAATGAATTTGAAACTAGCATTGGTACTTTTTCAACTCGCATAGGTCAACTCGCTGCTGACGAAGATTTCATGGGCATCGACTATGCTGATATTTTCTTAAATTCAAGTCTTGGCGCGATTCCTGTTAATGCTGGAACAGGCTTATATAGTGGCGTAAATGCTTTCTCTCAATATTCACTCGCAACTTTGGGCTTAACTGTTGGATATGAAGTCGATGATTTTGATTTCATGCTCGGTATCTACAACGGCAATGCTGGTGATGACCTTTCTAAAAATCACGGATTCAACTATGACTTTGAAGGCGTAGCAGTTTGGTATCAAATCGGCTACAACTATGAATTGTTCGGCAGAAATGGTCGTGTACAATTCGGCGGAAACTACAACAGTGCAAAATTTGAAAACTTTGCAACTGGCGATACAGGACGCAACTTCTATTCATTCTACCTCGGAATACAACAAGACATTCTCGTTGATGATGAAAAGAATCCTATTCTCGGTGCTTTCTGCCGCTTGGCATGGGCTCCTGACAGTGACATTTCAGCATTCACAAAATATGTCGACTTTGGATTTAACTGGTTCGGACCAATTCCTTGCAGAGGTGATGATGTCTTTGCAGTAGCAGTATCAATACTCGAAGCAGGCAAAGCATTCAGCAATGCGGAAGGCATTGACCGCAACGAAACTATGGTTGAAGCAACATATAAACTTCAACTTACAAAAGCAATTTCTTTACAACCTGTCATGCAAGTTTACTTGAATCCAAGAAATAGCTTTGACGAAAAAGAAACAGCATTTGTTGTTGGTACTCGTTTAGAAGTCAACTTCTAATCAGTAGAAATATTACTTAAAAACAATTTGGTTGTCTGGTGCCAGACATTATGGATTCGCAAATTTTGGAGACTGATAGCGAAAAAAATCTACCATAATGCTGGCACCTTTTTACAAATAAAAAAAGATCACAAATAAAACGATTAGCACAATATGGACATACTCGGAATCATAGTTGCGTGTTTAGCAGTGGCCTTTGTCATTTTTACAATTTCATATAATTTACGAAAGTTAATAAAAGGTGAAAAGTCTTGCGCTTGCTCTGGATGTGGCAATTGCCACGGCAAAAGCAAAGACAAAAAAAACTCGTAAACATCTGCCTAATGTAAATAAAAAGTTCCGTCTAGACTCTTATGAGCTAGGCGGAATCCATTTTTTCGAATAGAGTTTTTGTGATATTAATAAAAAAAGATTATGCTTGAGAAAAATTATTTATTGAAAAAAATATCTGTAAATGAAAAAACTTTTTTGCATTTGCTTGGTAATCTTGTCTTACACATTCTGCACAGCTGATAGCATTGAAAAACTTTCAATCGCGCATTGCTACGCTCTCGCAAGAGAGAATTATCCTGTGTCAAAAAAATTCGATCTTATCAAACAGTCTGAACGCTATAGTTTAGAAAATGCAATCACAGGATATTATCCTCAAATTTCTTTGAGCGCAAATGCGGCATTTTTAACAGACACTCCACAAATGCTAGCCACAAGTGGATTGAGTCACGACCAATATCATGCGAATATTACAATCAATCAAGTGATTTGGGATGGCGGAAATATCTCTGCATATAAGCGGACTACAAGTGCTCAAGCAAGAGCCGAGCTTGAAAATAATGAGGTCTTGCTTTATCAACTTAACGACAGAGTTAATAAATTGTATTTCGGAATTCTTTTACAAAATGAACTTTTGTTGCAAAACGAAATCCAGCAAAAAGATATTCAAACTGTAATAGATAAAATTCAATCAATGATTTCAGGCGGCATTGCAAACGACTATGATTTGAATCAAGCGCGTGTTGAACTTTTGAATGCACAACAAAATAAAATATCTATTTTGTCCGCGAAAAAATCTTATATGAATATGCTCTCGCTACTCTTGGGCGTTGATATTAATGAGCATACAGAGTTTGAGATTCCTGAAAGTATTGAAGTTTTAAAAGATAATATACGCCGCCCTGAACTTGAATTTTTCACAGCCAAAGAAGAAATGTTTGAAGCGAAAAAAGAAACTGTAGAAGCATCGCTTATGCCGAAAATTTCTCTCTTTGCAATGGGCTCATATGGAAGAGCCTCAATGTCGGGCTTGGATAGATTCGATTTTTTTGGAGTGGGTGGAATCAGCCTCTCGTGGTCGTTTAGCAACTTCTATACGCAAGTCAACGAGCGTATGAGTCTTGATGTCGAAAAGCGTCTAACAAATTTAGAGCGTGAAACTTTTTTGCTCAATACACGTATACAAATGGTGCAACAAGATATTGAAATTCAAAAGATGTCTGCCCTATTGAATCAAGATGAAAAAATTGTGAATCTGCGCACAGAAATTTCCGACTCCGCATTTGCAAGAATGTCTAATGGCGTTTTGTCTGTGCAAGATTTTATGCGAGAATTGAATGCAAAAGATTTGGCAAAACAACAATTTATTTTTCATAAAATTCAAAAATTATCTTATGAATACAACTTTAAATATATTTCAAATAACTGATATGAAATTACTATTATCTATTTGCATTGCCGCTCTGACATTGACCCTAAGCGCATGCAGAGATTCTGAAATTTGCGAAGCTTCAGGAACTTTTGAAGCCACAGAAATTATTGTTTCTGCCGAGGCTCAAGGCAAACTTTTGCGATTTGATGTGCTTGAAGGAATGCAATTAAAAGCAAATGAAATAGTTGGACAAATAGATTCTTTGCCTCTCGAGCTTGAGAAAAAATCTATTGAAGCACAAATCAATGCGCTGTCTGCAAAAGCTCCTGATGTGCAAATTCAAATTGCCGCTCTTGAAGAAAGTTTGCGCAAACAAATTTTTGAACGTGAGCGAACAAAAAAGCTCATAGAGTCGAAGTCAGCGAATCAAAAGCAACTAGATGACATTCTTGCGGAAATTGAAATTATTGAAAAAAATATCACGGCAAAAAAATCCACTTTAGATAAAAGTGTTTTAGAAATTCTTAAAACTATAGATTCACTCAAAGCGCAAATTGCGATTCTTGATGATAAGATTGAAAAATCAAAAATCAAAAATCCTATAGATGGCACTGTGCTTACGAAGTATGCCGAAAATCATGAAGTTGCAAGCTTTGGCAAGCCTCTATACAAGATTGCAGACATCGAGAATCTTTTTCTTCGAGCATATTTTACGGCAAATCAGCTAGATAAAATCAAACTTGGAGACAAGATGAAAATCTATGCAGACTTTGGAAGAAATAATTTTCGTGAATACGAAGGCGTCGTAGCATGGATATCTGATAAAAGCGAATTTACACCAAAAGGAATCAGGACAAAAGACGAGCGCGCAGATTTAGTATATGCTATAAAACTTGCTGTAAAAAATGACGGCTATCTTAAAATAGGCCAATATGCCGAGATAAAATAGTTGATGGAAAAATCTGTCATAGTTCAAAATATTTCAAAGAGTTATACAAGCGACTCTGAAAAAAAACTTGTTTTGGATAATGTAAATTTTGAAATTCCAACAAATCAGCTTTTCGGAGTGATAGGTCCAGATGGCGCAGGCAAAAGCACGCTTTTTAAAATACTCGCAACGCTTATTCTGCCCGACAGCGGAAGCGCATCTATTCTAGGCTTTGACACTAAAAAAGACTATTCTTCCATACGACATTTGATTGGTTATATGCCAGGGAGATTTTCGCTTTATCAAGATTTGTCTGTGGAGGAAAATTTAAACTTTTTCGCCACAATTTTCGGAGTAAAAATCAAAGATAATTTCGAGTTAATTGAAGATATATATAAAAGTCTTGCCCCATTCAAAACACGCAAAGCCGCAAATCTTTCAGGAGGCATGAAGCAAAAACTAGCGTTGTGTTGCTCTCTTATACATAGACCAAAACTATTGATTTTAGATGAGCCAACTACTGGGGTTGATCCAGTCGCGCGCCAAGAATTTTGGGATGTTTTAGCGAGACTAAAAAATTTGGGAATTTCTATATTAGTGTCGACCCCTTATATGGATGAAGCAACACGTTGCGATAAAATAGCATTCATGATGTCAGGCAAAATCTTGAAGATAGAAAATCCGAAAACCTTGATAGAAAATTTTGACAAACGAATTATATCGGCAAGTGCAACTTCAATGTTTAAGCTACTTTCAGACCTTCGCGCGCATCCTGAAGTTGAATATGCATTTGCGTTTGGAAATGCCAATCATGCAGTTTTAAAAGATAAAAGATTTTCTTTAGATACGCTTTCGTCTTTTTTATCCGCAAAAGGCAATACCAATATTTCTTTAAAAAATTCAACCCCTTGCATTGAAGATTGCTTCATGGATTTAATACAATGATTGCAATAGAAACAAAAAATCTAAGTAAGCATTTCGGCAGTTTTATCGCTGTCGACAATATTACTTTTGAAGTTGCGCAAGGAGAGATTTTTGGATTCTTAGGCGCTAATGGCGCAGGCAAATCTACTGCTATGCGAATGCTCACAGGGCTTTTAAAACCCACATCAGGGAGCGGTAGTGTTGCTGGATACGACATCAATAAAGAGAGCGAAAAAGTAAAAAGAGAAATCGGCTACATGAGTCAAAAATTCTCTTTGTATAACGACTTGAAAGTTTGGGAAAATATTCGTCTCTTCGGAGGAATCTATGGGCTTAATGATAAAGAAATAAAAACGAAAACAGATTCAATTTTAGAATCTTTAGAATTAAAAGATGTAAAAAATGAACTCGTAATTTCTTTACCTCTTGGCTGGAAACAAAAATTAGCCTTTGCAATCGCAACTATACATAATCCTAAAATTGTTTTTCTCGATGAGCCCACAGGTGGCATAGATCCTAGTGTGCGTCGCAAATTTTGGGAAACAATTTATCAAGCAAGCGAGCAAGGAATTACTGTCTTCGTGACGACTCACTATATGGATGAAGCTGAATACTGTAATCGTGTTTCCATAATGGTTGATGGACGTATTGAAGCTTTAGGCAGTCCAAAAGAATTAAAAGAAAATTACAATGCTTCTTCTATGAATGAAGTTTTTAAATCGCTTGCAAGACTCGCAAAAAGGACAAGTTAATGAAAGCATTTTTTGCATTTTTGAAAAAAGAATTTTGTCACATTTTACGTGATAAGCGAACTTTAGTGATTCTTTTTTTGATGCCAATTTTGCTGGTTCTTTTATTTGGATTTGCTTTAACTAATGATATTAAAAATGCGCCAATTGCTATATTAGACAATTCAAACGACCCAATCACTCGCGCTATTGAGGAGCGTTTGCGTGCGAGTGAATATTTTGAAATTGCACAATATCCAACATCTATTACTTACGCTAATCAACTTTTGCAAAGAGGCACTATCAAAGCAATTGTTGTGTTTCCTGAAAAATTTTCTGCTGAATTGCAAAGAGAAAACTCAGCTCCAATGCGCGTCATTACAGATGCTTCCGACCCCAATGAAGCTAGTAATCTTGCGAGTTATATCACGGCTATTGCAAATCAAGAATGCGAAAAAGTTTTTGGTAAAAATACAATTCCGCAAATCACTGCAAACATAAAATTCTTGTATAACCCTCAATTAAAAAGCTCTTATTACTTCGTTCCAGGAGTCATGGGACTTATACTTTTTCTTGTTTGCACATTGATGACATCTGTGGGAATTGTGCGTGAGAAAGAAATGGGAACTATGGAAGTTTTATTAGTTTCTCCCATAAAACCTATCTACATAATTTTAGCAAAAGCTCTACCTTATCTTATAATTTCTTTTGCGATAATTTGCATTATACTTTTGATTTCTGTTTTTATTTTAGATGTGCCAATAAAAGGAAGCATCTCTCTTTTATTTTTGGTTTCCGCAATATACACATTTCTTGCGCTAAGCTTAGGGATACTTGTCTCGACAATTGCAAACACTCAACAAACTGCAATGTTCATTTCTACTATAGTAATGATTTTGCCAATCATGCTTTTATCTGGAATGGTTTTTCCCATAGAAAACATGCCGAAAATCTTGCAATGGATTTCAAATATAGTTCCCGCAAGATGGTATATAGAAGCCCTCAAAGACATCATGTTAAAAGGCTCTGGAATAGAAATCATCGCAAAAGAAATATGTATATTGATAGCGATGTCATTAGTTTGCATAACGACAAGTCTTGCTCGATTCAAAATTAGATTGGAATAAAATGCGCACACTTTTCATACTTTTAGAAAAAGAATTCAAGCGCATATTTAGAGATAAATTTATGCCTAAGCTAATTGTGATTGTACCAATGATTCAATTGCTACTGTTGCCATTTGCGGCAAATTTTGAAATGCGAAATATCAACACAATTATTATTGATAGAGATAATTCTACTTTTTCAAAAAGACTTTCAGAAAAAATCAACGCATCAGAATATTTCAATATCACGCATGAAAGAAATTCTCATTACAACGCAATGACTGAGGTTGAAAAAAATAGCGCGGATTTGATTTTAGAAATTCCAAAAGATTTTGAAAAATTTTTAACCACCACAAATCAAGCCGATGTGTCGCTAACATTCAATGCTATCAATGGAATCAAGGGCGGACTCGGAGCTTCGTATCTTGGAAATATTTTGCAGGATTTTTCAATAGAACTTTATCGAGCATCACCAACTGCGCAAAATATTCATTTCATAAACGCGCTCACTGAGTATAGATTTAACCCTCATTTAAATTTCAAGGCATTCATTGTCCCAGGAGTGCTTGTGTTCTTGTTATCGCTGATTGGCGGTTTGCTGGCTTCGTTAAATATAGTCAGTGAAAAAGAGCATTCTACTATAGAGCAAATGAATGTTTCTCCTATTTCTAAAAGTATTTTTATAGCTTCAAAACTTATTCCTATTTGGGTAATAGGTCTTTTTATTTTGACGCTCGGAATGATTGTCGCCTACGCAACTTACGGACTTTTCCCCACAGGCGGATTTTGGATTATATACGCGTTTGCCGCTGTTTATCTTGTGGCATTTACAGGCTTTGGACTCATGATTTCAAATTACTCTTCAAGCGCGCAACAAGCAATTTTGACATTCATATTTTTTGTAATGATATTCCTGCTCATGAGCGGACTCTTTACACCTATAAGTAGCATGCCTGATTGGGCACAGAAAATCACAATATTTAATCCAGTAAAATACTTTATTGAAGTGATGCGCTACATTTATCTTAAGGGAGCAAACTTCGCAGATATTCAAAATAATTTTTTGACTATTTGCGTATTTGCAATTGTGATAAATGTTTGCGCTATCATTGGATTCAGACGCAATTCAAACTAACTTTGCGCGCTTGGAGTTGCCTCTGGTGCTGGAGTAGCAGGCGCAGAAGTAGTTTCTGTGCATTTGCTTTCAACAAATTTTTGAATAAAAGAATATTTATATTCAATTGCGCAAACAGTCACTATGCCTATTAAAATTGCAATCAAAAGTATTTTGAATGGAGATTTCTTTTCAGCAAATTTATCAGGCACATGCTTTGAACCAAATGGAATTTTTGCGGAACGTGTAAGTAAAGAGCCTAATTTGAAATTCAATTTTGCTTGAGAGTTAACAGCCCAAGAATTTGCGTCAAGTAAGGGACCTAGATTGCGCATCCTAAGCTTCATCGAAGCAATCACAACAGAAGGCAAAGATATCAAAAGTATTATTCCTAAAATCAATAATGGAAACTCCCAAAGAGCAATTCCTGCAATCGCATTTAACAGCATTCCAAATGCCGCAGTGATACCACCAAATGCAACACCCAATGCGGCAACTGTGCCAACATCGATTTTCTTTTTCAAATTTTCCGCTTGAAGATTTTCTCCAACAGTTGAATCTGCACTTGAAGCACGCTTTGCAATATGCTCTGAAATCCAGACTACGGCTCTCTTATATGGAGACCAAAATGCTTGGCGAACACTGATAGGATTCACAACAACTTTCGTCACAGTTGCATCCCAATCGAGCCCTTGCCTATCATAAAAAATCCCATTTCTTCCAACAATTATATTGTCTGAATCCCCGCTAGTCATTGCGGATGCAATAGCGATAGGTGCTTGACCTGCGCGAGTACAAGTACAATAAATCAAATACATATAGCTTGAAGCGGCTAGTAATGAATGCTTTGAATCGTCATCGGCATGAATACATAAATCACATTCACGTTGATCGAAAAACAATTTTCCGATTTGGAACATTGCATTACCTTCACATTTATAGAAAGCTTTAAAGCTGACAAAATTATTCAGAAAGTCATGAATATAGCAATTGAAGTAAATTAATTTTTCGAGTTTAGAAATACTATCTACTAAATCTTTTTCAGCTTTATCTTTTTCGATTAAAATATTTAGCTCATCTAAAATTTCTTTGGGAGCGATTTTTTCCAAGACATCTGTGTCAATTGCAGAAATGCCTCTATCATCTTTTGCGTCAAGCCACATGCTATATGGCGCAAAGCTGTCTTTAATTTTTACCCAATTTTGCAAAGACAATTCTTTCACATCACCGCAAATTTTTTTGACAACCGTAGTTTTGAAATTTTCAAAATCTTGAGCATACACTGGATTCACAGACGCATTCAAATCCAGTGACAAAGTTCCATGAACAAGAGCAAGTGGAAGCTTTGCAAAATCGCTTACAAAATTTTCTCCCACATAAATTTTTTCAAATTTTTCAGAAGAAGCATTTATCACTTTTTCAAAAGCTAAATCATAGCTTACAACTTTTGAAAATTCAAAATATTCATTTAACTTGTCTTTGATTTTCAGAAAATCCGCATACAAACTTTCTGTTTCTTGACCAAAAATAGACACGTCTTTTTCTTTTGATTTCCATGCAAGAAAAGCATTCAACCTTTCATAAAATTCTTTTATGGAATCTTCACTTACGCCCGCTTTGCCTGATCTATCCATAGACTCAGCGATTGTGTCCATGATAGTGCGCATTGCCAGTTTCACATTTTCATTTGAGGAAGCTTCTTCACAAATAATAGAATCGGCATTAAAAATAGAATCCGCAAAAAGTTTTTGTGAATCTAAAAAGTCGGAAGTTGTAAGCGCGTCGTTTTCTGTTTTTCCTAGATTTTTTAAAATGCCTTTTGCTAAATTCGCAAGAACAGCACCTTCTTGAGTTGATGTGTTTATATCAGAAACTTTCACTGCGTCTTCATCTTTAACTAGCTTATCAGGATTTTTAAGCATTGAGCAAATCCATTCGCAAGCCGCAATTACTTCAGGGCTACGCACACGTCCATCACCGTCTGTGTCTAGCAACTCAAGCATACGCTGGTTAAAGCAGAGACCTTTTGTAGGGCACGCCAACGCTGCCCACAATGTTTGGTCTAACGAACCAATATTTGCGATATCTGCTCCTGATTCAATATTCGCTTGATAAAATCCACCTGCGCCAAAAAAATTCCACTTATGTTGCTTTTTCATTTAATTATTCCTTATGTTTCTGTAAACAAAAAGGCTGCCAATTTTTCGGCAGCCTTCAAGAAAATATGATTATTTAATTTCGTTTATTTTCGACGCTAGATTTTTAAAATCATACTCAGCTGTGAAAAACATATTCACACTAAGTATAAAATTTTTGCAATTCATATTCATTGAAACTGCGCCACTTTTGTATGTGGCTTCATTTAGCTTCATCATATAAGCCACAAACATAATCGCTTCTTCATCGAGATCATCAAGATTATTTGCCAAAATTTCTTTTTGTATTGCAAGAATTGGCATGATATCAACATATGCTTCAAAGAAATTATTTTTGTCTGAAGCTTTAGCCATTATTTTTTTTGCGACAGGATTGTCTGCCAAAGTAGAACCTTTGCCTTGAGCTGCTTTAAAAAATCCTTCTGCGTCACTTGTAAATATGCCTGAAATTTGAGTGCTATTTACTTGCGCAAGCGCAGGACCAAAAGCTGTGCTTATCACATTCAATCCAGCGATTTTTTCAGTAGAGCTTATTCCTTCAAAAGAACCTTTAACCATAGGATTATTCATGACTTTGCCGGCATCTTTGAAATATGCGTTAACTAAAACTTTTGGCAATCCAACTTCCATATTCATTGCGGGAGCCAACTTAGAGTCGACTATAGAAACATCTAATTGATTGAAATTATTCACAAACAAATCAGCCATTTCATTTCCCTCAAGTTGTGCCAAGAACATTTGACCTTCAGGAGTTTTGTCGACGAGTTTTTTGAACGAGTCTGTCAATTGAGGAATCGCCAAAGACAACATCACATCACTATTAGACACTGCACGTTTGATAGAGTCGCCATTCTTAAGAGAGAGCTCCGCAAGCATATTATAGCTTAAAGAATTTTTATCAAACGCAACACGGAAAGACATGTCAAAATCAGTCGCGCTATCGAAAGACGCAAAGAATCCCAAAGACTCGATATTCATTAAAGTGTTTTGAAGAATTAAATCACCTGTGTCAGGAAGATTTTTGAAAGCTCCAAAATCTAAATACATTGACATTAAATTAGCAGGAGCTCCTGCGGTGATTTTTTGGAATTTTGTATTGTTCAAAATTGATTTTGCAGGAGGAGTTTTTAAATTTGCAAAAGCTGCCAAAAGCTCATCTTTACTAGAAGCGGCAACGATATATCTATCAGAAATACTTACAAAGAAATCAGCATCATTAGACTTGTAGATATCTTTGTCATCAACTTTTTCCGCAACCAAAGATTCGCTTTTTGAAACCAATTCTTTTATCTTTGAAATGAATTCGTCATCAGCTGATTTAAAAATCAGAGTCACTGAAGGAGTCGCTTGAGTTTCTGCATTTAAATCCACTTCCATTGTGGAATACATTACAAATCCGCCAAAAGATTTAGAAACAAGATCATTAAAGGAAGTCACTAAATTATTTCTATCAATAAATAAATCAGTCCATTCTTTTTTAATGTCTAATATAGGAGCATATTGCTTGAGAAAAAGCTCATTGAGTTTTTTATTAGACTTGAATGCTTCCATCACTTCAGCATAACCTTTTTCCTTGGAAATCAGATCCAAATATTGATCGTAATTTGTAAGTTCAAAAAAGAAAGTAGCACTTTCTGGAACGATTAGAGCCAAAGAATTTTTGGAAACTTCTACCTTTGGTTCTTCGGATGAGCACGCTGAAAACACGAAACAGCAAGCTATTAACAATGTCAAAAGAGAGTATTTTTTTGATATTTTTGTCATTAGATTTTTCATTTGAGTACCTTATAGTTTGGAAGTATGATAAGTTTCCTTTTAAAATCAAATTAAATTCTCAAAAAGTAGTAATTATACTTGCGAATAGAAATATTTTATAGATACACTTCCTGAAAAATATGAAAAAAATTTTACTAATTTTATTCTTTCCACTGCTTGTAAATGCGCAGATTACTTGTGACTTTTATTTAAATAACCCAAAGACTCTCAACAAAAATTTCTCCGCATACACAAAAGCCATTACGACACCTGAAACTCAGCGTAAATTTTTCCAATTAGAACTTTTCAAAACAATGTTTTTAATGCCATTTGGTTATCCTGATTTCAAAGAAATAGAAGGAAGTGTTTTGATTCGCGCTATTATTAAAGATGATTCTGAGCATTTTATTTTTGCAGTTCGCGCAACTGAAAAATCTAAAATTGCGCGCATTGCAAACCTGAGCAAAGAAGATTTACAAAATACTCCATTGCAAAATTTCACATTTCTGAAAATTGAAAATTCTTACTTTTTTTCTAAGTATAAATTCGAAAGTGATGAAGACTTTAAACTTCTCGCAAATCAAATGCTACCCTTGCTTGATTCGCAATACTCCTCCGATATTCACATCAGAACAAATTCTGATTTTTTGCGAAAGCTAGATTCTTTTGCTATAACTGATAAACTCAAAAAAGATATAGAAAAACTTTTCACTCAAACTAAGTCTATTGAAAGTGATGTTAATTTTTCTGCTAGAGAGCTTAATGTTTCACTTGCTATTCAAGCAGAAAAAAACTCAGAAATACACACTGCTCTTTCACAAGATATGCCCGCTGAATATTCACAATATTTAACCTGTGAAAACCCCACAAATACGGATGAAAACACAAATTTTTCTCTTTTGATAAATTTGTCAAATATCTTGAATATCGAAAATAAAAATGTCATAGTGACATCTGAAGCTTGTTTTAAAGACGATTCAATAAGTATAAAAAATTCTTTGCCTATAAAAGATTCAAAGTTTTTACTAAATCACATTTTTAAAATCACAGGACTCAATGAAAAATAAAATTTTAGACAGCTTAGAAGAAATAATTTCCACTTGGGAACAACGCCCCTCATGGGATGAATATTTTATGGCGGTTGCAACCCTTGTTGCCTCTCGCTCCTCTTGCGACAGATTGAATGTTGGTTGCATTTTAGTAAGTGGCTCTGAGCACAAAAATCGAATTATCGCTGCAGGCTATAACGGATTTCTCCCTGGGGTTCCACATGCGTCTATGGTTCGTGACGGACACGAACAAGCTACTGTTCATGCAGAGCAAAATGCTATTACCGATGCTGCGCGTCGTGGTGTTTCAGTTGAAAACTCTACCGCATATGTCACACACTTTCCTTGCATTAACTGCGCAAAAATGATGGCGGCCGCTGGAGTGAAAAAAATAATTTATCGTCGAGATTATAATAATGATAATTTAGTTTATCAAATTTTAGAACAAGCAAAAATTGAAGTAGTCCAATTATGAAAAGTTCATACGAAGATAAATCTTGGTCATTTTTGATTTCCGCGCTGCACGTGACGGAAGATTCTTTTGAAGAAAGCGTTGTCTTATTGCTTGAAGACAATCCTGAATCTTCATATGGAATCATAATAAACAAGCCACTTGGCAAGACTTTAGCAGATTTAGATTCAAACTTTGCAAACACTCCTCTTGGTGATGTTGCAGTCTATTATGGAGGTCCAGTAAATAGAGATAAATTTTCGCTTGTTGTTTGGAATGACGAAGATGAAAATCATAGCGACTTTAGTTTCGGGATAAAAACAGATAAAGCTTTAGAACTTTTAGAAGAATTTCCTAATGCAAAAATAGCAGCATTTATGGGCTTTGCAGGTTGGCAAGAAAATCAACTCGATAGCGAACTCAAAACAGGCGGCTGGTATTTAGAAGAAGTAAACACAAAATATATAGGCAATAAAAATTGCAAAAATATTTGGAAGAAATTAGTGATGAAAAAATTTCCTATTTTCAAAAAATTTCCTAAAGCTCCAAAAGAAATCGACAACTAATCTTGATTATCTATATTGCGTTTAGTGATGTCGCTATAAGTTTCAATACGTCTGTCTCTAAAGAATGGCCATGTGCGACGAAACTCTTTTGAAGTGTCAAAATCCACATCACAAAAAAGAATTTCTTCGGAACATTGACTTGCTTGAGCAATGACTTGTCCGTAAGGATTCGCGACAAAACTATTACCCCAAAAAGTAATTTTCTTATCGCCTTGCCCTTCTGTTCCAATGCGATTTACAGCAGCAACAAAAACTCCATTAGCAACTGCATGCCCACGTTGAACTGTTTGCCATGCGTTGTGGAATTTTTCAAAATCTTCTTTTGTTTCACTCTCTAAAACTCCAATTGCGGTGGGATAAAAAATAATTTGCGCGCCTGATAATGCTGTCAATCTTGCGGCTTCAGGATACCATTGATCCCAACAAATCAAGACTCCAACTTTTCCAAATTTTGTGTCGAAAGTCTTGTAGCCTAAATCGCCTTGGGTAAAATAAAATTTTTCTTCAAAAGATGGATCTTGAGGGATATGCATTTTGCGATACATTCCAAGATATTGTCCGTCTGCGTCTATTACAATAGAAGTGTTGTGATAGACTTCATTGCCTCTGTTTTCAAACAAAGACGCCACAAGCACAACTCCTAATTCTTTTGCCAATTCGCAAAGAACATAAGTCGTTATCCCTGGGATTTTCTCTGCTAAATCAAAGTTTTCAGATTCTTGATTCACGCAAAAATATTTGCTCAAAAACAATTCCTGACTGCAAATAATTTTTGCGCCCGCGCTCGCTGCTTGACGAATTTTTTGAATAAAATTTTCGAGATTTGCTTCGCAAGAATCGCTAGCAAGACTTTGTATTAATGCAATTTTCATTGTTGTAAATTTCGTTCGCGTTCAAGCAAAGTTGGGTGGGAATAATGGAATGTGCTGTACAAAGGATGTGGGGTTAAGTTTCCAAGATTTTTCTTATGCAATTTGCGCAATGCGGAAATTAAATTTAATGGAGTGCCACAAATCTTTTTTGCATAGTTGTCTGCCTCGTATTCGTTTTTACGAGAGAAATAATTGAACACAGGACTAAGCCAAAAAGTGAACAGACCTGAAAGCAACATAAACAAAAGGATTACAGGACCAAAGCCACTTGTTTGAGTAAATCCGAAACTATTATAAAAAAATTCGCTCTGAGCCAAAACGCTCATTAAATAAAATGCTAACCCCATCATTGAAAAAGAAACAAACATCATTTTCCAAATATGTCCTTTTTTATAATGACCAATTTCATGAGCCAAAACAGATTCTATTTCGTCATCGCTGAGCTGTTCCAAAATTGTATCGTAAAAAATTACGCGTCTAAATTTTCCGAATCCAGTGAAGAAAGCGTTTGAGTGAGAACTGCGTTTACTGCCATCCATCACTAGTATAGAACGCGCTTTGAATCCACATTTATCAGCAAGAGCAAAAAGTTTGTCTTTCAATTCTCCATCTTTAAGAGGTTCAAGTTTATTGAATATAGGTAAAATAATTCTTGGATAAATCATTACCATTAACAACTGAAATGCAACTATTGCGACAAAACAGAAAATCCACCAGTTAGATGGAAAGGCTCCAAAAAACCAAATCAGCAAAGACAAAAGCGGCACACCTATAATTAAAGATAAAATAAAACCTTTGATTTTATCGCTTATCCAAAGCTTTTGTGTGCTCTTGTTAAAACCGTGTCTGTCTTCAAGTTTGAACTGACTATACCAATCGAAAGGCAGTTCTGGTATAGACAAAACTGCTATCAAAATTATCACGCTCAATGATTGAGCCCAAACACTTGTCCCTAAAAAAGATTCCAATAATCCCAAAGACCAAGGTAAAAACCCGAACAAAAGAACAGCTGCTAAAATCATCGCACCAAACAAATTTTCAATCATTTCAAATCTGATTTTGTCGAGAGTATAAGCTATGCTTTTTGAATAAGAATCTTCGTCTATAAAATTTTTATAGCATTCGGGCACGCTAGAACAAGATGAATAAATTGTTTTGATATTTAATATATCAAGCAAAAGCATCATCAAGAAGCGTGTGAAAATCAGCGATACAGCTATGAGAATAAGTAGTGACATTTATTTAATTAATTTTTTGAGTGTTTCAAGAACCATTGCTGGATTTGCTTTGCCTTTGGATTTTTTCATTACAGGTCCAACGAGCGCATTGATTGCTTTTTCATTACCTGCTTTATATTGCTCCACGCTAGCAGAGTCTCCAAGTATAGCTTCTTTGCAGAAAGATTCTATTTCGTTAGTATCGGTATTTTGTTTTAGACCTTTACGTTCGACAAGAGCATCGACACTTTCACCACTAGCAAAAATTTCAGGGAAAATTTCTTTTGCCATTTGTTTTGAAATTACTGCATCGTCTGTCAACTTGACTAATGAAGCCAAGTTTTGAGCAGTCAACTTGCAATTGCTAATGCTAATAGAATCATCGCCATTATCTTTTGCAGACGATATTTCACGCAGCAAATCATTGACTATTAAATTTGCCAAAGCTTTTGCGTTCTTAGAAAATTTCAACGCTTCATCAAAATATTCACTAAGTGCCAAATCGCATCCAATCACGCTTGCAAGATTATAAGGCAATGCGTTTTCTTTGATATATCTGCGTTGCTTATCAAAAGGCAATTCAGGAATTTCTTTTGCAATTTCGTCTTTTAATTCTTGAGAAATTTTTACGGGCAACAAGTCAGGATCTGGAAAATATCTATAGTCGTGCGCTTGCTCTTTGCTACGCATAGACTGTGTAAGACACAAGTCGGCATCCCATCTACGAGTTTCTTGAACAATTTTTTCTCCTCGTTTGATTGCGTTGATTTGTCTTTTGATTTCGTAATCGACACCTGCTTTGACTCCGGAAATTGAATTCATGTTTTTGATTTCAACTTTCACGCCCAATTCTTTTTGACCAACAGGCCGCACTGAAATATTAGCATCGCAACGCATCTGACCTTTTTCCATATCGCACTCAGAAACTTTGCCGAACAAAAGAGTATTACGTAGAGAAGTCAAAAACGCAAAAACTTCATCGGGATTGTGCATGTCAGGCTCCGTGACGATTTCAATTAACGGAGTGCCCGCACGATTGTAATCAACCAGAGAATCATTTGCGCAGTGAGTCAACTTGCCAACGTCTTCTTCAAGATGTATACGAGTCAAGATTACGTCTCTATGAGAACCTGCTTCATTTGTATTTTCTGAAGGCATTTCTATCTCGACTTTTCCACCCAAGCACAAAGGCTGGTCGAATTGTGACAACTGATAATTTTTTGGACTATCAGGATAAAAATAATTTTTCCTATCCCACTTAGTAATGTCAGGAATTTCACAACCTAACATCATGCCTACCTTTATACTTTTGCGTATAGCTTCAAAATTCAACACGGGCAAAACTCCAGGGAGAGCCAATACTACAGGGTCTGTAAGAGTATTTGGCGCAGCCCCATAAAAGTAAGGAGCACCTGTAAACATCTTGCTATTTGTCTTAAGTTGAACGTGGACTTCAAGACCTATTACTGCTTCAAATTCCATATTATTAAAATTTAGGAGTTGCTTGTTTATATGATGATGTCTGCTCTAAAGAGTAGGCGCAAGAAAGCAAAGTAGATTCATCAAATGCTTTGCCAATCATGTGCACACCTATTGGCATTCCGCTTGCAGTCTGTCCGCAAGGCAGAGACAATGCGGGAAGTCCTGCGAGATTCACATTGATAGTAAAAATATCGCTAAGATACATTGCCAATGGATCGCTCGTTTTTTCGCCTATTTTAAATGCGTAAGATGGACTGACAGGAGTCATCATTATATCGACATTTTCAAAAGCTTTTTCAAAGTCTCTGCGAATGAGCGTACGAACTTTTTGAGCTCGGAAATAATAAGCGTCATAGTATCCGCTACTAAGGACAAATGTGCCTAAAATAATTCTGCGTTTGACTTCTTCGCCAAATCCTTCCGCGCGAGTTTTGAAATACAAATCGGTGATATCTTTAGCTTTGTCTGAACGAGAAGTATAACGAATGCCATCGTATCTCGCTAGATTTGATGAGGCTTCAGCGGTTGCCAATATATAGTAAACAGGAATTGCCAAATCGCTATGAGGCAAAGAAATTTCCACAATTTCAGCGCCTTGTTTTTCGCAATGAGCTATAGATTTTTTTACACAATCTAAAACTTCATTATCAATTCCAGAAATAAAATATTCTTTTGGGACACCGATTTTTTTGCCCTTCAAAGAATTTTCTTTAAGCGAATTTTCATAATTTGGAATATCGACTTTGCAACTTGTGGAATCTTTTTTGTCGTAAGAAGCAATGCCATTTAAAAGAATTGCGGCATCTTTCACACTGCGAGTAAATGTGCCAATTTGGTCGAGCGAAGAAGCAAATGCCGCAAGACCAAAACGACTCACTAATCCATAAGTTGGCTTTAAACCTACCACTCCGCAGTGAGACGCAGGCTGGCGTATAGAGCCACCTGTGTCACTACCTAAAGAACAAATGCACATCCCTGCCGCAACAGAAGCCGCACTGCCACCACTACTGCCTCCGGGGATACGCTCTAAATCGTAAGGATTGCGAGTCTTTTTAAACGCGCTATTTTCGCAAGATGAACCCATTGCAAATTCATCCATATTCAATCTTCCCCAAAGAGAAGCACCTGTGTCTTTCAAATTCTGAACAGCCGTCCCTGTATATGGAGAAATAAATTTTTCCAAAATTTTACTAGCACAAGTAAGAGGCATATTAATATCTGCCAAATTGTCTTTGAGCGAAACAGGAATCCCATCCAGCCTGCCCTTCGATTCGCCACGCGCACGACGTGCATCAGAATCCTTTGCTTGAGCCAAAGTATAATCTTCGTCAAAAGACAAATATGCCGCAACTTTATCTTCAGAATTTTTTGTGCGTTCAATAACACTTTTAGCCAAATCAACCGCGCTGATTTCCTTAGACTCCAAAAGCGTGTTTAATTCAGAAATAGATTTGTAAAAAATTTCGTTCACTTTAAAAACTTTCTTATGCGTCTTCCACAACTTTTGGGACAACTATTTGATTCTCTCTTGAAGCCTTTGCGTTCAACAAAACACTTTCGACAGACAGAGGCTCTGAGGAAATATCTTCACGCCAAACATTAGACATAGTATGCGCATGAGCCGAAGCTTCTATGCCAGTCAAATCCACCTGCGAGATTTTGTCGAAGTGGCTGAGTATATCTTCTAACTGCGCTGAAAATTTTTCTTTCTCCGCGTCAGTTAAATCTATGCGCGCGAGATTTGCCACATAATCTATGTTTATCTTTTTATCGTTCATAAGCTAAATAATTTCGGGAAATTAGAAGAGTTTTTCAAGCATTCTTTTACTTGGATTTTTCCATCTGCTCCAAAGATGAGTTTTTTAAAGTGATTACTTTTTCTTCAGGATTTTTTTCATTAAGATTTTTTGTCTTGATGATTACCGCCAACTGCATTGCCACAGACTCAGGTAATTCTTTTTCAGAAAGAATTTTGAAAAGATAATTTTTGAAAATATCATTCTTTAAATTTTCATTAACATAATTCAAAGCGCTCAAATATGTGATTCCTAAAGCGTATTTATTTTTTTCGTCAGAAGTTTTAGGAGCTTTTTTTTCGTTGAGCAAATTTTCCGCATACTGCCCTTCTTCTGTAAGAATCAAAGCGTCTAAAATTCTTTTGAAAGTCCCATACTTCGCAGTCGCATAAAATTCACCCATAAGAGAATCAAGCTGCGCCAAAGAATAATCGCCATCCCAAGACTTATAAGCATCAGACAATCTATTATCACGCAGATATTCGTAAGCTTCTTTGACTTCTGCTTCCGCTAAAATTTCTTCGCTAAGAGCCCTGTTTGCCATTGCAAAAAGAATAACTGTTTTCTTTTTTTGGATATCACTTGCCAAAGAATATTCTTGAAGCAATTTGTCATACAAAAAAGGCATAGAATCAAAAGCCTTCACCAAAAAATTTATGACTAAATGATTCAATTCTAGTGGCGCGCCTTTTTGCAAAAGATTTATTTTTCCACTTGTGAAAAGTGAATACAACAGCTCTGCATCAGGCTTGTAAGAAAAAGTATAGATAGCCTTAATGCAATCTTTTGCGGACGTAAGCGATTCAGGATTAATCCAATCCACAAGAGAAATTTTTGTGGATGTGCTGAAAAATTCATCGCCTACTTGAACTGTTAAAACAAATTCATATTCGCCAAAATCGTCTTGCTCTCCAAAAGAAAATTTTTGAAATTCAGGACAAAATAAAATCCCTTTAGCCGTCTTTATAGACATCTCTTTATTTTCAAAAATAAGTTTTTCTTCTTTATTTGGAGATATAAGTTTCACAGAAAACTTGAAAGTTCTTTCATTTTCCGTTTCAACATTTACAAAATTAAAAATAGAAAATTCTTCTCCACGAAAAGTCTTATTGATATTCTGAACATATGGACTCATTTCTTGAGGAATATAATTCCACCAATCCATAGAACTATCTTGCAAAGAAAGCATTATAATAGGCTCTACCTTAATCTTGTCTTGAGCAAAAATAGCGCAAGGCAGAAAAGATAAAATTGCGATTAAAAGACATCTCATTCTTTTATTATCTCACAGAACTTCGGACTTTTTCAAGTGCCTTTTACTTTTTTTCTAAATATATGCTCTGCGTAGGAAACGCAAAAGATGATCCATTTTTTTCGACTATACGCATAAAAACACAATTAATATCGCTTACCAATTTATAGTGCTTTTTCGTTTCTATTTCTAGCGAAAGATAAACCACGCTTAGACGCAAAGAAGATGGGTCGAAATTTTCAAAACAAACTAAAACGCTACCGTTTTCTATGCGTGAATCTGCGTTCAAAGAAGATGTCACCTCGTGCATGATAGATTCTATCTGCTCGCAAGTAGTGCCATACGAAAGCCCAAGTATAGTTGTCACTTTACGTTTTGTCCATTTAGACACATTGATTATATACTCATTTGCCAAATAAGAATTAGGCAAAATAGACAAAGTCTGATCTGAATTGCGTATGCGAGTTGAGCGTATTCCTATAGATTCTACCACACCTTCGAGCTTATCTTTGACTCTAATAGTATCGCCTAACTTGAAAGGTGAATCCATAATCAAAGACATAGAACCAAAGAAATTTGCAATAGTATCTTTAGAAGCAAAAGCCAATGCAGCTCCGCCTATGCCTAAAGAAAGAATAATGCCATCTATGTCTCCGCCTAGTTTTTTGATTACGTGCATCAAAACAAAAACTATAATTAGCCAACGAATTGCGTTTGCGAAAAAAGGAATAATTTCCCTATAACCACTTTTGCGAGTAGTCTTAGATCTGAACATACGCACAAAATTATCATATATTCTCAACAACAACCAGCAAAGCGACAGATTCAGCAAGACAACAAAAATTTTTTCATAAAGCACAATCCAATTCAGCTCGATAATAATACTTTGGAAAGATTGATAAAACGCAAAAGACACAATCAAAAACACCAAAGGCGCGCGCATATTTGAAATTAGATATTCAAGCTTTTCGAGTTTTTTTGATTTGAGAATTTTTATAATCATATTCATCGCAAGCTTTATCAACACAAAGCCAAAGACTATGTATAAGAACAAAAATATCCCGCAAACCGCCCAAGAGTACGCGGAAATTCCCATGAATTCACTCTGTCCAAAAGACTCATGACTTAATCCCAAAAGATTCATGATTTTTGAAGTCTCTTTCATAGTAAAATCAAAAGTCGCGCTTGGATGTGCAGCATCAATTTGTGCTTGAGTTGTTTCAAAATTCACATCTTCCGCAAATGCGAGAGTAAAAGTAAAAGATATTAGGACTAAAAAAACTAAAAATTTTTTCATTGTTTCTAAAATTTTTTTAAACTGAAAATATAAAAAATTTACAAAGTTAAAACGTAAGCCTCTAAGTCGCGCAACTCCTCATCTGACAAATCAGAAGTGAGCCCATGCTTATCGTCTTTATTGATTTTCATCATTTCAAAAATGCTTCTAGCTCTACCGTCATAAAGATATGGAGCAGTACGCCAAACTTCACGCAATGTGGGAGTATCGAACTTAAAATCCACATATTCATTAAGTCCTGTGCCAACATTATGTTTTTTGCCGTCTGTGTAATACTCGCCTGAGTGACACTCTGCACACTTTGCCATTTCAAAAAGCATACCACCTCTATCTGCCGATTCAGACAATTTTCCATCTATAAGAAATGGACTATCTATTGCCTTTAATGAGCTTAAATATTTGTCTATAGCAACTGCATCTTTTTCTGGTCTATTTGCAAATTGAATATATTTGATTCCTTTTCTTACCGCAACAGTAGCGTCTTTGCGAATTCCTGTAATCATTGAAGGCGGAGTAAAATGCGCATATAAAAGAGATTTACTTTGTTTAGGATTACCAATTCCATCATTTAATAAATCCCAATTCAAAGCGTCGCTACGCACCTCTGTGTGACAGGTGACACACGAGAGCCATTGCTGCATACACAACGCCGCGTCATGAAAATACAAGTCTCCAAGACGCACTTCATTCAAGACTTCATTACCGCCTATAGAAATTTTTTCTATATTTAAATTTTCAAGATTAACTTTATTCAAGATGTCTGAATAATACATCGCAGAATAAAGAGTGTTGTCTTTTATATCAAAATATCTTGGACAATATCCATCTAGCTGAACCCTTGTGCGAAGCCCTGACAGAAAAGATAAATCGTTATGCGGAGCTTGAGTTTCAGGCTTATTCGATTCTAAAAATTTTGCATATTTTTCATGTAATGCAGGCAAGTTAACAATACTAATTTCATGAGTTCCTTCATGGGCTACTATCAACTTTTTTCCATCTTCGCTGACTTTTAGAAAGTATGGATTCGCTGCTCCCTTGTCTGCGTCATCTAAAAGAAAAGTCATGTATAAAGAATCATTAGCTGTGTCTATTACACTTACAGCATTAGTGTCTACCCAACCTTTTTCTACCTGACTTGTGGGAACATTGAAGCGCGCCAAAACATGAGTTGCATAAACAAATTTTCCATCTGGCGAAACCGCAATTCCTCTGCCATTGATAGCTCCATTTTGAAAATCTATATCCTTGATTTTTTCAAGAGTTTTTTCATCTAAAACACTCACTACTAAATGTATATTTTCTTCATACAATCCGCCTTTTGGTGCAGGAAGCTGATTCAAAACATAAAGTTTTCCACCACTTAAAACCATTGCAAATGGCTCACGAACTGCAACACCTTTTGCAATCTCTTCAAGAGTTTCCGTATTCAACGCTTTTACTTCATTCGAAAATTGATTCGCATAATACAAAATTTTTGAATCTGCACTCAAAATTGGACTGCGAGGAAAATGTCCTGCATTGATTTCTTTTACAACTTTTGCATTTGCTATATCTATTAGAGCAAGCTTGCCTTTCGAAGAAGCAATTGTGACGAAAGCAAACTTGGAATCCTTGCTAATCGCAAGACCCGAAGGATGTCCACTAAGAGGAATGCGTGATGCCACTTCATCATTTTCTATAATCAAAAGTTCATTACCTGTTCTGCAAGTGACAAGTAATTTTCCATTGGGCGCAAATTTTACAACTTCGCAACTTAAATATTTTTCTCCATAGTCAGGAATATCTCCATGAACAATTGGGTCTTCTGCAAACAAAAAACTATTCAAAAACAATGCAAAGCATATTAACAAATATTTCCTCAAATTCATATAACAACACTTTATTTATTTAGATAAATATCTCAAGTTAATTCTCTCATTCTGCGCATAAAAAAAGACACAAAGTTTTTTCTTTGTGCCTTCTTAATAAATATTTGATTTTAGAATTAAGCTTCAGTCTTTTCTTCACACTCTGCTTTCGCTTCACATTCAGGCTTAGGTTCACATTCTTTTTTGCATTCTTGCTTTGGAGCATAATGCTCTACCATAATTTGCATTATATAAGAATGTTCTTCATCAGAGATTATTCCCGCCTTCTTAAGAGCATCAACTTTGACAATATTCAAAGCGAAATCTTCATAAGGATTCAAGCCTAAGCTTTCTGTCAAAAATTCAGGCTTCATTCTAGCTTGCTTATCTTTTGGAGTAAGATTCTTGTAAAAACCTGTGTCGACCAAAGGACCAAACTTGATAAAATGATTTACAGCCACAGGATTCAAATTAAACACCTCAGGACTATATCCTTCATGCTCAAGACGAACCGCATATGTGGCATCTTGGGGCAAAGAAACTCTCATAGGAGTTTGTCCTGACAATTCGCCATTAATAAAAACATTGGCACCGCTTGGCATAGAAGCAATCTCTACTGTATCATGATACCCTGCGCAACCTGTTAAAAGAAGGGCACAAGTTGCAATAGCTAGACTTAAAAAATTTCTCATAGGTGAAGACTGTTTGATGTGGTTGTTAAAAGTGAACTAGAATGTGAATTGCATTTCGAAACGACAATTCAGTTCTTCAAAGTACACGGATATGCTAAAGGGTTTATATGAATTCTGTCAAGATATTAAATAAGAATTTTTTAGTCATTATAACCAAGCTTAGCGTCTGGAATGATGTAATTTTTAACATAGTCTGTGACGGCGTCTTCGACTGAGGTAATTTCTTCAGTATATCCGCTTTCGCGTAATTTGTCTATAGATGCGCAAGTATAGTATTGATATTTACCCGCAAGACTTTCAGGCATATCTATAAATTGAATATTTCTTTCAATACCAAAAACTTTGAAAATCGGGCTTACTAAATCTATCCAAGTAGTTGCCTTTCCGCTACCTAGATTATAGATGCCATTCAAATTGTCGTTCGATGCTATATGATAAACCATTTTTACAGCATCTTTTATATAGAGGAAGTCACGCATTTGCATTCCATCCGCATAGTCAGGATGTTTGCTCTTGAAAAGACCTATCTGCCCTGTTTCTTTGATTTGAAAGGTTGCTTTATGAGGCAAAGAACGCATGTCTTCTTTGTGGTCTTCGTTTGGTCCATAGACATTGAAAAATTTGAGTCCTGCAATAGAATCTAACCAGCCACGCTTTTGTGCCCACAAATCGAACATTTGCTTTGAATAAGCATACATGTTCAAAGGTCTGTATTGAGCTAGATTAGAGTCTTTGTCATCCATGCCAAAAGAGCCGTCCCCATAAGTTGCGGCAGACGAAGCATATACAAAGCGCGCATTGTCTTTCATCGCAGCTTCTGCTAAAATCTTTGTATAGGCAAAATTATTTTCCACAAGAAAAGACGCATCCATTTCTGTAGTCTTTGAGCAAGCTCCAAAATGAAGAACTGTCTTTATCCCCATACTTCCAAGCAGATTTTCATCTTTTTCTAACCAAGATAAAAATTCATCTGCCTCATAATAGTCTTCGTACTTTAAAGGGACTAAGTTGCGCCACTTCTCATCTTTTTTGAGAATATCTGTGACAATAATGTTTGAAAAACCTAAACGGTTAAGATGCCAAATCATGGCACTACCTATAAAGCCTGCGCCACCTGTCACTAATATTCTTCCAGAATTTATTTTGTTTTTCATAATTTAGACAATTCTTTTGATCGTTTTTCTGCGGCAAAAAGACATTCTTTTATAGCATCTTGAAAATTGTTTTTCTTGAGAGCCTCTAGCCCTGCCAATGTAGTCCCATTCGGACTACAAACACTATCACGCAATTCTTTAGCAGACAATTCACTTTCGCACATCAAAATTGCCGAACCTAATATAGTCTGATATGCCAATTTTTTTGCAGTTTCAAAGTCGAAACCTAATTCTATTGCAGAATCTATCATGCAACTCGCATATTCAAATAAATATCCTGGGCCACTGCCTGATAGTGCCGTCACGGCGTCTAGCTTAGATTCCGCAACCTCAATGTATTCACCCATAGGCTCTAAGACCGTTTTGGCTAAAGTAAAAGAATTTTTATCTGCGCCTTTTTCGAGAGAAAATGCGCTTATGCCCTTGCCTATTTGCGCAGGCATGTTTGGCATGACTCTTGCAATTTCACCCACATTGGAAAATTTTTCTCTTATTCTTTGAATTGTTGTCCCCGCTAATATAGAAACTAACAAAGACGCATTTACTTTCTTTGCGTTCTCGCCAAAACTCGTCAATTGTTGAGGCTTACATGCCAAAACAACAACATCATTACTTGTTTCAAAAAAATCTTTTTCGTCTAAAAGTCTGATGCCTGTGAGTGAAGATAAAATCTTGCCTGTGTCGTCATTTCCACAAGTGCAAGAAATCTGCAAAGGCGCGATTCCTTTTGAAATCATTCCTTTTATTATAGCCGACGCCATTTTTCCTGCGCCTATAAATCCATAGCTAATCATAGTCTTACCTTTTAATAGAAACATCATGCAAAAGATTACAAATAATGTCAATGATAGTCATAAAACTCTTTACAACTGAATATCAAAAATATTACTATATTAAAAATCAATAAAGTATGAAAAACATTCTAAAAAATCTTACACTTCTTTTAACAATTTTTGCTTTGACAGGTTGCGCTGCGACTCAAGAACTTCGTGAAGGAGCTAGCTTCGAAGGTAAAAATACTTTCTATGTAAAAGCACCTCAAGGCGGCGGAGCTACACTTAACGCTCTTGCAGACAGAGGCAAAGCAAGCAATGAAGTCTTAGTTGAAACTATTAAAAACTTTTTAGCTGAACGCGGGTATACTTATGTCGATAGCCCCAATGCGGCTCAAATAATATTTTTGCCTATATGGGTTTCAGGCGCTGAAAACGTAAATGTTGGAGCGACAATGTCAACTACCGCGTCTCATTCTAGTGTCATCAACTATGTCACTCTCGAAATCCAAGCGTTTTTCCCAGATAGCGATTTATGGCAATGGCGTGGATTATCATCTCTCCAAGTGACTTCTTTTGCGATGAATGAAGGTAAGATTCAGCAATCAGTATATTGGAGCTTGGGTGAATTCCCTCCAGAACAATATCCATCGAATCTTTCAGAGCACAGAGCCAAACAAGAAGAAGAACGTCAAGCAGCAGAGAATCCATTTTCTCATATAGTAGTTGAAGCTCCTGCGCAACCAGCGGTTGAAACTGCTCCTGCGGCTGAATAAGCGATTTGAAACCACTCATACTCCGCCTGTAAAATTGCGGAGTATGAAAAAATCTATGCAAAAAATATTGATAATTAAACCCTCTTCTTTGGGAGATATTATTCATGCAATGGGCATAGTTGCGTCTATCAAAAGACAAATGAACGCCCAAATAGACTGGGTAGTAAAAGAAGAATTTGCGTCTTTTTTAAAGAGCTCTTCGCTTGTTGATAATTTTTTGATTTTCAAAAGAAAAAAGTCTTTAAAAAATCTGCTTGAATTGCGTAAACAAATCCGCGCATGTGAGTACGATTATGTCTTGGATATGCAAGGGCTTTTTCGTTCTGGAATGATGACATTTTGGGCGAAATCAAAAAATAAAATCGGCAGAAAAGATAGCCGAGAATTTGCGTCTTTATTTTATAATTCCACAATAAAGCTTTCTGAAAAAAAACATGCTGTGGATATTTTGTCTGAATTCCTTCCTGCTTTGGGACTTGAAAAAACCTATGACTACCCAAGCTTTATTGTGGATGAAAATTTTTGCGCTAATATCAAAAATCCTATAATTATTTTTTCAGACACAAGACGTCCTGAAAAGCTTTGGAAATATTTTAAAGAGCTTTGCGTCACCTTGCTTGAGTCTGGCGAAAATGTGATTTTAGCAGGTAAAGAATCTTCTTTTGACCCTGATTCTTTGAATCATTATAAAAACTTTTACAACTATCTTGGCAAAACAAAACTGCCTGAATTGCCGAGCCTTGTGGCTCAAGCAAAAGCTTGTGTTTGCAACGATAGTGGACCATTGCATCTTTCTGCCATCATGCAAAAAATCAGCATTGGAGTTTTCACTGCCACCGAACCTGAACTTTATGGACCTTATCCATTATCTTCTGCTAAAAATTTTGCGTTTATGTCCGAAAATAAAGATAAAGACATTGAAAAAATATTAAACGCGATAAATTTTGGCACTTTGACAAAATAAAGTTGTCATAAAAACTGTGCATAAATTAAGAAAAATTTTGGCGTTATTCTTTGGAGCATTGAGTATATTCTTTGCAGGCATCGCTGTACATAAGCATTTCACGCTAAAAGACACTACAATTGATTCCCAAAATTTGCATGATTGGGGGCATGAACTCGAGACTCAAGCAAGACAGCAAGACAAGTTGATTTTCTTTTTTGTAAATCCTGAAAGCTTTGAAAAAACTAAACTTTTAGATGATAATTTTTTGATGTCGCATCTTGATAAAAATGCTTTTCCCGCAGACTTTAGAGCTATTGCGTTTATCTATGGAAATGCAGGACAATCAGAAAAAATTGCCTATGGAATTTTGACTCCAAAAATGTTTCCTCTTTTGGTCAGCGCAAAGTTGCCTGAGCAGGATTCACCACGGAGTCCATCTTTAGCAACTGTTCTAAAAGCTTCATTAAAACTACATCAAAATGAGCGTGAAAAGCTAAATCTTATCGCTAACCAATCTCAAATAGAAAATAAAGAAGCCCCTGTGTTTGTTCCATTGAACACAAATAATTTGGCTGAAAATGCGGAACTTTTCCAGTTTTTTGCGACTCGTAATTTGGAGTCTGTGCCAAGCGCGATTGTGAGCGAAAATGCAAAACTTCTCTTTAGAAAATGTAAAACAAAATATAGAGATAATTTTGCAATTAATGCGCTTCCGCTTGCTGTGCGCCACCTTGTCGCGGGCATAAACAGCGAAAATTCCGACTTTACACGCAAGATACTTTTCGCTCAAGCTTTGGCTGAATGCGCAATTTTGCTCAAAGAAAAAAATGCCCTTGCTGCGTCAGAAAATTTTGCAAAACATCTATATTCTATACAAAGAGAAGATGGAGCTTTTGAGGATAATAATTTAGTTTTTCTTTCGCAAAACGCTCTTATTTTGAGTCTGCTTAGTTTGAATTACAAGATTTTGCCTAATGAAAGATCTCTTGAATCTCTTACAAAATGTGAGAATTTTGTTCATAAAAACTTCTTAAGCAAACGAGTCTTGCCCGCAATGCTGTCAAAGAAAAGCGAGTCTGGAGCAACAGAATATGGAATCTTAAGTTGCGCATATTTTGATATGTTTTTGATTTTAAAAGACGAAGATTATTTCAAAAAATCCCTCTTTTTGATTTCAAAACTGAACGATAATTTCTTGGATGAATCAGGTCTATATAAAGAAATGGCTAAAGATTCCGTTTTGGCAAAATATGTGAAATTATATTCAAATAAAGACAACATATTACCCTCTGCATCAGGCTCTGTGTCTCAAGTTTTAGCCAATATGCAAACTATCAAGCCAAACGAAAAACAAGCTAAAACTCTCGCTTTGATGCAAACAAAACACAAAGCAAATAACATCTTTAATTCTCTAGATAAAGCGTCTATAAAATTGTCATCTTACACCTGCCCGCTTATCGATATTGTTCAGCCCAACAAACCCATGAACGAAATCAATACTTTCAATCAATAAAGATTCTTGAAAAAAAATATTGCGTTGAGTCGAAAAGTTGGCATTTTCTTATAGTTTAACATCATTTATAATTATGGGTATATTATTAAGCATTTTAATGGGCGTACTAGTTTTGGTATGCGCAGTCACAGTAATCTTTATTCTCATGCAAAGACCTAATGCCGATGCAGGTATGGGCGCAAGCTTAGGCGGCGGCGCGGCTGAAAGTGCTTTCGGTGGCGAAACTGCAAATGTTCTCACAAGAGTGACAATCAAATGCATAGTCATATATTTTGTATTGTGCTTCGGACTTTTCTTAGGATTTTTATATATTAAAAACGACTCTGTGCAAGCTCCTGCAGCTCCATCATTGTCAAACTTGAACTTGCCAACAGCGGCAATTCCTGCTGATGAACTTCCTAAAGCACCAGAAACAACTCCTGTTGCTCCTGCGACAGAGCCCGTTGCTCCTGCTGCAGAATAGTATGAATTTATACAAAAAACTTTTTTTTATGAGCACTCTTGGAGTGCTCATTTTTGTCTTTAATCTTAGTCATGCGCAAAGGACTCTGCGCACTAACGATAGAGTTGCCCCCTTGCCCTCTGAGGCGGCTAAAGAAAGATGGCAAGAATTCTTTAATTCACGCCAATCTGAAAATTATTTTTTTGAATTTGATTTAGTTCATATTCCAAGAAAAAGCGAATCTACCACCTATAAAGGGTTTTTGTTGGGCAAGTATTTCGATGGAAATTATCACACAAGATTGATTTTGTCTGACGAGAAATCAAACGAAGACTTCTTGATGATTTATTCTAATAGAGGCGAACACAAAGTTTACAAATTCGATAAAGAAATTAATGCTCCACGTCTTTTGGAAAAAAGCGAATGGACAAATTCTTTTATCAAAGAGTTAATCAGCTCGCCTTTTGAAGTTTTCATGCCTTATAAAAGTTGGGAGAGTTTTTACACTGGCGCAGGACGCATAGGTCAAGCCGTATATTTTTACACGCTCAAAAGCCCTAGCGAAGATTTGCCTAATGTGCGTATTGCTTTGAGTCGAGAATTTAATCATCCTGTGCAGAGCGAATTTTTAAAAGAAAATATTGCGCAAAAAACAGTGTCATTATCGTCTGTAAAAAAAGTTGGCGATTATTGGATTATGAAAGATGTCGAAATAAAAGACAACATTTCTAAAGACAAAGACAAAATGATAGTCGTAGCTGCAAACCTTGAAGATATCTTGGATAAAAAACTCTTCACTCCAGAAAATCTTGGCAAAGCAATAGAACAAAAACCTGTTTTAGAAAGAATAGATTAATGAGCGAAAACTATAAAAAATTAGCAAAACTTTTGTGCAAACATTCTACTAAAATCAAAGCTAAAGAAAATGTTTTGATAGATGCTTGCGCTATTCCTGCTGAAATGATTTGCGCTTTGATAGAAGAAGTACGCGCATTAAAAGCGTATCCTCATTTGTCTTTGAGCGATGAAAAATGCGCATTGTCTTTGCTAGAAAATGCAAGCCGAGAAGAGCTCAAGGCAAAGGCATCTCTTGAATTAGCGAAGATGAAAAAAATGCAAGCATTCATTGCGTTGCGTGGCTCAAATAATATTTACGAAAATTCGCAAATCGCAAGTAGGCAGATGAATCTTATTCGTCAAGAGATGAAAGCCGTCACAGATTACAGAGTCAATCATACTAAGTGGGTTGTTTTAAGATGGCCTACTCCCGCAATGGCTCAACAAGCTATGATGAGCACAGCATCTTTTGAAAAATTCTATTTTGATGTTTGTTGTTTTGATTATTCAAAGCTTACAAAGCCTATGAATGCGCTTAAAAAGTTGATGGAAAAAACTGATAAAGTTCACATTCTTGGCAAGGGCACAGATTTAAAATTTTCTATAAAAAATATCCCAAGCATTACTTGCGGTGGAGAATTTAATATTCCAGATGGCGAAGTCTTTACAGCCCCTGTAAAAAATAGCGTGGAAGGATTTGTCACATTCAATGCTCCTAGCATTTATACAGGAGTTTCTTTTGACAATGTGCGTCTTGAATTTTCTCAAGGCAAAATCGTAAAAGCTACTTGCAGTGGCGACAACAAGAAATTGAACGAGATTATTTATAGTGACGCAGGTTCATGTTATATAGGCGAATTTGCCTTAGGATTTAATCCATTTATCACAACTCCTATGCGCGACATTTTGTTCGACGAAAAAATCGCTGGCTCTTTCCACTTCACTCCAGGGCAATGCTATGAGAACGCGAGTAATTCAAACAATTCAAAAGTTCATTGGGATTTGGTGTGCATCCAGACTCCCGCATACGGCGGCGGAGAAATTTATTTTGACGGAAAATTGATTCGCAAAAATGGTCTTTTTGTTGAGAAAAGCGTAATGTCATTAAATCCAAAAAACCTGATATAATCTGCGATGCAAAAAACTTTATATATTCATCCTGAAGACGCAAATCCTGTCAGAGCTGATAAAGCTCTTGCGGAATATTTCAAACAAGTCGCGTCTCGCACAAAGCTAGAGAGCTGTTTTAATGAGGGCAAAGTGACTCTTGATGGAAATGTTATTCCAAAAAAATTCACTCTTAATGCAGGCGATGAGGTTTTAATTGAGCTTCCCCCTCCTCCTGTCTGCGAAATTAAAGCTGTAGATATTCCTGTTGAAATTTTGTTTGAAGATGATGACATTGTCGTTATCAATAAGCCAGCAGGAATGGTTGTCCATCCAGGGAGTGGCACAGGCGAAGACACGTTAGTACACGCAATGCAATTTCATTGCAAAGGTCAGTTAAGTCAAGCTGGAGGCGCGTTGCGCCCTGGGATTGTCCACAGGTTAGACAAAGAAACTTCTGGCATTATGATAATGGCAAAAACAGACAATGCCTATTATAGACTAGTTGAAATGTTTTCTGAACGTGTAGTCGATAAAGAATATTTAGCGTTGATTTGTGGTCAACCGACAGTGCGCAGTGGCACTATAAAAAAGCCTATAGGTCGCCACGCAACATTCAAAACAAAGATGTGTGTTTGCGATATTCAAAATGGTCGTGATGCTCGCACTGATTGGGAACAAATTGAATCTTATGGAAATTTTGCCGCATATTTAAAATGCAAAATTTACACAGGTAGAACTCATCAAATCCGTGTTCATCTTAGCGATTTAGGATACCCCATTTTAGGCGACTATACTTATGCTTATCAAAAAACAAAATATAAGCAAATTCCGCCTCCTGAAAGAGTGATGCTCCATGCATTTTCTTTGAAACTAGAACATCCTCTCAAGTCTGGAAAAATGCTGGAATTCACAGCGAATCCTCCTCAAGACTTTTTATCGCTAATAGAAAATTTGAAAGAAAATTCAAAATAAGATTGCTCATAAAAAAATCCTGTTTCACTATTTCAGGATAATAAAATGAAAAGCAATCATATAGAAACAATAGCAGTTCAAGCAGGATACACTCCTAAAAATGGCGAGCCTAGAGTCGCGCCTATCGCACAAAGCACAACTTTTAAATACACAAGTTGCTCTGAGCTTGCGGACTTGTTCGACTTAAAAGCAGTCGGCCACTTTTACACGCGTTTGAGCAATCCAAGCGCGGAATATCTTGAGCAAAAAATGGCCGCCTTAGAAGGTGGCATTGGTGGCATTGCGCTTGCAAGTGGACAAAGCGCAACAACTGTTCTTGTCATGACTCTTTGTGAAGCAGGCGACCACATCGTCAGCACATCTACTATCTACGGCGGAACTTTTAATCTTCTCGCTCACACTTTCAAAAAGCTCGGAATCACTACAACTTTTGTCGATGCCAATGCTTCTGAAGAAGAAATCAAAAAAGCTATTCAGCCTAACACAAAACTTATGTTTGGCGAGTCGCTCACAAATCCGAGCGTAAAAGTTTTAGACATTGAAAAATTTGCGAAGATAGCTAAAGAGGCAAAAATTCCATTGGCTATAGACAACACATTTCCTACCCCTGTGCTTTGCAGACCTTTTGATTTCGGCGCAAATATCGTAATTCATAGCTTGTCAAAATATGCTGACGGACACGCATGCAGTCTTGGCGGAATCATTATCGACAAAGGTGATTTTGATTTTACCGATAAAAAATTTACTTCGTTCAATGAGCCTGACGAGTCATATCATGGACTCGTTTATACAAAGCAGTTTGGCAATCTTTGCTTTTTAGTTAAAGCGCGCACACATGTGTTGCGTGACATTGGTTGCATGATTTCTCCAATGAATTCCTTCCTCACAAATATGAATCTTGAAACTTTGCATTTGCGTATGGAAAGACATAGTAGCAATGCTTTGGCTCTTGCAAAATTTTTAGAAAATCATCCAAAAGTTGCATGGATAAATTATCCAGGACTCGAATCTTCACCAGAACATTCAAGAGCGAAAAAATATTTGAAAGCTTGTAGCGGAGTCCTCACATTCGGCACTAAAGGCGGAATGGCAGAAGCCGTGAAATTTATGGATAATCTTAAACTTGCAGCTCAAGTAATTCACGTTGCTGATGTGCGCACATGCGTCTTAAATCCTGCAAGCACAACTCATCGTCAATTGAGCGATGAAGAAAAAGCGTCTACAGGAATTCTGCCTGAATTGATACGTGTGTCTGTAGGCATAGAGCATCAAGACGACATTATCGCAGACTTTAAACAAGCGCTGGAGGCGTAAGGAAAAAAGGAAAAAGATGTTTACTGGAATTGTTGAAGGCGTCGCAAAAGTTAAAAGCTTTGAAGAAAAAAAATCCGCATATCTTTTGCAGATAGATGTATCTGAGCAAATCGCTAAAAGTCTAAACATTGGCGATTCTCTAGCATGCAATGGATGCTGTTTGACAGTAGTGTCTTTGCAAGAAAACATCGCAAGCTTTGAGCTTTTAGAAGAAAGCGTGCGCCTCACAAATTTCAGTGAAATAAAAGTTGCGTCTATAATAAATGTCGAACGCCCTCTCGCAGCAGATGCTCGACTTGGCGGACATTTTGTTAGCGGACATATCGACACAAAAGGCAAAGTTGAAGTCTTTGAACAGATAGGTAAAAACTATTATTTAAAAGTTTCTTTTGCTAATGAATTTTCAAAATATGCAGTGTATAAAGGCTCTATCGCAATAGATGGAATCTCTCTTACAATAGCCGAAGCAAAAGATAATACTCTGAGTGTTTGGTTGATTCCACACACATTAGACGTGACGAATCTTTCTGCACGCAAAGTTGGCGAAAGTGTAAATCTTGAATTCGATATCCTTGCAAAATATATAGAAAAAATCGCATTGAACGAACGTAAAGATTCTCCTTATCAAGAGCTATGAATTTGAAAAAATTATCCAAGATTTCTCTGCCTTGGATTTTTTGGCTTTGCATTCTCGTTGCCGCATTTTATTGGGATAAAAGCGTTCGGAGCGAAGCGCCATTGCATTTTGGTGACACACAAACTGTTGAGTCGAATATAAAAAAAGCAAAAAATTCTATAAGGATATGTACTTGGAATCTGCATAATTACTCTATTGCAGACCGCTATGTGAATAATAGATGGAATAAAGAATATCCAAAACCATTGTCTGAACGCCAAGATATGGCAAAGATTTTTGTGAAGATAAATGCGGATATAATTTTGGTTCAAGAATTAGGCGCAGATTATATAGAAGAATTTGCGAGCGATTTAGAAAATGAAAATTTATTTTATCCTCATAAAAAGCTTTTGAATGCAGGCGATAAACAACGTTGCATTGCGATTTTCTCAAAGATGCCTTTCGATAAAGTTTTTGAATATGCTCATTTGCCTTTTGAATATTTCGGCGAAAAACATCATACTTTGCGAGGACTTCTGGGAGTCTGCGTAAATAATGATATTTATATTTATACAGCTCATTTGAAAAGCAGAAAAGCTGTAAAGGGCTTTGAAGAAGATAAAGAAAATATTTTGTATAGAACAAAAGAAATAGAATCTTTTTTATTCCAGTTTTCCCAACATAGAGATGATACTTTTATTTTTGCCGCAGATTTTAATGATGAACCTGATTCAATTATTTTTGCAAAATTCAAAAATTTAAATTTTGAATTTTTAGAGCAATACGATTCAGAGAAAAAATCTTGGACTTATGCTTGGAAGAAAAACACAGTGTTTTTTCAATACGACTTTTTTTGGATAAGTGAAAATGCCAAAAGAAAAATCGCCAACCCTGCTCGTGTTTTTGACAACACTCACAAAGCTAGCGATCATAGACCTGTCTATTTCGACTTGAAGCTAAATTAAGATTATTCGCAACCGCAAGGTTTCAAATTCCAAATGTCACTTGCATATTCCTCAATAGTTCTGTCTGAAGAGAATTTTCCGCAACGAGCAACATTCAAAATTGCCATTTGAGCCCAACGGCTTTTGTCTTTGTAAACTTCGCCAGCAAATTCTTGAGCTTCGCAATATGCTTTGAAGTCTGCGCATACCAAGAATGTGTCGCCCCAATCAAGAACAGAATTGCGAGTTGGCATGAATGCCTCAGGATTTTCAGGAGAGAAATATCCTGACACTAACCAATCTAACGCATTCTTCAAATCTGGATTTGAATTATAGAAGTCGTAAGGATTATATCCTGCTGATTTAAGTTCTTGAACTTGGTCAACAGTATTGCCGAAAATGAAAATATTTTCTTCACCAACTTCTTCTAAGATTTCAATATTTGCACCGTCTAGCGTGCCCATTGTGAGCGCGCCATTCAAAGACATCTTGATATTACCTGTGCCAGAAGCTTCTTTGCCCGCAGTGGAAATCTGTTCAGACAAATCCGCGGCAGGAATAATATCCATAGCCAAAGATACTCTATAATTAGGCAAAAACGCAACTTTCAATTTGTCATTGATACGCTTGTCATTATTGATTGCGTCGCCAACTTTGTTGATTGCATGAATAATATTTTTTGCAATGTCATATCCCGGAGCAGCCTTTGCGCCGAAAACAAACACACGAGCAGGAATATCCAAATCAGGATTATGCAATAAATCACGATAAAGTTTTATGATATGCAACAAATTCAAATGTTGTCTTTTGTATTCGTGCAAACGTTTTACTTGAACATCAAAAAGAGCTTCAGGATTAACATCTATATTGCAAAGCTGTTTGATTTTCCTTGCTAAACGAGCCTTATTATCAAGCTTGATTTGCATGAATTTCTTTTGAAAATCAGCATTCTTTGCAAATTTTTCTAAGCCTTTAAGCATATCGAGTTTTTTCAACCACATGTCTGTGCCCAAAGAAGAAGTAATCAACTTTGACATCTTTGGATTCGCGGTTTTCATCCAACGTCTTGGTGTGACACCATTTGTCTTGTTGTTGAATTTTTCAGGCATGATTTTATAGAAAGATGTAAGCAAATTTTCTTTCAACAACTGCGAGTGAATCGCCGCAACGCCATTAACGCTAAAGCAAGCAATCACTGCCATGTATGCCATTCTGACCATTTTAGAATCATCTTCTTCTATTATAGAAAGATGTCTCTTGATTCCATCATCTCCAGGATAAATAGATTCAAGTTTTTCCATCCAACGACGATTAATTTCAAAAATAATTTCTAAGTGGCGTGGCAATGCTCTTTCAAACATAGAAACTGACCACTTTTCAAGAGCCTCAGGCAACAAAGTATGATTTGTGTATGCCATTACTTTAGTGAGAATACTCCACGCATAATCCCAATCTAAACCTTGCTCATCAATAAGCAAGCGCATCAGCTCTGGAACTGCAATTGCAGGATGAGTATCATTCAATTGAATAACAACTTTGTCTGCAAACGCGTCCCAATTTTCATGATTATCACGCTTGAATCTGCGAATGATATCTTGCAAAGAGCAAGACACGAAAAAGTATTGTTGAACTAAACGTAAATATTTTCCTTTTTCAGTTTTGTCATTTGGATACAAAACTTTTGAAACAGTTTCAGACATCGCCTTTTCTTGAACAGCAGCACTATAACCGCCCTCATTGAAAGCTTCCAAGTCAAATTCGTTAGAAGCCTTAGACTCCCACAAACGCAAGAAGTTCACTGTTTCTGCGCCATAACCCACAATAGGAATATCCCAAGGCACACCTAAAAATTCTTTGTTAGGCTTCCATTCAGAAGCCCAGTCGCCTTTGTCATTTGTGGTATGTTCAACAGTTCCGCCAAGAGAAATTTTCACTGTATATTCAGGACGCACTACCTCCCATGGACATCCGAATTTAAGCCAGTTATCAGGATATTCAACTTGTTTGCCTTCTTCAAAATTTTGTCTGAAAAGACCAAATTCATAACGAATTCCATAACCTATAGCAGGTAAATTCAAAGTTGCAAGAGAATCTAAAAAGCAAGCTGCCAAGCGACCTAAACCGCCATTACCCAAGCCCATATCGACTTCAGAATCTATCACTTTGCTATAATCAAGACCCAACATTTCATAGGCTTTTCTCACAGATTCTTCGATACCCAAATTGTCCATAGTAATCAGACTCAAGCGACCCATTAAATATTCCAAAGATAAATAATAGAGTCTTCTGCAATTACATTTGTTTTGTCTTGCCATAGTTTTGATGAATCTTTCCATCAAAATATCACGAATTGCAAATGCTGTAGATTGCCACCAATCACGCTCATTAGCAGTCTTTGGATCGCGAGCCAACATAGTTTCAAGATTAGTAAGAATAGCATCCTTCATCTCTTGTGCACTAGCCTTAGTGTAGAACTTGCAATTTTCTTCTGTTTTAGATTTTGGGGTAGTTTTAGCCACTTTCATAATAGACAACAAGACTGCTGAAAAAGTGAGCTTTTGTCAATGAATCTTCAAATTCAAGAAAAAGCTTTTATTTTATGCGAATTATGCCAATATATATAGGATATGTTGTATGAACGAAGCTACATGAAATCTCGCAAAGAGCTGAATATAAATGTCATTCCTAGAAGCGCGCTTTTTTGGATTATCATATCAACTACAATTGCTTTTTTTATTCAGACAATTTTTACAACATGGTTTTCTTCTGGATTTATAAATAATACTTTTTCTCTTTCCCTTGAAGGAGCTAAAAGTTTTTTCCTTTGGCAATTTGTAAGCTATGCTTTCCTGCATGGAGGAGTTTGGCATTTTGCGTTGAATATGCTAGCACTGTATTTTGCGGGAAGAATAGTCGAGACTTCTTTAGGCAGAAACAAATTTCTTGCCTTATATTTTTCAGGAATAGTTTTTGGAGCTATACTTTGGGCTCTATACACTTTTTACTTTGGCTCTCAAAGAGCATCTTTAGTTGGAGCATCTGCAGGAGTCATTGCAGTACTCGCCGCCTTTTGCACAATGGCTCAAGATAAGCCTATTACTTTTTTACTCTTTCTTATAATCCCTGTAAGCCTGCGCCCAAAAGTCATTCTGTATTCAATGATTGTAATTGAGTTTTTGCTTTTGATATCCGCCAGTGATTCCCACATAGCTTATGCGGCGCACTTAGGCGGAATCGCCGCTGGTATTGTTTTTGCGAAACTACATCTTGCAGGCAAATTAGATTTTAGTTTCAGAAAACAAAAATTTTTCTCTGCAACATCTTCTTCTTCGGGAATGCGCTACTGCGTGAACATACGCTCTGACGAAGAAATCAAAAACGAAACGAATAGAATTTTAGACAAAATAAATAAAGAAGGTTTTGCTTCTCTTACAGAAGACGAGCGAACTTTTTTAAAAGACGCAAATAAACATTTTAATTGAACTTTTTACAAATATACAGGTCGAAAGAAATATGAAAACTAGTAAACTCTTAACAATTTTATTCATTGCTCTATGCACAATGGTATCGCTAAATGCCGTGCCAACAAAGCTTACGCCTTTGGCAATGCAAACAACTCAAAAGACTCGCAACGAGACAAAGTATGTAGTTTTTTGTATGGAGAGAGCTCACTATCAGCGTTCAAATATTCAAGACTTAGACACTCGTGAATTCATACGCGAATATATGTCAAACTTGGATTTTATGCATTTGTTTTTCTTGTCTGAAGACGTGCAACACTATCAGGATTTGTTTGCGCCAACTATAGATATAATGTTGCATCAAGGAACGCTTCTTCCCGCATTTACAATATACGACAGATTTTTAGAAAGAGCAAAAGAGCGTGTTGAGTGGATAAAAGAACATCTTGAAAAACCTTTTGATTTAAATGAAGAAGGACTTTTAGAAATCGATAGAACAAAACAAGATTGGCCTGCATCTATGTCTGCTGCCGATGAACTCTGGGATAAACGCATACGCTTTGACATCGTCACACAAATATTGACTTATGATAATCCTGAAAAAGATTCTAAAAAGAAAAAGAAATCAAAAAGTATTCAGGTAGAAGAAACTGAAGAAAATACTCCTAAAACTTTTGATGAAAAATTTGCGAAAGCAAAAGAAGAAGTTTTAAAACGCTATACAAAAATTTTAGAATACGCTCAAAAATCTGACCCTGTAGAAATTCAAGAATTTTATTTGAATGCCCTTTGTTCAATGTATGACCCGCATTCATCTTTCTTGTCTGAATACTCTTTGGAAGAATTTGATATTGCAGTAAGAAACTCTCTAGTTGGCATTGGCGCTATGTTGCAAGACAAAGATGGCTATTGTACTATTGCGGAAATTATGCCTGGTGGGCCTGCGGAAAAATGTAAAGAGCTCAAAGAAGGTGACAAAATTGTTGCTGTTGGAGATGACAAAACAGAAATGACAGATGTCATAGGCATGAAACTTCGCAAAGTTGTTAAAATGATTCGTGGGGACAAAAATACTAACGTGCGCTTGAAAATTGAACCTGCATCTAATCCTTCCGCAACATATACGCTGACTCTTGTTCGTGACGAAGTTAAGCTCACAACTAAACTTGCCAAAGCGAGTCTTTACGAAATACCAAATGGCGATAATAAAACTGTCAAAATTGGTGTGATAGATTTACCCGCCTTTTATGGAGAAAGCGAAAATGGACAAGCTAAAGGATTTTCAACAACAAAAAATGTCGAAGAACTTTTGCTAAAATTAAAAGAGAAAAATGTCGAAGGGATAGTCTTGGACATGCGCAGAAATGGCGGCGGATTTCTTAGTGAAGCTGTCGACCTCGCAGGTCTTTTTATTGAGACAGGCCCTGTGGTTCAGGTTCGAGACGCTTCAGGCAAAAGCAATACTTTGAGTGACACAAATTCTAAAGTTGTTTGGGATGGACCTCTTATTGTTCTTGTCAGCAAATTGAGCGCGTCTGCAACTGAAATCGTCGCAGGAGCTCTCAAAAATCATGAACGAGCAATTATTGTCGGAGATAAAAACACTCACGGCAAAGGAACAGTCCAAGCAGTTTATCATCTCGAAAATTTCGAGAGCAATTTGAAAAGTGCAGCAAAAGTGACCGTTCAAAAATGGTATAGTCCAAATGGCGAATCCATACAAGTCAAAGGCGTGCACTCAGATATTACCTTCCCTTCTATCTATGACGAAATGGAAATAGGTGAAGCAAATAAAGATTATGCTTTGAAGTGGGATGCTATTGAATCTGTCAATAAAACGAAGCCATACAACTACGGAGTAATCACAGGCAATCCGCAAGACTTGATTGCAAAGTTGCGTTTTGAATCAGAGAACAGACGCGCTAATCTTGATGAATTCAAGTTCTATCAAGAGCGTGTTGATTTTGCGACAGAAAAACAAAAGCAAAAAGAATTACCAATTGCTTACGAAGTTCGTAAAGCTAAAGTCGAAGAAGATAAAAAATTCATTGATAACTACGATGAAAAAATCAAAGAATACGCCGCGCAGAATTACGCTTCTGAAGAAATTCTTTTAGACAGCGCAGCAGAACTTGCGAAAGAAAGCGAGAAAAGCGCAGAGACAGAAGGCGACGCAGAAAAAGTTTCAAAAGCAGATGATGCGGATTCTGACTCAAGCGACTTTGACGATTTAGATGATGATGACGCTCCGAAATTCGATATTCAATTGCGTGAAACTTTGCGTATCATGTGCGACTGGTTAAACAAACCCGCCGCTTTAGCTATCGCATTAGAAGGCGACACTAAATAGTAAATGTAATTCAAAAAATAAACAAAAAAACCTCGCATGACTATGCGAGGTTTTTTTTTAAATTTCATTTACTTTTATTCAAAATTGTATTCGTTTATTTTTTCTAAAGAAATAGTTTCTTCATTTCCAGAAACTAGATTTTTTACTTTAACAGAATTTTGTTGTAATTCTTCTTCACCAAAAATCAAAGCATACTTTGCGTTTAAAGAATTTGCCGCTTTAAATTGCTTTCCAAAGTTTGAAGATTTTAAAGGATAATCTATCCAAACGCCATTGCGTCTTAATTCAAATATTATTGACAATGCTTTTGCTCGTAAAGATTCACTGCCAATTACCGCATAAACTTTTATTGCATTATCTTGAACGCCCGACTTGCCTGTAAGTTCCAGTAAATCAGAAAGTGTGACATCTCCCATTCCAAAACCAACAGCAGGCATATCTGCATATCCAAGTTTTTTTGTCAAAGCATCATATCTTCCACCGCCCGCTAAAGCGCGTCCAGTGCCGACTATTTGAAATGCTTCAAAAACAAAACCAGTGTAATATGCTAAACCACGCACTATGCCCATATCGCAACGAACATATTTTGAAAGCCCCATGCTTTCCAGCATAGAAAATAATTCACGCCAAACTGCGAGTCTGTTTTTAAACTCTTCAGACGCATTATCTGCGTATTTTTCCAAGACTTCCAAACTTTGAGCTTTTACAAATTCTCTGATTTTCGCAACGAAAGTTTCGACCTCAACTCCGCTATCTTGCAGAGCTTTTTGCGACATTTCTAAAAATGCTTCTTCACTTACTTTCTCAATTTTATCAATTACGCTTAAAACTTTTGTGTCAAAACTTTCAGGCAATCCATTCATGCGTAAAAAATATAACCACAAATCTCTATCACCTAAACGTAAACAAAACTCTTTTTCGGTCAGACCAAAAGAAGATAAAGTTTCTATAAGCAATGCCATGATTTCGGCATCTGCACATAAAGATTCTTCGCCGAGAATGTCAGCATTGAATTGGTAGAAAGCACGAAGTCTGCCTTTTTGTTGACGCTCGTATCTATAGTTTTCACCTATCGCAAACCATTTGACTGGACGTCGTATTCCAGATGCTTTTTCACCAACCATTCTTGCTAAAGAAGGCGTCATTTCAGGACGCAAAGCAACAGCTCTATTGCCTTTATCAACAAATTCAAAAAGCTGCGACTTTATTTCCTCTCCCGACTTTTCAGTAAAAAGTTCTAAAGATTCTAAAACAGGTGGATCAAATTCTTGAAAGCCGAATGTCCAAGCTTTAGAGCGCCATTTTGAAAAGATATAACTTCTCTTAGCAACATCTTCTGGATAAAATTCCCTAAAGCCTGGTAGTGTTTTAAACATTTCTACTTGCGCGCGCGACTTGCTTTTGCCTGTTCAACCTTAGACAAATCCATAGATTCAAGAGCGATTTTCAATTCTTTTCCAGCCTTGAACTTCACCACAGCGCGTTTTGGAATGACAACATCATTCTCTGGTTGCGCAGGATTTCTGCCTATTCTAGGTTTGCGCACTTGAACTTCAAGCACACCAAAATTGCGCAATTCCACATTGCGTCCAGTAGACAACGAATCACAAATTATGTCAAGAGCACGTTGAACAATATCCTTAACATCATTTTGTAAGATAATGCCTTGTTTGCATTCTTCTTTGTTTTCGTATATAGTGTGGACTATTTCTCTTTTTGTTAGATTTTGCATTGCGATTCTATTTTAATATTTTAATCTTCAATATTACTTTAATAAATAAATTTATGTTTTATGAAGCTTTCAACCTCATTAAGCAAGCTAAAAAGAAATAAAACTTATGGACAAAGACAACGAAAATTTCAAAGACGATAATAAAGAAAAACTTAATCCTTTTGAGGAAATTCAAAAACAATTAGAAGGAATGTTCAAAGGATCAAAAATCAGAATCGCGCATCCTCCCACACCTGTAGAAGTCGATGAACAGCCAGCTACAACGCCTGAACAAGACAACGAAGTTTTAGAACGCATTCGTAATTTCTCAATGAAACCAAAAGAAATTCGAGACCATTTAAATAGATTTGTAATCAAACAAGAAGAAGCAAAAAAAGTTTTGTCTGTTGCAATTTGCGACCACTATAATCATGTGCGCAGATGTTTGAAAAATCCTGAAATCAAAGAACAAGAATTCAACAAACAAAACATCTTGTTGCTAGGTCCTACAGGCGTTGGCAAAACCTATTTGATGCGCAATATCGCTAAGCTTATAGGTGTTCCCTTCATCAAGGCAGACGCCACAAAATTTTCCGAAACAGGATATGTCGGAGGAGATGTCGAAGACTTGGTTCGTGATTTAGTCAAGGTTGCAAAAGGCAATATTGAATTGGCTCAATATGGAATTATTTACATCGACGAAATCGATAAAATCGCAAGCAAGTCTGATAGTGGCGGGCGTGATGTTTCAGGTCGTGGCGTGCAAATAAATCTTTTGAAATTGATGGAAGAATCGCAAGTAAATGCGCTAAGTCCTCAAGACATGATTTCGCAAATGCAATTCATGATGGGAAGCGCAAAAAAACAAAAGAAAACAATTAATACTCGTCACATTCTTTTTATAGTCAGCGGAGCTTTTGATAAACTTAGTGAAGACGTACAAAAGCGCATGAATAAATCAAGCATAGGCTTTGCAAATGCGTATTCAGAAAAACCAAGCGACAATGCGGAATTCTTAAAATTTGCTGAAACTTCAGACTTTATCAAGTATGGATTCGAGGCTGAATTTATCGGACGCCTCCCCGTGCGTGTTGCTTGCGAATCCTTGAATGCGGATGATTTAGCAAATATTTTGCGCTCATCAGAAGGTTCAATTTTGCGCCAATATAGAGACGATTTCAAAGGCTATAATATCAACTTTAATGTCACACCTGAAGCCATTTCGAAGATTGCCGAACTTGCATACACAGAAAAAACAGGAGCTCGTGGATTGATGACAGTTTTGGAAAAATCATTGCGCGATTTCAAATTTGAATTGCCATCTTCAGGCATCACTTCTTTTGAATTGAACACAGAAACGATGACTTCGCCTAAAGAAGTTTTGAAAGAAATGTTGGCATCATCCCAACACTTGAGAGAAAAAATTCTACGTGAAGACATCACACGTTTTGTGGATGATTTCGAACAAAAGCAAGGCTTTAAACTTGGATTCAGCGAGTCTGCGCAAAAATATCTGATAGCAAAATCAACTGACACAGACAAAAGTATTTTTGCAATTTGCGAAGCTTCATTCAAAGATTTCCATCATGGACTCGCAATCATCTCACGCAATACTTCGCAAAAAGTTTTTCTTATTACTGCGGAAACACTAGAGCATCCAGATAAAACTCTTTCGCAATGGGTAGTTGAATCTTTTGAAAAGGCGAAGAATGACAGCGAATCCTAATACTCGCGAAAAAGAAGAAGTTAAAAAAATGTTTTCAAGGCTCGCAAAAAATTACGACCTTGCAAATAGACTCATGTGCTTTGGTCTTGACCAGCGTTGGCGTAAAACGCTTGCGAAAATGGCAGATAAAAGCACTTCGCAGTTGCCTATTTTAGATATGGCTTGTGGCAGTGGTGATGTTGCAAAAAAGATTTTGCAAACTAATAAAAATCGAAAAGTTGTTGCTTCAGATTTTTGTGAAGAACTTTTAGAAATTGCAAAATCAAAGTGCGAAAAATTTTCTGATAGGATAAATTTTGTTTGCGCAGATTGCGCTGAATTGCCTTTTGAAAATGAAAGTTTTTCCGCGATCACAATCGCATTTGGCTTCAGGAATTTTCAAGATAGAAACAAGTGTTTATCAGAGTTGCATCGTATTTTGAAAAGAGGAGAAAAGATTTTTATTCTAGAAGCTGTAAATTCTTCAAATCCATTAGGCAGATTTTTCATGAACAATATTGCTCCAATTATTGCAACGCTTACAGGCGCGAAAAAATCCGATTATGATTATCTTGCAAAGAGTGCGACACTCTTTCCAAAAACTTCATTATTAAAAAAACTTTTTGAGGACGCAGGCTTTGTTGATTTTAAAGAACGCAAACTTTTCACATCAATGAATACAGTTTCAATTTTTCAAGCAACGAAATCATGAGCAACGAACTTACAGGCGAAAGCGCAAGCTTGGTTGACATGAATGAATTTCCAAGCTGGATTATTTTTGAGAATGAAAATTTTTTGATACTGAATAAACCTGGGTGGCTAGTTTGTCATCCTTCAAAAAATGGAGAGCTTTCAAGCCTAATAGGTGCTGCGCGCGTTTATTGCAATGCTGAATCGCTACATCTTGTAAGTCGTCTAGACCGCGAGACAAGTGGGATTGTGGTTATTGCAAAAAATAAAGCAACAGCCTCAAAAGCTCAAAAGGCAGTTGAAAGCAGATCAGTTTCAAAAAAATATTTAGCAATTTTAAATGGAGCAATGCCCTACTCTGCCACAGTCGCACAACCTTTGGTAGACGATAAAAATTCTCTTGTCGCAATCAAACAAACTTGCGCAATTCGTAAAACAAGCGCAAAAAAAGCTCTAACAATTTTTACTTCTATTAAAGTAAGCGATGACAATGAAGGTAAAAGATACACTCTTTGCGAAGTTGAAATTATTACAGGACGTAAACATCAAATCCGCGCACACGCTCAGTGGTTAGGACACACAATAGTCGGCGATAAAATCTATGGACCAGACGAAACTCTCTATTTAGATTTCATTGAAACTGGCTATACAGAAGCTATGGCAAAAATTCTCCCCACCGCTCGCCAATGCCTCCACGCTTGGAAAATGGACATGTCTCAAATTTTCCCCGAACTCAAAATCACTGCTTCTATTCCAGACGATTTTCTCTCATTCGCAAAAGCTCATTCTTTAATGTGATTTTAACTTTTCTTTGCGCATAATCTTGGCACAAAACTTGCTTTCTTTTTTTTGAAAAAAATTGAAAGCAAGTTGATATTAGAATTTAATTGATAGCAGAAAACAAAAAGGAGTATTAATTATGAGGAAAATATTTAACGTTCTAGTAATGTCTGCATTTGCATTTCAAAGTATGCTTTGGGGAGCGCTTGAAATCAGAGGAATTAAGATTAATAATTTAGAAAATCCACAAGGAGTTGATAACAATAATCTCTTTGTTTCTTGGAAAATTGATAGTGATAAAAATGCCACAATTCAAAAGAGTCGTCAGATAACTCTTAAAGATTTTACTGACACAATTATTTGGCAAAGCCAAGAAATTCAAGACAACAAGCAAATACAAATTCCTATTCCTGCAAAGCTTGAAGATGCAAAAAAATATTCTATTACAGTCTCTGTAAAAGATAATCATGGACAAAATGCTCAAGCGTCAGCTGAATTTATAAGCGGGTTAGACGACTGGCATGACGCAAAATGGATTCGTGGCAAAGATAAAATGCGTTCTCCTTTTCTTGGAAATATTCTAAATATTTCAGACGATATTGAATCTGCTTATGCCTATATTTGCGGCCTTGGTTTACATGAGTTTTTGCTCAATGATATGAAGGTTTCTGATAAAGTTTTAGAACCTGTCCAGACTCAATACGACCAGTACGCTTGCTACACAACTTATGATATTACTAATCTTGTCAAAAAAGGATCGAACGATCTTAAAATCTGGCTTGGTGATGGATTTTATTATCAAGATAAAGTTTGGGGAGAGCATCATCCTTACTACAATTTCGCAATGGCAAAATGTTGCATAGTTATAAATTACAAAGACGGCAAAAAAGAATTTTTAATCAGTGATGAAAATTGGAAATATTCCCCTTCTCCACTAAGCTGGGCAAACATTCATGAAGGTGAAGATTATGACGCAAATCTTGAGGGTGTCTATAATTGGCAACCCGTGATTATTGCCACTGGAAAAGATATTCCAGAAGAATTGCGTCCTATGTCTATTGAATCAATGAAAGTCATTAAAGAAGTCGAAATTAAAGATATTTGGAAAAGCGAAAATGGTTACATTATTGATTTGGGACAAAACATAGTCGGCTGGGCAGAAGTAAAATTCAACGCCCCAAAAGACAAGAAAATCACATTACGTTTTACTGAAGAAATCACTCCTGACAAAATGAATCTTGATTGGACTTCAACTGGTATCGAACACACTGAAGTTGAACAGCGAATTAATTTTGTCTCCAATGGTAAAAAAGACCAAATGTTTAGACATCGCTTCAGCTATCATGGATTCAGATATATAGAAGTTCAAGGACTTGATGAAATGCCTAAAAAAGATTTTTTGAAAGGTCTTGTAATTCATACCGCAATGAAACAAGTAGGCAATTTTGCTTGCTCTCACGAAACAATAAATAAGATGCACGAAATTTGCATTTGGAGTTTATATGGTAATACATTTGGTCTTTTGGCAGAGGACCCTATACGTGAAAAATGTGGCTGGGCTGTGGCAAATTCTATTGCGGAAGCTATCATGTATAATTTTGACGCGCATGCTTTCTTCTCAAAAACTGCTCGTGATATGAATGATAGTTTTTGCTATTCTTCACGCCAATTAAAACACAAAACTTGGACCGAGGTTCGAGTAGAATTAAAGCCTGATAATATTCCATTCAATGTTTCTCCTGGAAAACGCACATGCGGAATGGCAAACTTCGACTTTGGTATAGACACTGTTTTAGTTCCATACTTTTTGTATCAATATTATGGAGATGAAAATATTTTAAAAGAAGCTTATCCATACATGAAATCGTGGCACAATTATTTAATTTCTAATCTTGAAAACAACTTGCTTTACGGAGGTCTTGGCGATTGGTGCTCCACATACATGGCAGACTGCCCGATAGGTCTTAGCGACTCGATTTGGTACTACAACGAAGTTAATACTCTTTTAAATATTGCACAAATACTCGGCTATAAAAAAGAAATTCCAAAGTTTGTTGCACAATCAAGTGGTCTTGCAAATACGATAAATGAAAAACATTACAATGCGGAGAAAAAATATTATCCATCAAAAAAAGATGACTACGCAACTCATACAGGAAACGCAATGGCGCTCATCTTTGGAGTGGCTCCAGAAGCCGACAAGCAAGCTATAAGTGACGCGATTGTTAAAAGTTCAAAAGAAAATTTCCATTCTTTTATGAATGCGGGAAATTTTGGAATATACCGTGTACTCAAAGCTCTTGCAGATAATGGCAATGCAGAATATGCATTCCAATTGCTCGATAAAAAAGGTGAACATAGTTTCGATTGGCAATTTTCAAAACTTGGCGTGACAACTATCTGGGAGACAATTCCAGTGTGTTCACAAGATTTCAATCCGCACGGAAATCACAACATGATTTTCCAAGGTGCTTATGATCAATTTTTCTACGAATGTATTGCGGGAATCTCTGTAATGAAAGAATTCCCTGGATTCAAAAAAACTCTTTTTCATCCACGTTTTTTTAAATATCTCGATTGGGCTAAAGCCACTCTTGATACCCCTTACGGTATAATCAAAAGCGATTGGAAAAAAGAAAACAATAAAGTCATTTGGAATATTACAATTCCCGCAAATGCCTTCGGAAAAATTATCATCCCAGAAGATGCAAAAAACATTCTTTTCGACAAACAACCTCTTGACAAAAATTCACTAGAATTAGCTTCAGGCAATTATCTAATCGTATTCGATTTATAAATACAAAGAATTGGCTTCTTAGCCCTCATAAAATTTCTAAGGGGAAAGAAAGCCCTCTTAGTTTTAGATTTGCAAAAAAATCTTTTGGGATTTATCTTTCGAATATAAAAAATGTTTGAATTTATTAGGAGAATTTTTCGCAAGAAAAGTAAGAATGCTATACTTGGCAAAAATGCTGAAAAGTATGCGAGAAAATTTTTGAATAAAAATACTTCGTATAAAATTCTGACTACAAACTATAAGTATAAAAATTATGAAGCCGATATCGTGTGCTTCGATAAATCAAATAACGCACTCGTGATTGTGGAAGTCAAAGCTCGCAACGAAAATGCACTAGTAGATGGATATATTTGCGCGATGCAAAAATCAAAAATCCATAGCGTGATTGCGTGTAAAAATCGTTATCAAAGCTCAATCAAACACAACTTTGATTCTTTCAGATACGATATCATTGATATTGCTCATGACAAAAATGGAAAAATTGTCGCATGCAGATATTTTGAAAACGTTTTCCCAAAACATAGATATTGAAAAATAAAAAATCTTGTAAAACATAAGGAGTTAATCCTTTATATTCAATCATGGACAAAGGCACAGATTTTATCAAAAGTTCTCTCGAAACAAGAGAAGAAGATAGTTCTTTGCGCCCACCAAGCTTTGATTCTTTTACAGGACAAGACAAAACTATCGAACGCCTGAAAGTGGTTGTAGGAGCCGCAAAAAAGCGTGGTGATGTCTTGAATCATATCCTCTTGCACGGCCCTCCAGGACTCGGAAAAACAACACTTGCGCTGATTCTCGCAAATGAAATGCAAAAGCAAGTGCGTATTACTTCTGGCCCTGTAATCGAGAAAATTTCTGACCTCGCTGGTCTGCTCACAAATTTGGAAGAAGGCGATATTTTGTTTGTTGACGAAATTCATCGTATCTCACGCGCTGTTGAAGAGTATCTTTATTCTGCGATGGAAGATTTCAGAATAGATATCATGATTGACCAAGGGCCAAATGCAAGAAGCGTACGATTAAATGTTCCACGTTTTACTTTGGTTGGGGCCACAACACGCACAGGACTTCTTACAGCACCTCTTCGCAGCAGATTCACTTTGCAGACAAGACTCGATTATTATTGTCATGACGAGCTTAGAAAAATCGTCGAACGCACCTGCTCTTTGCTGGGAGTGGAGTGCGATAGAGCGGGAGCTTCAGAAATCGCAAGACGCTCACGTGGCACACCTCGTATAGTCAACAATCTCGTGCGATTCGTGCGTGACTATGCTCAAGAATTTGGGTCTGGAAAAATAGATTCTAAAATCGCAAAAAAGGCTCTCGAACTTTTGGAAATCGATGAATCTGGTCTTGACGAAATGGACAAAAGAATTTTGCGTGTCATGGCGGAAAATTACAAGGGCGGACCTGTTGGACTTAGCACAATTGCAGTTGCAGTTGGCGAAGAAGCAGAAACTCTGGAAGAAGTTCATGAGCCATATTTGATTCAAGAAGGCTTTATCAAACGCACGCCTCAAGGCAGAGTTTTGACAGACAAATCTTGGCACATTTGCGGAATAGAACTACCAAAAAACGAAGATTCTTTGTTTTAGTTCCATGCTAGATTTTATCATAGTCGGTGCTGGAATTTGCGGATGCAATTTAGCCTTTCACTTGAAAGATAAAAAAATTCTGCTCATCGATAATAATCAAAAAGATTGTTCTAGTTTAGTCGCGGCAGGCGTCTTGAATCCTATTACTGGCAAGCGATTGGTCAAGAGCTGGCGAAGTGAAGTTGCTATGCCTTACGCAAATAATTTTTATCCTGAATTAGAAAAAGTTTTACATACAAGATTTTTTAATTCATCAAAAATTTTACAGCTTTGCAAATCCGAAGAAGAACGCTCTCTTTGGCAAAAACGCAAAGAAGATTCGGACTATTCTTTCTTTCTAAAGGGCGAATCTGCGCCAAATTCTTTTGAATCTTTGAATGATGAATTTGGCAGCTTTTTCATCGACTCTATTGCTTGGATAGACACAAAAGAAATTTGTTCTACCTACAAAAAATTCTTTGAAAAAAATAAAATTTATCAGGCGGAAATTTTCGATTTTTCAAAATTAGAAATTTTCGAAAATCATATTTCATATAAAGGAATTCTTGCTAAAAATATAATCTTTTGCGAAGGATACAAAGCTATAGAAAATCCTTATTTCAACTGGCTGCCCTTCTCTCTTGCTAAAGGAGAAATCTTGGAAATCCAATCAAAAGCCACATTGCCAAACTATGTAATTCACAAAGAAAAATGGCTAATGAAACTAACAGAAAATTCTTTCCGCTGTGGCTCAACTTGGGATAGAGAAAATTTTAACTGCACTCCAACAGAATCTGCTAGAATAGAAATCTTAAAAGCACTTCCTCGTATAATCAAAAATTCTGAAGGACTAAAAGTTATCTCCCAAAACGCTGGAGTCCGCCCCTGCACTCGCACCACTCGCCCTTTCCTCGGCACCCACCCAACTCACAAAAATTTACATATCTTCAATGGATTCGGCTCCAAAGGCTATGCCCTAAGCCCTTACTTCGCTAACGAATTCACTTCCCATTTACTCCTCAACACCACCATAGACCCCGAAGCCAATATCTCACGCCATATAAAGAAATTCTTTACGAAGGCATTCTGCCTTTCGAAACCTGACTTAAGGGGCTGTCTGCCCCTTAAGAATCCCTGACAAAGGAGGCTTTTGCCTCCTTTTGAAACCTCCACGAGGGGCTACTCGCCCCTTCGAACCCTCGGCAAAGCTCCGCTCTGCACACGCAGGGGGCTTTTGCCCCCTGACCCCCGCGTGGGGCTGGTTTCGCCCCACACCCCAAAGCAAGTACGACTTGCAGCGATAGTCCCTTGCGGAGCGTTTGCTTCGTAAACATCACACAATGCAAAATGTAAATTTATTTTTCGGCTAATCGAGAGTAGCAATTGCAGAGCAATGCGGACTGTCTGTCTATGCAGTGGGTCAATTTTAGGTGCAGGAACGCACTTCCTGCCGAGGTTTCAAAAGGGCGAGGAGCCCTTTTGTGGGTTGTAGGGCAAAGCCCTACAAAAAGAAATCACACAAGAATAAGAATAAATATATACAAAAAAAGGGAATTTCGAAAATAGATTTATTTTCGAAATTCCCTTTTTTAAAAATAAATTCTATATATTTAGTTTTTATGCCAGATGAATTGGTTAATTATTTTTGTATAGCTTTGGATGATTTTTACGACTTTGATAGAGACGTTGTCATCTTGGTAATCTGGTGCGATATAGGTTGTTTCGGAATTTTTGCGCATGGAAACCGCAAGGTCTATGGCTTGTTCTACATCGAGAGACTTGATGCCACCAATTACGACAGTGCCTTTGTCGAGAACTTCAGGACGCTCTGTTGAAGTGCGCAAAAGCACACCTGCAAAGCCAAGCATTGCGCTTTCTTCACTTAGAGTTCCGCTGTCGCTAAGAACGCAGAAGCTATTTTTTTGGAGCTTGTTGTAGTCGAGAAAACCGAAAGGAGGCAGGCTCTGAACATTCTTATGAAACTTGAATTTGCGAGCTGTAATAAATTTTTGCGAACGCGGATGAGTCGAATAAATCACAGGCATCTTGTAGCGTTGAGCAATAGTATTTATTGCGGTCATCAAAGACAAAAAGTTTTCTTCATTATCGATATTTTCCTCACGATGAGCAGAAACAATAATATATTGTTTTTCTTTAAGCTTTAATTTTTTAAGAGCATTAGATTTATCGATTTCTTTTGCATGAGAATCCAAAACTTCTTTCATCGGAGAACCCGTGACAAAGATGTGTTCTTTACGGAAATTTTCAGAAAGCAAATATCTGCGAGAATGCTCTGTATAAGGCAAATTCACATCTGCAATATGGTCGACAATTTTACGATTAATTTCTTCAGGAACATTTTGATCGAAGCATCTGTTGCCTGCTTCCATGTGGAAAATAGGCACTTTTAATCTCTTTGCAGAAATCGCAGATAAGGCAGAATTCGTGTCTCCCAAAACGAGAAGAGCGTCAGGAGATTCTTTAATCATAATCTCATAACTCTTCGCAATAATGTTGCCCATAGTCTCGCCAAGATTTTTGCCTACACTATCTAAATAGTGGTCTGGTTGACGCAAGCCTAAGTCTTTAAAGAAAATCTCGTTGAGCGTATAGTCCCAATTTTGACCTGTATGTACTAAGACAGTGTCAAAATACTTGTCACAAGCTTTTATGCATGCAGACAATCGAATTATTTCAGGACGAGTGCCTAGAATTATCATTAACTTTAATTTTTTCATACAGGTAAAAAATATGTATCGGGTTTTTCAGGATTATAAATTTCATTACACCACATGACAGTCACTAAGTCGCCATCGCCGATGTTTTCTATGTTGTGAGTGTATCCGCAAGGGATATCAACAACTTCAAGTTTCTCTCCGCTGACTTCATATTCGATGATTTCAGTTTCATCAATTTTTCTGAAACGAATAATAGCTTCGCCTTTTACAACAAGAAATTTTTCATTCTTAGAATTGTGCCAATGATTGCCTTTAGTAATCTTAGGCTTTGAAATATTTACAGACACTTGGCCTCTATCGTTCGACTTCAAAATCTCTGTAAAAGAGCCGCGTTCATCGACATTCATTTTAAGCGGATAAGAAAAATCTTTTCTATCAAGATAACTTAAATATGTGCTGTAAAGCTTGGAAGTAAGAACATCACCAACATTTACAATTCCGAAATTTTTGCGAGATTCTTTGAAAGATTTTATAGTATCAACAATGTCTCCAAGTTTCGCGCTATGCGTGACGGGAACTTTGCAAAATCCTTCCGCTTTAGTCTCAGAGCCATTTAGCGCGCGTATAAATTCTTCGACAACATCGTCTATGTAAACCACATTCATAATTACATTTGGGTCGTTTACAGTGATATCAATATCATTTGCAATGTTGTTGCAGAAAGTTGCAATTGCGCTGTTGTAGTTGGGTCTGCACCATTTACCGAAAACATTTGGCAATCTATAAACTAAAACTTTTACATTGTTTTCTTTGCCATAATTAAACAACAAATCTTCTCCCGCCTTCTTGCTCTGACCATAGGGATTATCAAGGGCGGCTTGTATTGAAGAAGTAATCAATACAGGAGCTTTGTTAGAATTTTTTTTCAACAAATTTAATAAATCAGAAGTGAATTCGAAATTGCCTTCCATGAATTCCGAAGGATTTTGAGGTCTGTTTACTCCTGCTAAATGAAAAACAAAATCGCAATCTTTCGTAAAAATTTCCAAATCAGAAATTGTGGAATCAACATCATATTCATACAAATCTTGAAATCCCGAATTGCGAAGTTGCGCTACTAGATTTTTGCCTACAAAACCTTTTGCGCCTGTAATTAAAATTTTCATTTTTTCCAAGATGCTAATTCGTCTTTGACATAATCAAGCGTTAACAACTTTGCCTTGATTTCTTCCACATTCAAACGTTGAGTGTTTTCTGAATTATATTCTTTTGCAGTGACAACTTTTTTATCGCCCAAATCAAAATACTTTTCGTAGTTTAAATCACGCGTGTCGGCAGGAATCCTATAGAATCCGCCCATATCTTCAGCTTTGGAAAATTCTTCGCTAGTCAATAAAGTCTCGTGAAGCTTCTCTCCATGACGCACGCCTATAACTTTAATTTTTGGCTCAACATTGAAAAGTTCGCTGACTGCAATTGCTAAATCTCCAATCGTGCAAGCAGGGGCTTTTTGCACCATAATGTCGCCCGCAACCGCATTTTGAAATGCAAACACAACAAGCTCAACAGCTTCTTCCAAGCTCATTATGTAGCGAGTCATCGAAGCTTCTGTAATAGTCAAAGTTTTGCCCGCTTTGATTTGCTCAATGAACAATGGAATCACTGAACCTCGAGAACACATCACGTTTCCATAACGAGTTCCACAAATGAGAGTTTTTGAAGTTGTGCGTGATTTTGCCACAAAAACTTTTTCCATCATCGCCTTAGAAGTACCCATCGCATTCACAGGATATGCGGCTTTGTCAGTAGACAAGCAAATCACTTTTTCAACATTTGCTTCGATAGCGCAAGTCAAAAGATTGTCTGTGCCAATCACGTTTGTGCGCACAGCTTCCATAGGGAAAAATTCGCATGAAGGTACTTGCTTTAAAGCGGCTGCGTGAAAGACATAATCGACATCATAAATCGCACTTTTGATTCCCGAAACATCACGAACATCGCCAATAAAATATTTGATTTTATCGCTATTATAAAGACGTCGCATGTCATCTTGTTTTTTTTCATCACGAGAAAATATGCGAATTTCTTTGATGTCCGACTTTAAAAATCTTTCGAGAACCGCATTCCCAAAAGAACCTGTGCCGCCTGTAATTAGTAGAACCTTATCCTTAAACATAGTGCTGATTGTTAGTTAAATAGTACTTTTTATCAAGACAATTTTGTGCCATACAATTTTCTAAAATCGCGCGGACTCAAAGAATATTCACGCAAAAAAGCAAGTCTCATGCTTTGTGAAATTTTGTATCCTGCCAAATTTACAACTGTTTTAATGGGGATATTTGTTGAAACTAAAAGTTCTTTGGCTCGAGAGAGCTTGCACAAATCAATTTCTTTGCCGAGGCTGAAAGTTTTATTTGCGTCAAGTTTTCTATATAAAGTGCGCTTGCTAATGTTGAGTCTTTCAGCGATATCTTCGGCAGTAATTTTTGTGTGAGACCAATTCCAAATCACATCTTTAACTTTTTCTTCAAAACTCAATTGAGTCTTTTTTACAAGAATATGAATCTCCTTAGTGCGCACAGTAGATTCCATATATGCCACAAAACCCAAGAAACTTGCGGCGATAAATGCTGGAGAAAAAGATTCTTCACTTTCTAAAATATCAGTAAATTTTTTAAGATGTTTTAGCGATTCAGGAAAATTTTCCAAAGAATAAATTTTCAAAGGTTCGATGTTGCAATTCGTAAAATATTTGTGGGCAATTTCCCCATTAAACGAGACCCAATGCTGTCTCCAGCCTGAACTTAGATTGGGTTTGTATCTATGCCAAACCTCTGGAGGCACCATAAAAAAGGAATTGTTTTTTATATAATTTACACGTTTTTTTGTTTCTAAAAGTCCATCTTTTGTTTGCGAATCTATAAATACAAAGGTAAACTCAGGTAGTATTCTGCCATCTTGCCACTTGAACCAATATTTTGAAGGATGATTTTTTGTGGGATATATTTCATTTTTTTTATTTATCTCGTGCCCGTAGCTTGTGATATAAAGACCAAAATTTATCGCCTCATTATTAACAGGCATATATCTTGCAAAATGATTCTTTTCTTTCATGAGCGAAATTATGAAAAGCTTTTATTCCCATGCAAGACTATTGTGGCACACAAATATCTTTTATGAATTTAATAATTTTTACAAATAGATTATAAGTCGTAGTATTAACGCCATATAAATAGATTTTCAAAATATAATTATGCGTCATAAATATATATTTTATTTTTCCGAAAAATATTGAAAACTTCTTGACATTTGATTTTAATACCGAACATATACAAACCAATCGATATTTGATTAAAGCCATGAAAAAAATATTTTTTCTATTCATAATTTTCATATTTAATTTGTCCAGTTTTGCGGAGAGCGACAACTTTTACAAATACACAAATAACAATCCTGATTCAAAAGAAAATGTTTTGAACGCACAGGATTTCACAAAAATTATTCATACAGCAAAACCAAAAACTTGGTGGCATTGGCTCGGTGGAAACGTGTCAAAATCAGGAATAGAAAAAGACCTCGCTGAAATGGCAGACAAAGGTTTAGGTGGCGCTCAAATTTTTTCCGTTTATCTCGACACTAGAATTAAAGGTCCACACAAAACAGGTTTAGGGCCAGTAAAATTTAATTCTCCTGAATGGTTTGAATCTTTCAAATTCGCATGCGAAACCGCAAAGAAACACGGCATTGAAATAGGCATACATAATTGCGATGGATGGAATCTTGCGGGAGGCCCTTGGATGAGCGTCGAGCAATCTATGAAAAAATTAGTTTGGACAACTCAAAGAGTGGCAGGCAATGAAAACGAACAAAGTTTGAAATTGATTCATCCACAAAAAATTTATGATTTTTATGAAGAAGTGGTAGTGCTTGCATTCCCTGCAACAAAGCCGTCAAAACTCAAAATGCATGAGGAGGGAATGTTTACTGTGAAGCCTGCGACTCCTGAATCAGAGTACAATCCTGACTCTTTAAAAGGTGTTTTAGACAACAAAGTTGGTGGATATACTTTAATTAAACATGACGGAAAAGATTTAACAAAATATTGCGGATTAACTTTTGAATTTGCGCAACCTTTTACAGCTGACAAATTTTATATGCAATATGAACAGGAGAATCCTAACAATGTATTTTTAGAATCTTCTGATGATGGAATAAATTTTGAAAAAGTAATTCCCATAAAAATTCATCAACGCAGACTTTTTAACTTTCCTGCACGCACTGCAAAATATTGGCGTATCGTCCGCTACATGACTCCTGTTCAGAGCGAAGCGGCTTTGCAAGGATGGCTTAAAGAGTATGAATTACACATAAATAAAATAGAATTTTTAGCACCAGAAGAATCTTCTATAGCACACACTACTATCAATGAAGTTCACGCAAAAACAGCGCAAACACGACTTGGAATTTTTCGAGACACGCCTTATGATGTAGATTCTAAGCTGATTATAGACAAGAAAAACATTTTAGATATCTCAGATAAAATGTCTACAGACGGCACATTGACTTGGACTGTGCCGTCTGGTGATTGGATTATTATGCGCGTAGGAATGACCACAAATGGCTCTAAAGCATTTCCTGCGAATCCCGAAGGAGAAGGCTTTGAAGCAGACAAGTTTGATGCGGAAGCAATGAGACATCATTTCAATTCATATAATAAAAAATTGATTGATACTGTTGGTGAATTAGCAGGTAAAACTTTCACTGTAATCGAAACAGATTCTTGGGAAGCTGCTTGTCAAAACTGGACAAAAAACTTTCCTGAACAATTTCAAAAAATCAACGGCTATGACCTGATGCCCTATTTGCCTGTGTTCTTAGGCGAAGCCGTCGGTTCTGTGCAAGAGACAGAAAATTTTTTGCGAGACTTGGCAAAAACTTTTAATCAAATAATGTCAGAAAATTATCTTGGAATCTTAGGTAATTTGATTCGTGAAAATGGATTGAAGTACGAAGCTGAAACTGTTCATTACACTATTTATAAAACGCCAATGCTTACTTATCGTGAAGCTGATATTCCGATGACAGAACTTTGGCAAAATGTTCGTATTCCAAATAAAGTTGATGGAGTTGGCATTAGAGCTTGTCATGAAGAAGTTTCAACAGCTAGCTTCTACGGAAAAAAATATGTCAGTTGCGAAAGTTTAACAGGCGAACAAGGCAACTATTCTGAAACTCCTTGGATAATGAAAGGTGCTCAAGATTCTATATTAGTCGCAGGATTAAACATGGCAATGTTTGTGTGCTTTACACATCAACCAGATGAGACTTATCCAGGTTGGCAGCTCAATCCATACGGATCTGTATTAAATAGGAAATTGGTCTGTTGGCCGTTTTATAAAGTATGGTTTGATTACATTGCAAGAGCACAATATGCAATTCAACAAGGCAAAGAACGCGCACGAATTTTGCATTTGTATTCAGATGAAATTCCATGCGAACACGAACGATTAGGCACGAGTATTTTTGCAAATAACACTCATAGATTCGTTATCACAGAAGGCGATGGATTCCGCAATTTCACTAAGATTAAAGACGGCAAACTTATTTGCCCAGGACGTCTTGAATTCGATTTGCTAATCATGCCAAGCGAATCATCTGTTGAACTAGACACTCTTGAAAAAGTTAAAGAATATCTCTTAAGCGGAGGCAAAGTAAGCGCACAAAGTCTACCTACAATACGCTTTAATCCTACGCTACGTGGCAATGAAGATGATAAAGCAAAGTGGCAAGCTCTCTATAAAGAACTCTATGGAGACGGTTCAAAGCAAAAGATTTCCATAGGCAAAGGCACAATGTTAGTTGGTTATACTCCTGACGAAGCTGTTCAGGAATTCGGCATAGAACCTGAATTCAGAGCGACTCTTGATGGCGACGCAAAGAGCTCTGATTTGCGTTGGTTAGCTCGTACAGACATTGATGGCAATGAGTGGTTTTTTGTTGTTAATCGTGATCCATACAACATAAAGACAGGCGAACTCACTTTCAATGTGTCTAACAAGGATGTTGAGTTTTGGTATCCTGAAACAGGTAAAGTTGAAAAAATTGCAATTTACAAAGATGAAAATGGATTTACAAAAATCCCATTTAGTTTAAAGCAATTGGAAAACTTTTTTGTTGTTTTCAAAAATAAAGAATCAAAAAATCATATAGTCAAAGCTGAATTAAATGATGCTCAAATTTTTCCTTCTCAAAACGCAAGTAGTGAAATTGATGATAAGAAAATTAGTAGCAATTTTACAATTCTTCTGACAGCGAGTCCAACTGCGAACAGAAAAATCACAGAAGCTAAACGCACAGGAATCTCTGATTGGGACAGCGAAAACTGGATTCTCATACCAAGAACAATTCATCCAGAATGGGGCGATACTGAGGCATCTGTTGGTTTAAGTGTGGGGCAAAATTCTATCGCAGTTTTTGAACACGGAGCTAATCTTATAAATTCCACGCTTACCTACGACGCTGAAATAATGCCGAATTCTCGCATTGCAATTGTGTATAGAGATAATACTCCATATCTTTATTTGAATGGAAAATTAGTTGCTCAAACAGAAATTAAGTCTGATAGAAACTTCCATCCCGCCATAAGACTTGGTGGGTTCAGTGGCAAATATGAAGATTTTAAAATTCTTAACAGGACTCTCTCTGATGTTGAAATTATTGATGACGCAAAAACAATGGGCAGAAGTGAAAATCAAGATTTATATCCTTCAATAGTCTTTAACGAAAAAGAGAAAATTCAGGTTGAATTTTTTAAAGACGCCACGCTTACTCTCGAAAAAATAAATGGCACAAAAATTACTTTAATATCAAAATTGCCCATACGTGAAAAAGAAATCAAAGGACCTTTCCTCGTTAAGTTTGATGAAAAATGGGGAGCTCCAGCAGAAGTTCAAATTTTTGAAAATCTCATTTCTTGGACAGATAATGATATTCTAGGCATCAAGCATTATTCAGGGATTGCAACATATACTAAGGAGATTTCTCTTGATAAAAAAGATTTACCAAAAAACACAAAACTTTATCTTAGCATAGATAATGTTACAGAAATGGGTGAGCTCGAAATCAATGGCAAAAAGGTCGGCATTTATTGGCGCCCTCCATACATACTAGACATCACGGATTTTGTCAAAAAAGGTAAAAACACAATTTCTATCAAAGTAGGCAACACTTGGATTAATCGCTGCCTCTACGAAGCAACTCTTCCTGAAAATGAACGCCTCACTTGGTTTAATAACGAAGAATTTTTCTTTCCGCGCGAAACTACTAATCCACGTGTTGAAGGCTATATCTGGAAACACGGTCCCCTCCCCTCTGGATTACTAGGCAATATGAAAATCATCTATTCCGAAATTGTAAGCGAATAACAAGCGAATGAAGAACGAAGAACGAAGAATGAAGAATGAAGAATTGAATTTAGTCTGCTTGCGCAGATGTTCATATTTTTTTTCAATTCTAAATTAAAATAATTCTAAATTCTTAACTCCATAATTCTGCATTCTAAATTCTCCGCAAGGAAGACTGAATTCAATTCTTCATTCTTCATTCTTCATTAAATCGTGGCACAAAAATATCATTATTGTTTTTGAAAAAACTTGTCATAAATGGAACTTTCGGATTCAATCAGATGTCTAAAACTAACACGGGGATATGAATTTAATAATATTATGAAAAAACTAACCACACTAATTGCGCTTTTAGCAACAAGCGGGCTTTGCTTTGCTGGAAGCGACAACTTCTATAAGTACACAAATAACAATCCTGACTCAAAAGAAAACGCTTTGAGTGCACAGGATTTTACTAGCATATTGAACACTTCAAGACCAAAAACTTGGTGGCATTGGCTCGGTGGAAATGTGACGAAATCTGGCATTGAAAAAGATTTGGCAGAAATGGCTGACAAAGGTTTAGGTGGTGCACAAATATTTTCCGTCTATCTTGACACTCGCATCCCCGGACCTCACAAGACGGGATTAGGAGATCTAAAGTTTGCCTCTCAAGAATGGTTTGATACTTTTAATTTTGTGTGCAAAACCGCAAGCAAGCATAATCTTGAAATCGGCATTCACAATTGCGATGGATGGAATCTCGCAGGTGGTCCATGGATGAGCGTTGAGCAATCTATGAAAAAGCTAGTTTGGACTACTCAAAGACTAACAGGCAACGGAACTGAACAAGTCGTGCAATTGCAAAATCCTCCTGCATTTCACAATTATTATGAAGAGGTTGCAGTCCTTGCATATCCTGCGACAAAACCTGCAAAGTTGAAGATGCATACCGAAGATGCTTTTATACTTCACGCATCAACCCCCGAAACTACTTTTAATGAACAACACAAGAATGTTCTTTTTGATAGCAGAACAGATGGCGGAAGCTTACATGTTAAGCATGATGGAAAAGACCTTACAAAATTCTGTGGTCTCACATTTGAATTCAATGAACCTTTCACTGCGGATAAATTGTATCTGCAATCTATTACAGAAGGTCCGAACAATATGTTCTTGGAAATTTCGAATGACGGTGTTGATTTTGAAAAAGTGACACCTATATCTATACACCAAAGAGCATTGATAAAATTCCCCGTAAAGACAGCAAAATACTGGCGTGTGGTTCGCTATATGAGCCCTGTTCAAAGCGAAGCGGCTCTTCAAGGTTGGATTAGAGAATACGAAATGCACTTAGGTGAAATAGAAATTTTAGCTCCTGAAGAAGTCTCTATTTCTCAGACTACAATTTATGATGTAGTTGCAAAAACAGCTCAAGCACGTCTTGGCGATTTCAAAGACACTGACTACGATATCGATCCAACTCTTGTTATAGATAAATCTAAAATTTTAAATTTGTCTGATAAAATGGATTCCTCGGGCAACTTGACATGGACAGTACCTGCGGGAGATTGGATTATTTTAAGAATGGGTATGAGCACAAACGGCACTGTGACATTCCCTGCGACTCCTGAAGGCGAAGGCTTTGAAGCTGACAAATTCGACCCTATTGCAATGGAACATCACTTCAATTCCTACATCAAAAAGATGATTGATGCTGTTGGCGATCTTGCAGGTAAAACATTTACTATTGTCGAAACTGATTCTTGGGAAGCTGCTTGTCAGAACTGGACAAAAACTTTTCCTGAACAATTCCAAAAAATCAATGGATACGACGTTATGCAGTATCTGCCTGTGTTCTTGGGCGAAGCAGTTGGCTCTGTTAAAGAGACAGAAAACTTTTTACGAGACCTAGCAAAATCATATAATCAAATTTTGAGCGAAAATTATCTCGGAGTATTGGGTCGCTTGATTCGCGAAAACGGATTAACATATGAGGCAGAAACAGTTCACTATACTATCTATAAAAGCCCAATGATTGCCTTCCGCGAGGCTGATCATCCTATGCCTGAATTATGGCAAAAATCCCGCACACCAGGAACTGTTGATGGCGTTGGTCCTGCAACTTTTATTGAAGAAACTTCAACTGCAAATTTCTATGGCAAAAAAATTGTCAGCTGCGAAAGTTTGACGGGCGAACAAGGCAACTATTCTGAAACTCCTTGGATAATGAAAGGTGTTCAGGATACAATTATGGCTGCAGGTGCAAACATGACTGTGTTCCATTGCTACACTCATCAGCCTGACGAAACTTATCCAGGATGGCAAATGAATCCATATGGCACTGTAGTAAATCGTAAATTGGTTTGCTGGCCATTTTACAAAGTTTTCTTCGACTACATTTCAAGAGTTCAATATCCTATGCAACAAGGTAAAGAACGCGCAAGAGTTCTGCATTTGTATTCAGACGAAATTCCTTGTCATAAAGAATATATTGGTGAAAGTATTTTCAAAGGCATTACAAATCGCTTCGTGATTACTGAAGGCGATGGATTCCGCAATTTCACTAAGATTCAAGATGGCAAGTTGATTTGTCCAGGACGTCTTGAATTTGATTTTCTCGTTATGCCTGAAAAGTCATCTCTTGAAATTGGCACACTTGAAAAGGTAAAAGAATTCTTGCAAAGTGGCGGGAAAGTAAGCGCGCAAAACTTGCCAAAACTTAAGTTTAATCCTACCTTGCGTGGCAGCGATGCTGACGAAGCAACATGGCAAGCTCTCTATAAAGAACTCTATGGCGACGGTTCAAAGCAAAAAATTTCTGTGGGTAAAGGCACAATGTTAGTTGGCTATACTCCTACCGAAGCTCTTGTAGAATTCGATATCGCTCCTGAATTTACAGCTACTCTTGACAACGATGCAAAGTCTGATGATTTACGTTGGTTTGCTCGTGAACATAATGATGGAACAGTTTGGTTCTTTGTTGCAAATAGAGACCCATCTAATCCAAAGTCTGGCGAACTCAAATTTAATGTGACGGGCAAAGACGTTGAAATTTGGCATACAGAAACTGGCAAAATTGAAAAAGTCGCCGCATTTGTTGAAGAAAATGGTTTTACAAAAATGCCATTTAGTTTAAAGCAAATGGAAAATTTCTACGTTGTTTTCAAAGACAAAAAATCTGATAACAATGTGGTAAAAGCTGAGTTGAACGGAGTTCAAATTTTGCCAAGCTTAAACGAAAGCGTTGAAATCGATAACAAAAAAATCAGTAAAGATTTCACAATTCTTATCACTGCAAGCCCAACAGAAAGCAGAAAAATCACAGAAGCTAAACGCTCTGGAATTATGGATTGGAATCAAGAAAACTGGTTGCTCTTGCCTGAAAGATTCCACACAGAATTGGGCGAAAGTGAAGCTGTTGCAGGTCTTAGTGTAGGACAAAATTCTATTGCGGTATTTGAACATGGAGCAGGATTCATCACAACTGGAATCGTTTATGATGGCGAAGTTCCCGCAAATTCACGCATCGCTTTGGTGTATGAAAACAATATGCCACGTCTTTATTTGAACGGTAATTTGGTTGCAGATACTGATGTTGAAACTAGCAAAAACTTCCATCCTTCAATGGGATTAGGTCACTTCCACGGAACTGCTGAAGGGTTCAAAATCCTTCCTAAAGTTTTATCTGACGCGCAGATAAAAGAAGACGCAAAAACTTTGGGCAAAACTGCCGCAGACGCTTTGACTCCTTCAATTGTGTTTAATGAAAAAGGAAAAATCCAAGTTGAGTTTTTCAAAAATTCTATACTTAATCTTGAAAAATCAGATGGCACAAAAATTACGTTGAAATCCAATTTAGCTGTACGTGAAAAAGTGATTAAAGGTCCATTTACAGTCAAGTTTGACGAGAAATGGGGAGCTCCAAAAGAAGCCCAAACTTTCAAAGAATTAACTTCTTGGACAGAAAGCCACATCCTTGGAATCAAGCATTATTCAGGCATTGCGACATACACCAAAGAAATTAATCTTGATAAAAAAGATTTACCAAAGAATGCAAAACTCTATCTTAGCATAGATAATGTTGCAGAAATGGGTGAGCTTTCAGTCAATGGCAAGAAAGTTGGTATTTATTGGCGTCCTCCATATATGCTCGATATCACCGATTTTGTTAAAGAAGGTAAAAATATTATCTCAATTAAAGTCGGCAACACATGGATTAACCGTTGTCTCTACGAAGCAACCCTTCCTGAAAATGAACGCCTCACTTGGTTTAATAATGAGGAATTCTTCTTCCCACGCGAAGATACAGAAAAACGCGTCGAAGGTTATGTGTGGAAACACGGAGCAATCGCCTCAGGACTCATCGGCAATATGAAAATCATTTATTCCGAACTCGTATCTGAATAATTGATTTATTTAAAAAATAAAAAAGTGGTAGAAGAATTCTTTTACCACTTTTTTATTTTTCAGCCTTTGCTCAAGAAGCTATGAGTGCCTAATCTACAGCTTTGGTGCAGGCTAGAAAACAGAATTGACACTGCGATTATGTTTTTCGATAATAACGGCGATAACCTTATAAGAAATATGCAAGATAGAAGAACATTTATTAAAGCTGGGGCAATTGCGACATTGACTGCGGGATTTGCTCGAAATTTGTATGCTCAAAATTCAAAAGTGACGAAGTATGCTGGTGAGAGTCAGTGCGATGTCTGCGTTGTGGGAGCTGGACCTGCTGGGATTCCTGCGGCGATTGCTGCGGCTCGACAGGGAATGAAAGTCACCTTGATTCACGACGACGCCATTATTGGTGGAGCACCTGTGAGCATGTATGCAGATATGGTTTGCGGAGGACCTCTTGTTGGTATTCATTACGAGATGTTCAAAAAAGTTTTCAAAGATTACGATATCAGACGCACGCCTAATCGCAAAGATGGAGACTGGTTGTGGCTTTCTCCATACGGAATTGCAGCGGCTTATAATGCTCTTGTAAGGGCGGAAAAAAATATCACCTTGATTGCAAATGCTTATGCTCGCGGAGTGATTATGGATGAGAAAGGCAATAAGCCAAAAATTTCAGGAGTCGAGTATTCTGTGAATGGAAACACATTTGCTGTGCGCGCAAAAGTTGTGATAGACTCAACTGGCACAGGTTTAATCAGCGACTTGGCAGGAGCTAAATATATGTTTGGCCGAGAGGCAAAAAGTGATTTTAACGAACCTTTGGCTCTTGATGTCGCAGATAATAAAGTCATGCCCTGCACATGGATGGGCATTACTCAACGTTTCCGCCCAGGAGGAGTTCTCGACATGGAGCAAATCAAACTCCCGCTAAATGAGATTCTTGAAAGCGGAGAAGGTTATATTCATTCAATGAAAGCTAAGAAAAAAGAAGTCCCAATGTCTGATATTTATTTGCAGTGGATGACTCAAGATTTCTGCAATACTCTAGACCCTACAGAAATTGCAAAGCTTCAATCTCTTTTGTTAGAGCGCGACATTATGCCGATGATGGAAAATTTCCATAGTCAAGGATTCAGCATTAGCATTGCGCCAAGACTCGGAATTCGTGAATGCAGACGCGTGTTAGGGCACAAAGTCATCACGACTAATGAAGTCTGTGGAGAGGTTTTTCCTGACGACACTATTGCTGTTGCTAAATATATTTTAGACGCTTGGGGACGCAGAAAAGAACTCGGTAGCGCACTGGGCAAATCTTACACATTCGGAATTCCATACAGCGCTTGCGTTGTGAAAGATGTCGATAATCTTTTGATGGCGGGCAAACACATCAGCGGAACTAGTATGGCGGCAAGCGCATATCGTGTTCAACCTATCGTTGCTAGCATTGGTCAAGCTGTCGGCAACGCGGCTGCTATGATGATTGAAAACAAGACAAGCGCAATGTCTATAGACGTTGGCGATTTGCAAGAAAAGCTAGTCAAGCAAGGAACTTTGAAAAGAGAAAACTTGAGTTGATTTTTTGAATAAAAAAGACAATAAAAAATGTTAAGTTAATTTAAGAATTGCTTAACATTTTTTTAGGGGGAAGAAAAGAATATGAAAAAAATATTGTGCACAATCGCAATTTTAGCAACGAGCTTTTCGCTCTTTGCTCAAGATAAAAAAAATGTGGTGATTATCACTTTTGATGATATGAACTGGAATAGCCCAGGCTCTTGGGGGCTTGTTCAACACGCGCCAAATCCCACACCCACACTAGACAAGCTTTCCAAAGAATGTTTGAATTTTGATAGAGCGTATGTGCCCTCGCCTGTCTGCCAAGTATGCAGACAATCTATACAATCTGCACGGTACCCTTCTAACTTAATCCCAGGGTTTGGATTCCATCCTATCGGGCGCAAGTGCGAAACTTTCGGAGAAATTCTTCATGACAACGGATACTTCAATGCTATTATCGGAGCCAAGCACGGACATCATCAACCTGTCGACAAATATTTTTGGGATTTTGTAAGCGATAGAAACATTAAAGATTTCAAACCAAGCGGGACAATTATAGAGGGTCGTTATGAAGAAATTACTATTACAAATAATCGCGATAAAAACTTTTTCTATGACCAAGTCAAGAAGGCTGTTGCGCAGGCAAAAAAAGAAAACAAACCTATCTTTTTGTTGATAAATATCACTGACCCACATCATCCATTTTATACTGGCAACGCTGATGAAGCCACTTTGATTCCTCCTTCAAGAATTTATTCTGCTGAAGAAGTGCGCGTTCATGCTTTCTTGCCTGACTTGCCTAATGTTCGTAGAGACATTGCAAATTACTATTCTTGCGTGCGTCGTGCAGACGATTGTACTGCAAAAATTCTTGAAGCTTTGAAAGAAGATAACATTTATGACGATGCTCTTCTTGCATTTTTCTCTGACCACGGAATGCCTTTTCCATTCGCAAAAGAGCATACAACAAACAATGGAGAAAAGACTCCTCTCATGATTCGCATTCCTCAAAAAACCGCAAAAAACTCAAGAACAAACGCGCTCATTAATCTTATAGACCTCACCCCTACTCTGCTTGAAGAGCTGAATTTGCCTGCCTTCAAGGACGCTGATGGAAAGAGTTTTGCTGGAATTTATGACAAGTCGAAAAAATTTGAACAACAAAAATATATTTTCGGAGAATATGATGCTTCGTGGAATGATATCATGTATCCTCAACGTAGCACGATTTCCATAGATGGATTTTTTTACATTTTCAATCCGTGGACAACTGGCAAGTACTCATTTAGAGGCGATCATGGAGGAACTCCAGGATTCATGAACAATGCTCAGCATTTGCCAAATCAAGACATTTCAATGAAGCGTCGTTTGCAACACTATCTCTATAATCAAGTTGAAGAGCTTTACAATGTGCATGAAGATCCAGATTGTCTTCATGATATTTCTAAAAATCCAAAGTACAAAGCAGTTCTTGCAGAAATGCGCAATGCAACGCTTGCACAAATGCAAAAGATAGACGATCCTCTTTTAGAATGCTTCAAAACTTATCAATCAAACGGCTCTCTCCCTGAAGAAATTCACCACTACTACCACCCTTATCTCATCCGCCAATTCATGAAACTTGACGGACTCTCCGAAGCCGACGCAACATCAAAAGCTGAAAAAATCCTAGAAACCCGCAACACCATCCGCGCCCAATTCCCAAATTAAAAAAAATATTTATTTTAAAAAGAGCATTTTCATTTAATAATTTATTAAACGAAAATGCTCTTTTTGTATATATTTCTATTTTAATTCTATTGTCTCTATATGGGCTCTGCCCAT